>ERZ779922.1913-NODE-1913-length-13418-cov-4.722817_pt1 | contig 13418 bp, 8 predicted proteins | sample MGYA00511544_ERZ779922 | MGnify/ENA primary metagenome ERZ779922 (study PRJEB29588, sample SAMEA2154516) | human gut metagenome | biome: human gut; feature: human-associated habitat; material: faeces | place: Denmark | collected 2008/2010 ... | reverse complement strand
CTTCCATTACACCGGTCTTGGCAATGACTATTTCCGTTTCAGAAGCACCGGGGTGTTTGCCGCGACGCGTTATGCGGGACAGGGGTTGGAGGCTGGTGTCGTGGGAACCGGTGTGTCCGGAAGACTTCACTATGGCCTGTCCTATGACTTGCTGGAAGTTTCCCGTCATCTTTCAAACCAGAACGAGGCTCCTTTGAGCACCCTCGGAACCGAGACACTGAACTCTTTCGCGTCATACCGCGTCTCACCCTCTTTCGCTATGGAGGCCGCCCTTGAATATGAAAGACGTCGTGGCGATGAGAATGTCATAGACTGTGCCGCGTCCGGAATCTACAACAGCATATTGTCTTTGAGAATGTACACCCAAGACGTGGTAAACGCCTCGCTTTCAGGTGTTGTCCGTGTCGAAAAGCGTTACGGAACCTGGCATCTGATGCCTTCGATGCGTTGGATGCTGTCTTCAGAGGAGTACCTTTATCCGTCATCCTGGATGGAATTCTCCACCTTGTCCGGTCGTCTTGCCGGAGGATTTTCCACAATCAAAGGACTGTGGCTGTGTGATTTGAGGGCTGGCGTTGAATATTCTGGCTGCCTTTACGGCAGTCACTCTCTCCAATCCGGTGAGGAACTGTTCCGTGTCTCCTGCATTGACCGATTTGAGAGACGGACAGCTGGTTCCCTTCAATGTAATGCGCAGGCTCTTGTGCAGCGGGAGATCCGTGGACTGCTGGCTGTCTTTTCACGTTTGTCCCTCGGAGGAATGTTCTACGGGCAAGGTTCGAGAATGCTGACCTTGACTGTCTCGATAGGAATTTCTTATTAATAATTAAAACATTATGAAAAAGTATCTTGTTATTTTACTCGCTGCCATGATGATCGTGGCTTGTAAGAAGGAAAAGACCGCACCGACTCTTTCCTTGTCTCCGACTGATCTTGAGTTCTCTTCCAAGGGAGGGAGCAAGACTGTGAAAGTTCAGACCAACACGGACTGGACACTCACCCCTGACGGTGCGGACTGGTACACTGTCTCTCCTACACAGGGAAGTGGAGTCACGGATGTCACCGTGACATTGAACGAGTACACGGATGCCAGCGCCAGAACCGCCCGGATCAAATTCAAGGCAGAGGGACTTGTTGAGACTCTTGCCATTGTGCAAACCCGTCCGGAGACTCCGAAGGATCCTGCCGAATTGAGCTATTCGGTCAGGGCTTATGCTCAGGACTACACTGTCCCGGCCCCTAAAGGCTTTACCTACAAGACGGTGTTGGAAGGAGAGGGATTGAGCCTTGTCTCCTCAGACCAGGAGAACATTGTGCTTCATTTTGATGCCAACACCACAGGACAGTCACGGAATTTCACCGTCACGGTGCTTACCACTGACGATGTAAGGCTTGAGAACATCTCATTCAAGCAGAGCTGCAGGAATGTCGAGCCTGGTGAATTTCTGATCGACGAGGTGTTCTTCACCGGTTTCCTTATTCCCGGCTCAAACAATTCTGATTCCCGGGACGGCGACCAGTACATCAAAATCACCAACACCACCGGGGAGACGTTGTATGCCGACGGTGTCATGGTCGCCATCTCCGAGACAAACTCTCAGGTTGCGTCCACCGGCGCCTACTGGGCCTATCCAGCCCTTCCTGAAGGGGTCGGCGTGAACACGATCTATGAAGTTCCAGGTAAGGGCACAGATGTCCCTGTCGGGGGCGGCAAGTCCATTGTCCTTGCGATCAGCGCCCAGAACTTCAAGGCGGAGAACGGTGTGGGCTGTGATTTGAGCAAGGCGGATTTCGAGTTCTATGACGCGGAGGGGAATGATAATTTCCCGGACACCGACAATCCTGACGTTCCTAACCTTAATAGCTGGGTCAAGTCTTCGTGGAGTTTCACAGTTTTGCATAACAGAGGCTATGAGAGTTATGCCATTGCCTTGGCTCCTGTCGGTACGACCTCCGAGAGCTTTATGAAGGAGCGCGCCTGGATCGGCAAGCGTGTCATGGACTTTAACGGGTACCATTTCGAGCAGGATATAGAAAAAGCGTATGTCATTCCTAACGATTGGGTTCTTGACGCCGTGAACTGCGCCGTCATCGAAAACCTCGGCACGCTTGCGTTCAATGCCACAGTGGATGCCGGCTACACCAATGTCTCCACCATCGATAAGGATCCGGACCGTTTCGGGAAGTCTGTTCTGCGTAAACGTGGCGGTGATGGAAAGATCGTGGACACCAACAACTCCACCAATGATTTTGAGGTCTGCACGGCTCCTACAATGAAGTAAGTCGCTCGCCGCGTTAATCACTCGCTCACTTGTATCGGGCGTTGAGTGTAGTGGCTTGATTGATAGCGTATTAGCTGTTTGTCTTTAGACTAATCGCTCTAAAGGCAAACAGTCTTTTTACTAATAATTAGTGATTATCCTCCATCAATACCAACTGTTAGTGATTGTAAAAATCTTGCAAAATGAATATTTTTGTAAAATGTTTTCCAAGGTAATCGCCTCAGGCGAGGGAAGAAGGTTCAATATGAACGTGGTATGGTTTTATTCTAAGGTAATCGCTTCTGGCGAGGGAAGGAGGTAATGAAACTATCTGAATTAAAGACTGGAGAGGTCGGTGTCATCGCCAAGGTGAACGGCCACGGGGGGTTCCGGAAGAGGCTCATCGAGATGGGCTTCATCTCCGGAAAGCGTGTTGCGGTCGTGCTGAACGCTCCGCTTAAAGATCCTATTGAATATGAAATACTTGGTTACAAGGTTTCGCTGCGCCGCTCTGAAGCCGGACTGATCGACGTGATCAGCGAGGAGGAGGCCAAGGCCTCCGTTGACTCCAAGCAGGACTTCACGTCCATCTGCGACGTGGACTGCGACGAGGTCGCCGCGCTGAATCTGGAGATGGCCCGTCTGGCAAAGGAGAGGCACCACGTCATCCGCGTCGCCCTCGTCGGCAACCCGAACTGCGGAAAGACATCCCTCTTCAACATCGCCTCCGGCAGCCACGAGCACGTCGGCAACTACAGCGGCGTGACAGTGGACGCGAAGGAAGGGCATTTTGAATATGGCGGCTACAGGTTTGTCTTCGTGGATCTGCCGGGAACATATTCATTGTCAGCCTACAGCCCTGAGGAACTCTACGTCCGCAAGAACCTGGTCGAGAACGTGCCTGATGTCGTGGTCAATGTCGTGGACGCTTCCAACATCGAGAGGAACCTCTACCTCACGACCCAAGTTATCGACATGAACCTTCGTGTGGTGATGGCTCTGAACATGTACGATGAGTTGAAGGCGAGGGGAGACAGCCTTGACACCCAGCAACTTGGCTATCTTCTTGGAATGCCTGTCTGTCCGACCGTGAGCCGTGACGGGACCGGCATCCCCGAACTGCTGGACACCGTGATCAAGATCTACGAGCAGCACGACGAGAGACTGGCCAGGCACATCCACATCAACCACGGCCCTGAACTGGAGAAAAGCATCGATCGCATCAAACTCCTGATCCAGAAGAACCAGGACATCCGGGACAAGTACTCCACCCGCTATCTGGCCATCAAGTATCTGGAGAACGACAAGCAGATCGACGGGGTGATCGCCACCCTGCCGAACGCCGGCGAGATCGCCCAGGTGCGCTCCGAGGAGACAGCCCGCATCGAGAACCTGATCCACACGAGTCCGGAGTCCGCCATCGTCGATGCGAAATATTCATTCATCCACGGAGCCCTCGCCGAGACTTACACCCAGCATGTCGAAGCCAGGCCGCGGAAGACCGTCACCGACAGGATCGACGCTGTTGTCACGAACAAATGGGCGGCGTTCCCGATCTTCATATTCCTTCTTTACCTCATTTTCCAGTCCACGTTCACCTTGGGCAACTATCCGATGAACTGGATTGACTGGCTGGTGGGGCAGTTCGGGGATTTCGTCGCAAACTTTATGAAGGACGGATGGCTCAAGGATCTTCTCGTGGACGGTGTGATCGCCGGCGTGGGAAGCGTGCTGGTGTTCCTGCCTAACATCTTGATACTCTATTTCTTCCTTTCGATAATGGAGGACTCCGGGTACATGGCCCGCGCCGCCTTCATCGTGGACAAGCTGATGCACAGGATCGGCCTTCACGGCAAGTCCTTCATCCCGATGGTTATGGGCTTCGGCTGCAACGTGCCGGCGATCATGGCGACCCGCGCGATAGAGAGCCGCAAGAGCCGCCTAATCACGATCGCCATCATCCCGTTTATGTCCTGCGCCGGTAGGCTGCCGATCTTCGTCCTGCTCGCCGGAGCCTTCTTCCCCCACAATTCCGCCCTCGCTCTTTTAGGAATATACTTCCTCGGAGTCCTGCTGGCGATTCTGTCGGCGGTCGTGCTGAGCCGTTTCATCAAGGAGGATGACCTCCCGTTTGTGATGGAGCTGCCTCCTTACAGGGTACCGACCGGAAAGGCCATCTGGCGACACACCTGGGAGAAGGGAAAGCAATATCTTGAGAAGATGGCCACCACGATTCTGATCGGCTCCGTCGTGATCTGGTGCCTGGGTTACTTCCCGCGCTCGGACAAAGGCGCGGAATACCAGCAGGAACACTCGTACATCGGCCAGCTCGGCAAGGCTGTCTCTCCGGCTCTTGATCCGCTCGGATTCAGTTGGAAAATGGACATCGGCCTGTTGACTGGTGTCGTTGCGAAGGAGTTGGTTGTCAGTACTTTGGGTGTGATGTACGCTTCGGACGAGCCGGCTGTCTCCGAAGCTGTCGAGGCCGCCGACACGGATGCCCTTGCCGCCGACACCCAGCTTCAAGGCACATTGGCGCGCTCGGTCACCCTGCCTGCCGCCGTGGCCTACATGATATTCATTCTCCTGTATTTCCCTTGCATAGCGACCTTTGTCGCCATCAGGAACGAGACCGGCAAGTGGCGCTGGGCCGTGGCGGTCTGCGTCTACACCATGATCGTCGCCTGGTTGGCGGCGTTCGTCGGCTTCCACATTACAGCGCTATTGATTTGATTATGAGACAGAAATATACAACCCAGATGTCAGTGTCGGATCTGATTGACATCGACTACAGCCTGCTTCAGGTGATCTCCAGAATGGGGCTTTCCCTGAAATACGCCGGACTGCCGGTGTCCGAGGCCTGCCGGAACAGCGGCGTCGATCCGGACACATTCATTCTGATCTGCAATGTCTATTCCTTCCCGGACCACGTGCCGTCAGAATCAGAACTGGAGAGAGGAAACATCAAGGACATCATCGGCTACCTCCACAGATCCCACCTCTACTACACCGGCAGGGCTCTCCGCACCCTTGAGGCCTCGTTCGACAGACTTGTGGAGCCTTTTGACGAGAGGCAGAAGAAGGTTGTCCTGAAATTCTTCAACGACTACAGGGATGAGCTTGACAAGCATTTCGCCTACGAGGAGGAGGTGGTCTTTCCGTATGTCGAGTCCCTGCTGCGAGGCGCGGCGGGAGACTCTGAATATTCCATCGAGCAGTTCGAGGAGCATCACGAGAATGTGGAGGAGAAGCTGGAGGACATGAAGAACATCGTGATGAGGTACCTGCCCGGCGACTGCTCCGATGATCTGAAGATCATGGTGCTTCTAGCCATCTACCATCTGCACGACGATCTCAGGAGGCATACCTATGTTGAGAATAATATTCTGGTGCCGGTGGTGAGCAGACTTGAACAAGATGGAGAATAGGAAGAAAATAGTGTTCATCATCCCTTCTGACATTGTGGCCAGAGGGTTCGAAAGTGTCCTGTCCCGGCAGGGGGATTTTCTTGTCCTGGAAAACCTCATGGATTACTCCAAGCCAAGGGAGGCGCGTCTGCGGATTCTGGATCCGGATGTGGTCATTGTGGATCCGGCGGTGTTCGATTTCCGAAGCCGTAAGGATGGTCGCCTTCTGATCTCTGAATTGTGCGATGCGACCGTGCTGGCTCTGGAGGGACCGGCTGTGACGGAGGACATTCTCAGACAATATGACGGGGCGGTCTCGTTGTACGATGACGCCGCTGGAATAGTCCGTAAGATCCGTTCGGCCATGGATTCGAGGCTGCCGGAGCCATCGGGCGAGGGCAATGAGTTGTCTTCGCGTGAGAAGGAGATTCTGGTTTGTGTGGCGCAGGGGATGCTGAACAAGGAGATCGCCGACAAGTTCAGTCTGTCCATCTACACCGTCATCACGCATCGTAAGAACATCACGCGCAAGACCGGCATCAAGACTGTCGCCGGCCTCACCGTCTATGCGATCCTCAACAACTTGATAGACATTAATTCTGTGCAGTAGTACAAAAGGATAGGCAATACCCCTCTCAACCAGAATTTTGCACGTTACCAAAATTCTTGGGTTGAGAGGGGTATTTGCCTATAGGCTAACTTGTCCGAATGGTTCAAACCTTATTCCGTCACAAAGTCTTCGGTGTGCTATTTCAGGTTAATCTCCGCAATGACGGGATAATGGTCTGAGTAGCGGACGCGGGGGACGGAATGGGAGACGGCGGTGAAATGCGACGGGTAAAGAATATAATCGATGCGGATGAAAGGCCAGAGGAATGAATATGTCGCTCCGAAGCCTTTGCCGGCTTCCACGAAGGAGTCGTCCCGGCCCTTCTTTAGACGGTTGTAGGTGTACGACATCGGATTGTCGTTGAAATCTCCCGTCACAATGGACTCAAGCGTACAGCCCTCGATGTCGGACATCACCTTGTCCACCTGCTCCGGCCTCCGGCGGATGGACTTCTTCATCTTCTCCTCCGTCGCCCACATCATGTCCCCATCCTGTTCCCTCACGGACTTCTTGAGCCTTGAAATAGAGATGTTGTAGCTCTCGAAGTGGCAGTTGTACACTCTCATGACATTCCCTTCGCCGATCTTGAAGTCCGTGAAGATCGCCAGATTGGAACTCTTGTCAAACGTCAGCCTCCCCTTGTTCACTATCGGGAACTTGCTCAGTGTCACATTGCCATAGCTGCCTCTGTCGGTCAGGAACATGAAGTAGCCCAGATGGTAGTCAGGGAGACGCTTTCTGAAGTACTTCGCGACATCATATTCCCCGGGCAGGTTGACTTCCTGGAGGCACACGATGTCGGCGCCGCACCGACGGACAAAACTCATCACGGAATCCGCGCAGGCGGCCTGCCCGCCGTCGCCCTTGAATTCGGCCTCACGTCCCAAGGCGAAGTGTCCGACATTGTAGGTCAGGATCTTGACCGTGTCTTCTGTCCTTTCCTCCGCCCCTGAGGAGAATTGGAAATAGCGTCCGATGAATATGATTGACGGCAGCAAGGCCAGCAGCGGGATCATGAACGAGCTGGAACGGTTCTTTATGGCCATGATCAGGAACAGGCCATTGAGTACCGCTATCGGCACAAACAGCAGTCCGAGGATGGTCATGTACCATGCCTTTGCCGGGTTGACCACCATCGAGGCGTAGCTGAGAAGAAGCAGGAAGGCCGAGAGCAGCATCAGCATTCTTGTGATGATGCCGGCGAACGGGGACTTGTGTGAAGTTCTTCTCATGGTGTGGCGTTGTCGGAAATGCTACCTTATCTTTGCCAGAGTTTTCCTGTTTTCTTCCAGTAGAAAAGCAGGATGAAGCCGAACAGCATTCCTCCCAGGTGGGCGAAATGCGCCACGCCGTCCATTGTTCCGGTCACGCCGGTGAAAAGCTCAATGGCGATGAAGATTAGCACGAACCATTTGGCTTTCAGGGAGATCGGAGGGAAGATCAATGTCCAGACATCATTCGGGTAAAGCATCGCGTAGCCGATCTGTATGCCGTAGATGGCTCCGGACGCTCCGAGGGTAGGGGTGCGCAGAAGGTTGATCTGGCCGGCGGTGAGTATCCCGGAATTGGCTGAGGCCATCGCTTCCATCTGGAAATATTCCACCACCGTGTGTGTCAGGACGGCTCCGAGGCCTGCCACGAAGTAGAAGATCAGGTACTTCTTCGAGCCGATTGTCCTCTCAAGCGCCGAACCGAACATCAGGAGGCAGAACATGTTGAAGAACAGGTGCCAGAAGCCTCCGTGCATGAACAGGTAGGTGTTCTCGGGTTTCACGCCCCGTGCGCGGAGCTGCTCCTCGAACTCCCGCATCGGTTCGACCATCCGGGGATTGCGCTGCGTGAGGAGGCGTTCGCGCTTCTCGACGTTGCGCTGCAGCCAGGCCAGCGTGTTGGCCCCGTTGTCCGCCAGGTCGAGGTAGCCGATGCGTACCGACGACTTGAAGTCGATGAGCGGGAAGACGCTCTCCGAGGAGAGCTGTGCCGAGAAGGCATACCACACGAAGAGCGGGTAGATCGTGCACGAGTAGTCGTGCATGAAGCGCACGAAGTCGAAGATGTGCGTATCGTTCTTGGTGGCCTTCACGCAGACGTTGTGCAGCGAGGGGGCGTAGCAAAGGTAGTTCTCGGTGGCGTAGGCGTAGGTGTGGAACATGAATTTGGCTCCGAGGACCTCCTTCGACTGCTCGGTGCGTCCGGCGAACAGGTAGTCGAAGTCCGAATCGACGCACAGCAGCATCTCCTCCGACGAGTCGGGGATCATGCCCATGAGCACCTTTTTGCCCTTGGGCAGGTCGCCGCGGTCGGGCACCGAGATTTCGAAGCGCAGGTAGGGGTTGTGGAAGTGGTCGAAGATGCCCCGCCAGAAGGCCACGTCCTCGTAACCCTCGACATAGACCCTCACCAGCCGTTGGTCCGGGTTGGCGGGCAGCGGCCGGGGCAGTTCGTCGAGCGTCGCCGGACGCGTGAAGGGGTTCATGCGGCGCAGTTTTTCCCGAATCTTGGTTCCCATACTTCAACAAAGATAGAAATTTTGCTAATTTTGCGCAAAATAACGGCGCCTTTCCGGCGTTTAATTCCTACTTTTCGAACACATCCTATGGCTGACAACGACTGGAAATCCCGCCTCGGGATGGTCTACTCGACCAATCCCGATTTCGAATACCGGACCGACGAGCGGACCGAGCCCGAGACGTTGCCTCCCGCACGGCAGCAGCTGCGCGTGTGGCTCGACCGCAAGCAGCGTGCCGGCAAGGTCGTGACGCTCGTGCGGGGCTTTGTCGGACGCGAGGCGGACCTGGCCGATCTGGCCCGCCTGCTGAAGACCCGCTGCGGCGTCGGCGGCGCCGCCAAGGAGGGCGAGATCATCATCCAGGGCGACCACCGTGACCGCGTGGTCGAGATACTCACTAAGGCCGGCTACGGCTGCAAAAAGGCGGGCTCCTGACGTGATGTGCCATCCGAAAAAGATCCTTGCCGCTCTCGGCCTGCTGGCGTGTCTGCTGGCGTGCGTGCAGCGCGCCTCCGCGCAGTATTACACGTGGGGTGCCGACGCCCCGATGAAGTGGTCTACGGTCTGCACCCCCGACGTACGGATGATCTATCCCGACACGGCTGCGGCCCTGGCCGCCCGGACGCTCTTCTACGTGCGTGCGGTGCGTCCGTCGATCGACTACGGCTTCCGCCACGGCCCGATGCGCATCCCCTTCGTCCTGCACCCGGAGAATTTCGAGTCGAACGGATTGGTGATGTATCTCCCGAAGCGTGTGGAGTTCCTCACTTCGCCGGCCATTGACAGCTACTCGATGCCGTGGTACAAGCAGCTTGTGGCCCACGAGTACCGCCATGCCGTGCAGTACAACAACCTCGACCGCGGTGTGATCCGCGCCCTGAGCTACGTGCTCGGGCAGCAGGGATCGACCATCGGCCTGCTCTGCATGCCGATCTGGGCCATGGAGGGCGACGCCGTGATGTCCGAGACGATGATGTCGTCGTTCGGCCGGGGGCTCCAGCCCTCCTTCTCGATGGCCTACCGCGCGATGGGGCGCGTGGGGCGCAACCGCCGGGGAACGCGCGACCGGCGCAATATCGACAAGTGGTTCTGCGGCTCCTACCGCGACTACATCCCCGACCACTACGAACTGGGTTACCAGATCTGCTCGTATGCCTGGGAGCGCTATGGTGAGAACATCTGGGACCGGGTGGCCTGGTACGGATCGCGCAACCCCTACTTGATCGCCACGACCCGGGCCGGGCTGGAGAAATACTACGACACGAATGTGTCGGAGCTCTTCCGTGAGACCTTCGACGAACTGGAGCGTTTTTGGGATTCGCTTCCGCAGACCGAGGACAGTGCCGCGACGCTCACGCCGCTGCCCGAGGGCAACCATACCACCTATCAGTGGCCCCTGCCGCTGGGCGATACGGCCGTGTTGGCCGTGAAGAGCGATTTCGACCGTACGTCGCGCTTCGTGATGATCGACCGGCGGACAGGCTGCGAGCGGACGGTGGTCCGCACGGGGCTCATCTCGACACGGCCGTCGCTGGCCGACGGGCGGGTGTGGTGGACAGAGTACCGGCGTTCGGCCCTCTTCCAGCAGCGGGTCAATTCGCAGCTCTGCTGCATGGATCTCTCCGACGGCCGCCCCCGGACGGTCGCGGGAAACCGGCGGGCGCTCTATGCCACGGCGGTCCCCGGGGCGCTGGGATGGGTCGAGTATGCTCCCGACGGGCGCTATACGGTGATCGTCCGGCGCGGGGAGACGGGGCCCGAGGAGCGGTTCGCCGTGCCGGCCGACAAGGAGATCCACGGGCTGGCGTGGGACGACCTGACGGTGGCCTGGTATGTGCTTGTCACCGACGACGACGGCATGTGGCTCGGGCGTATCGACTGCGAAGGACTCCATCCGGTGACCCGGGGGGCCTACATCACCCTCTCGGACCTTCGGGCCGGGGGCGGACGCCTCTATTTCGGCTCGATCGCCTCGGGACGGGACGAGGTGCATTGCTACGATCTGGTCGAACGGCGCGAATTCCGCATCTCGACCTCGAAATACGGATCCTTCGATCCCGCCCCGGCCGGCGGGGGGCGCGTGCTGCTCACGACCTACGACCGGCTCGGCTACCGTGTGACGGAACAGACGGCGGACTCCCTGCCGACGGTCGTCGAACCGGCACGCCTGCCGCTCAATCTGGTCAATCCGCCGCGCAGGCGCTGGGAGGTGGTCAATCTCGATACGGTGCGCTTCACGCGGGCGGACTCCGTGGCACAGAGCGGCTCCTTCCGCCGCAAGCGTTATGCCAAGGTACCCAACCTGGTGAACGTGCACAGCTGGATGCCGTTGGCTTTCAATCCGTTCGCTGCGGTGGACGAACACGTCATCGATGCCAATCTGGGCGTGACGCTCCTTTCGCAGAACCTCCTCTCGAATACCGAAGCTTACCTCTCCTACGGATGGAACGGCTCGGAGGGGTCGCTTTTCAACCTCGGGGTGCGCTATACGGGCCTCGGCGTACAGTTTGACCTCGACGCCTCGTATGGCGGCAACCAGCTCTTCTATTCGCTGGCCTCGTATGATCCCGTGACCGGCAGCCCGGTCTATCAGTCGCGTCCGGCTCCCGACAAGTACTACTCCGTGGGGCTGACGGCCACCCTTCCGATCTACATGCAGCGCGGCTACCATACGCGGCAGCTGTCGGTCTGGAACGGCTGGAACTACTCGAACGGCATGGTGGCCGACCTGGACAAGATCGAGTGGGTCGATGGCGGCATCCACAACATCCAGCGGGTCGGCTTCCGGAAGGGATTGCACAAGCTCTCGGTCGGCGTCGGCTTTGCCGACCAGGTGCGCATGGCCCACCGCGACCTGGCGCCGCGCTGGGGCTATTCGCTCTCGGCCTCCTACACGTGCGATCCGGTGAACCCCAATTTCAGCGACCTCATTTCGTTCTACGGCATGACCTATCTGCCGGGAGCTGCGCCTTACCACTCGCTGCAACTCGCTGCAACGTTCCAGACCTCGGTCGGCGGCTACAAGTTCCCGTCCGGATACGCTCCCCTGAGCTACAAGTCCACGCAGCTCATCCCGAGGGGCTTCTCCTCGTCGGAGATCGTTTCGAACGACTACACGGCCGCGCGGATCAACTACCAGCTGCCGCTCTGCTATCCGGAGGGCGGCATCGGGTCGGTTCTCTACATCAAGCGGATCCGCCTGGCCGCGGGCGGCGACTACGCGCAGTTCCGCCGTCCGGGAGCGGACGGCATGGAGTGGCGGAGGATCTGGTCGGCGGGCGGCGATCTGATCTTCGACATCAACGCCTTCCGTCAGCCGGCCTCGGCGACGGCCACCTTCAAGCTCTCGTGCTACCATCCTTCGACGGGCGGAGTCTGGATTGCCGGCTCGCTCGGGCTGCCGTTCTGATATTTTTCGTATCTTTGCACCAAAATTCCGGGATATGACACAACCGAAGAAGTCGGGCATCGGCCCGAAGACGATAAAATGGATCTGGGCGATTGCCTTCGCCCCGTTCGTCCTGCTGGCCCTGATGCTTGCGCTCACGGCGCTCGGCGTATTCGGGCGCATGCCCTCGTTCGAGGAGTTGGAGAACCCGCGCAGCAACCTTGCGACGGAGGTCTACTCCGAGGACGGTAAGGTCATCGGCACCTTCTTCGTGCAGAACCGCTCCTATGTGCAGTATGCCGACCTCTTCCCGGCCGACTCGACGCTCCACATCCGCCTCGACGGCCGTGAGGTGCCGCCGATCGTCGCGGCGCTCATCGCGACGGAGGATGTCCGGTTCCGCAGCCATTCGGGAATCGACATTCCCTCGCTGGCCCGTGTGGCGGTGAAGACCGTGCTCATGCAGAACACCTCGCAGGGCGGCGGATCGACCATCACGCAGCAGCTGGCCAAGAACCTCTTTCCGCGCGATACGGCCCGCAACCGCGGCCGCGTGGCCCGCATGGCCAAACTCGTCACCTCGAAGTTCAAGGAGTGGATCACGGCCCTCAAGCTCGAGTACAACTATACGAAGGAGGAGATCGCCGCGATGTACCTCAATACGGTCGAATACGGATCGAACGCCTACGGCATCAAGTCGGCGGCGCACACCTTCTTCAACAAGGAGCCGCAGGACCTCAACGTGCAGGAGGCCGCCGTGCTGGTGGGCGTGGTGAATGCCCCGTCGCGTTATTCGCCGGTGCGGAATTACGACAACGCCCTCGCGCGCCGCAACCTCGTCATTTCGCGCATGGAGGACGCCGGGGCCATTACGCGCAAGCAGCGCGATTCGCTCAGCGCGCTTCCCATCGTCCTCAATTACCGTCCCGTGTCGCACAACGAAGGTACGGCGACCTACTTCCGCGAGATGCTGCGTCTTGTGATGAACGCCGAACGTCCCAAACGCAATCAGTTCTACAACGAGTGGGACTACGATCAGGCGGTGAAGGAGTACGAGGAGAATCCGCTCTACGGCTGGTGCCGCAAGAACCGCAAGGCCGACGGCACGCCCTACAACATCTACCGCGACGGCCTGAAGATCTATACCACGATCAATTCGACGATGCAGACCTATGCCGAGCAGGCCGTGCAGCGGCAGATGGAGAAGGAGATTCAGCCCAAGATGGACGCGCAGTTCCGGGCG
>ERZ779922.1910-NODE-1910-length-13431-cov-2.885392_pt1 | contig 13431 bp, 10 predicted proteins | sample MGYA00511544_ERZ779922 | MGnify/ENA primary metagenome ERZ779922 (study PRJEB29588, sample SAMEA2154516) | human gut metagenome | biome: human gut; feature: human-associated habitat; material: faeces | place: Denmark | collected 2008/2010 ... | reverse complement strand
CTCTGCAAGCCGCTATCTCCGCTTCCTTATCCTCACATTCTATCTCACCGCTCTCTATGCCGGCAATCCGTTTTTTCAGGTCTTTTATCTCCCCTTTCGGACCGCTGTTCTTCTTATTGACATAGTTGGTGAATTCCTTGATACCGAACATATTGCCATGATCGGTAACGGCTATACCTTTCATACCATCCTTCATCGCCTTGTCTACCAGCCGGCTTACGCTGGCCTGGCCGTCAAGAAGTGAATACTGGGTGTGTACGTGCAAATGAACAAAATCCTGCATAAATTTATCCTTTCTATAAGTGAGCATAAAGGTACGACCTATGCTACATCTAACAAAAATATTCCTCAAAAAGTTATCAACATCTGTAATTCTATGACTAAATTCTTGTTAGATTTTCAAAATAAGCCTATTTTTGCAGATAATTTGCATTAGAAAGAATAAAACAAGATACATGGGTCGACTTAAAAAATTAAAGAAAATACGTATTCACCGTGAAGGAACACATACATTGGCCGGCAGTTTATTGTTGATACTCGCCGTAAACGCAGGGCTTTACTTCGGTTTGGAATGTAAGATTCCCTTCTATGTAGTGGCAGTTATCAGCCTTGTGGTTTATGGCATTTTAGTGAACTTCTTCCGCTGTCCTATACGTTTGTTCGGCCAGGAAAATACTGAAAAAATCGTGGTTGCCCCAGCTGACGGAAAGATTGTGGTAGTGGAAGAGGTTGAAGAAACCGAATATTTCCATGACCGCCCTATCATGGTTTCCATATTTATGAGTCTGGTCAACGTACATGCCAACTGGTTTCCCGTTGCCGGAAAAGTAATCCATGTAAGTCATCAACAAGGCCGTTTTATGGCAGCCTATTTACCTAAATCAAGCACAGACAACGAAAGATCCACGGTAGTCATTAAGGCTGAAAATGGCGAGGAAATCTTAGTCAGGCAAATTGCCGGTGCAGTGGCGCGTCGCATTGTAACTTACGCCGAAGTAGGTGATACCTGTGACATCGACGAACACATGGGCTTTATAAAATTCGGTTCACGCGTAGATTTGTACCTTCCGCTCGATTGCGATATTAAAGTAGCTCTACACGATAAAACAATAGGCGACCTCACCGAAATAGCCCGTCTAAAATAAAGCCCCATGAATGCCATTACAAAAAATATCCCTAATAGTATTACTTGTCTCAATCTCCTTTCAGGGTGTTTTGCCTGTCTTTTCGCATACAAAGGAGAGTACGACATAGTTGCTTTATGCATAGGGTTATCCGCATTATTCGACTTTTTAGACGGCATGGCGGCACGTTTGCTCCATGCTTACTCTCCGATGGGAAAAGAATTGGATTCACTCGCCGATCTTATCAGCTTCGGGCTTGCACCGGGATTCATGGCCATGCATTTCATGCTATACGACAGTGTCTTTCATGGAATAAACGATTCCTATCAAATCTGGTGGGCATTAAGCGCATTGCTTATTCCTATTTTCTCCGCACTCCGTTTAGCGAAATTCAATATCGATGCTCGTCAGACAACCTCGTTCATCGGGTTGCCCGTTCCTGCCAACGCTCTTTTTTGGATAGGAATATGTCAAGCCAGCTTACAAATAGAGAACAAAGCCTGTGGATACACTATCGTCTGCTTAGTCATTCTCTTCTCTTTCCTATTGATTTCGGAGATTCCCATGTTTTCTTTAAAATTCAAGAACTTGAAGTTAAAAGAAAATTATCTTCGTTATTTGATTTTAATCGCTGCCGCAATTTTCCTTATCTTTTTCGGACTGGCTGGCCTCGCCGCAACAATAGGCTTGTATATAATATTATCGCTGTTGACAGCCAAGAAGCATTAACAACAAAAACGGAACGATTTTTGTTCTAACATACATAAACTTAACAAGTATCAATTATGCATGCTCTTGGACTGCTCCTCATCATAGCTTTTATTATCTTCATAGTACCCATTATAGGTATATTTCAACTTATCCTCCGGTTCTTCTTCGGGAAGAAAAATAGCGTCAAGAATCCCTTTGGCCAACAAGGGCAAAACAACAAAGGGCGTACCACATGGTACACCCATACGAAAAAGAACAAAAAGGTTATCCAAGACGACGAAGGAGAATATATAGATTTCGAAGATATAAAAGAGAAATAGATAATAAGTTTATTATCTATTTTCTACTTCACAGATAAAATCTCTTCTACTATAAAATTGCTATATCCACGCCAGGGCAAAGCTCCAAGATATTCATTATATTTCAGCTCCACATGACGGCCGCTCAATCGCATGAGAGAGTCTGCCAAATTGGCATTATCCACAGAAAAAACAAATTGATTGGACTGTAACGTTCCCCGGCTCTCGGTGCGAAAACCTTCCATAATGAGAATTCCCTCATAGGTTTTGAATACATATCCTTTTTTTACGACATAATTCAAAGTACCGGCTTTTACACCCGCCCCAAAGACAAAATAATAACGTACATAAAAAAAAGCTCCCCCAACCAATAGGAGCAATACAATGGCAACCCGAATGAAACGACGGAATGATCGACGCACCTTGCCAGAGACTTGGTTACTCGATTCATTTTGATTTACATGACTATCCATCTCATTTATATTTTTCAAAATTTACTCAAATTATCCTACTTTTCAAAAAGTATCTTCTTATCCAATTACAAAAACACTTTGTCGAACAACGAATGCACACCCCGTTTTCACACCAGTGGAAAACTTTACCGGGAAACTCTCATTTTCCACACAAAGATAACATTTTTATATACGACATATACAACAAACAAAAAAGCCGTCGATACCGCTTTCCATATCGACGGCTTTTAACGAATATTGTATTTAATCTTTTTCCGGAATATTTTCAAGGACTGCCACCAACAACTTCCAGAAAGTCTCGACCGTAGAAATCTCAACTTTTTCATTCGGTGAATGAGGGTGTTTAATAGTCGGCCCAAAAGAAATCATATCCAAACCCGGATAATTAGCTCCGATAATACCACACTCCAACCCGGCATGCATCATTTTTACGTCAGCCTCTTTCCCGGTAACTCTCGGATATATTTTTTTCATCAGGTTCAATATATCCGATTTAAAATTAGGTTCCCAGCCGGGATATGCACCATCAAACTCCACTCTGGCTCCTGCCAAAGCAAAAGTACTTTCCAATTCCGATGCCAATGCCATTTTCATGGTTTCACTCGAACTCCGCACCAAAATCTGTATTTCGACAAGCCCCTCCGAAGTACGCACAATAGAAAGGTTGGACGATGTTTCTACCACCTCTGGGGCATCAGGAATCATACGATACACGCCATTATGACAAGCGACAACGGCATTGATAAGATCGTCTTGTATTTCTTCCGGCAAAAGAGTTTTCGGAAGTGAAATCTCCTCGGCTTTAAAAACCAACCTATCTTCAATAAAACCATATTCCCGTCTCAAAGTGGAGAAAAACTCATCGACAGCGGCCATGAAATCGGTTTTATCTTCTGATAAAATAGTCACCACAGCCTCTGCTTCACGCGGTATAGCGTTTCGCAATGTTCCTCCGTTATAATGAGCCAAACGAGCTCCATACTCCGATACAGCCTCTTTCAAGAACCTGAACATCTCCTTGTTAGCATTCATTCTCCCCAAATGAATATCCACACCCGAATGACCGCCATGCAATCCGCCCAAAGTCAATTTCAAAGCTATTTCACCGGCAACCGGAGTATAAGCCTCCTCTTTGTATTTAAATTCGACATTTACATCTACCCCTCCGGCACAGCTCATATACAATTCGCCATCTTGCTCCGAGTCGGTATTCAATAATATTTCACCTTGCAACTCACCCGGTTCAAGCCCTATGGCTCCATACATACCGGTCTCCTCATCGTTAGTAAACAAAGCTTCGATAGGCCCATGCTGTATCTCTTTCGATTCGAGAATCGCCAAAATCGAAGAAATACCGATACCATTATCAGCTCCCAATGTCGTTTCGGTAGCGCTCACCCACTCACCATCGATACGAGGAAGGATCGGATCGGTCTCGAAATTATGGTTCACCGATTTATTCGCCTGAGGAACCATATCCATGTGTCCTTGAAGAATAACCGGCTTGCAGTTTTCCATACCGGGTGTGGCAGGTTTGCGAATAATGACATTCCCGGCCTTATCCAAAATGGTCTCCAATCCCAAAGAACGACCTACACCCATTATATACTCGGTGATTTTATCGAGATGACCCGACGGACGAGGCACTTGACAAATCGCATTGAAATATTTCCATACTGCCTGCGGTTGAAGAGATGTGATTTTGTTGTCCATAGTGAAAATTTTATTTACCAATAATATTTTTAAGGGCGATCCGACTTTGGAAATTCAGTCATGACCTCTGCCATAATCCTTTCACCCTTTGGTTTCTTTTTGTCACACGCCATCGAAATAAAGGCATATATACCTATCAAAACGATTAGCACCATTTGAGAGCCATGTGCCACAAAAGCAAATGCCCCCGCCTCATTACCGGTTATGCCATAATAGGACAACCCGGCAATTACAGCAAAATGCCACGGCCCGATTCCGCCCTGTACAGGAAGCAACATACCCAAACTACCCAATACATAAAGCAGCAAGACCGCCGAGACCGTTAAATCTTCCATACCGGGGAAAGCGAATATGCAGACATACAGTTGCATAAAATAACAGAACCAAATAAACAGAGTATAGAATACGAACCAAAATTTCCCCCTCATCGTAATAATCGAGGCAAAACCGTCCCAGATGTTGGCCATAAAATTCTTTATCTTCAATACAATCTTGCTCCGACTGTTCGTACAGAAAAACCAAACGACAGCGACAATACATATAAAGATTCCAACATAGAGCCACACCGAAGTCAATACATTCATCACCCCTGTTTCGATAGAAGGATTCTCATTCAAAAATTGACGGAACGGCTTCATTTGAACCATGAATACCGCAAACGTAAGCATTGCGAGCATTATCGTATCGGAGAGACGATCGGAAACCATAGATCCCAATACTTTCGTAAATGATGCCTTTTCTCGCTGGGCCACATAACCGCAACGCCAAACCTCTCCCAACCGGGGAAACAACAGATTCATGGCATACGTGCCGAAAATAGCGTTTATCAAAACCCGCATCGACGGGGTTATATTCAACGCTCGCAACTGCAAACGCCAGCGAAACGCACGGGCAATATGGCTGAATGCTGCAATAACCATAGATAGGATAATCCAAAAATAATTCACATCTGATTTGAGGATTTGAAAAATGGTATTCATATCCAATTTCTGGTAGACATACCAAAACAACCACACACCACAAAGCAGAGGAAGCAGATATTTTACAATATCCCGTATTATCCTTTTCAATTTTCCCGTTTTAAAAATTTGTTATACTTTTGTAGGTTGCAAAGATAAAGGTTTATCTTCAACTTTGTAGCTGGCAGAGGTATGAAAAATCTCTGTGAGAAAAAATTTATTGACTGACAACTGAAACAAACCCTTCATGAGCTACATAGTTAGACCTAAAAAATCGTTAGGGCAGCACTTTCTCATCGATTTGAATATCGCACAAGCCATTGCCGATACGCTCGACAATTACAAAAATACCCCCATACTTGAAGTAGGCCCCGGCATGGGAGTCTTAACTCAGTATCTCCTATCCAAAGGACACGATTTGACAGTCGTCGAACTCGACCATGAATCGATCGAATATTTACAAGAAAATTTTCCCGAATTGAAAGGACACATTTTAGAAGAAGATTTTCTAAAACTCGATTTATCGAAGTTGTTCTCTGGAAATTTCTGCGTTATAGGAAACTATCCCTACAATATATCCAGTCAAATATTTTTCAAAGTACTCGAATACAAAGATCATATACCTTGTTGCAGCGGCATGATTCAAAAAGAAGTCGCCGAACGAATGGCTGCCCCTCCGGGCAGTAAAACTTACGGTATTTTGAGTGTATTGCTGCAAGCTTGGTATGAAATAGAATATTTATTCACAGTCCCCGAACACGTATTCAATCCTCCGCCGAAAGTCAAATCGGCAGTCATCAAAATGACACGAAACCAAGTCCGGCAATTAGGTTGTAACGAACCTCTATTCAAACGAATCGTAAAAACCGCATTCAATCAAAGGCGAAAAACCATGCGGAACTCATTAAAAAGTATGGTCGGACAAGATTGTAAAATATTGGCAGAACCGATTTTCAACGAACGCCCCGAACGGCTATCGGTCAAACAATTCATAGATTTGACAAATCTATTGGAAAGTTACATTATAAAATGAATAATCTACCGGAATATTTACGAAAACGACATTCCGGTCTCAAAGTATAAGGAGGGAAAAACATGGATAAATTTACACCCGAATATATCCAAAATGTTCAGCAAATCATTAAAAACGACGAAAAAGACAAAGCCCGTGAATTACTGAAAGATTTGCACCCGGCCGATATAGCGGAACTATATCAACAGTTGAACCTCGACGAAGCAGAGTATATCTACATGCTTTTGGACGGGGAAAAAGCGGCAGATGTACTTCTCGAACTAGATGAAGACGATCGGGAAAAAATGTTGAAACAACTGCCAAGCGAAGTCATCGCCAAACAGTTTATCGACTACATGGATTCCGACGATGCCGTGGACCTCATTCGGGAAATGGACGAAGACGCTCAGGAAGAGATCCTCTCCCACATCGACGACGTAGAACAAGCCGGAGACATCGTTGACTTGTTGAAATACGATGAAGACACCGCCGGTGGTCTCATGGGTACAGAAATGGTTGTCGTAAACGAAAATTGGAGTATGCCCGAATGCGTCAAACAAATGCGGATACAAGCAGAAGAGCTAGGGCAGCTTTATTATGTCTATGTAGTGGACGATGACGACAGATTGAAAGGAGTTTTCCCCCTAAAAAAAATGATTACCAATCCCTCTGCCTCAAAGATAAAACACGTCATGCGTAAAGGCCCTGTATCGGTAAAGACCGATACTCCTATCAATGACGTAGCTATGACTTTCGAAAAATACGACTTGGTAGCCGTACCGGTGATAGACAGCATCGGACGTTTGGTAGGGCAGATTACGGTCGACGACATCATGGACGAAGTTCGTGAACAATCGGAACGTGAATATCAATTGGCATCGGGTTTGTCCCAAGACGTGGAATCGAACGACACTGTTTTCACTCAAACGGCAGCCCGGCTACCGTGGCTGCTCATCGGTATGGTCGGAGGGTTGGCAAACTCGGTAATCTTAGGAAATTTTGAATCGAACATCGCTAAAAATCCGGCCACAGCACTCTTCATACCGCTGATCGGCGGTACGGGAGGAAATGTGGGAATACAATCATCGGCCATCGTAGTACAAGGTTTAGCAAACGGTAAATTAGATTTAAAAACAGCGGGAAAACAATTATTCAAAGAATTAGGTGTAGCCTTGATCAACGCCTGCATGATATCCCTACTCGTATTCGTTTACAACTGGTTTTTCCTCGACAATATAGCGACTACGGTATCCGTATCGCTTTCCTTGTTTGCCGTAGTGATTTTTGCCTCCATTTTCGGGACTCTCGTCCCTTTAACCCTCGAACGATTCAAAATAGACCCAGCCATAGCCACAGGGCCTTTTATCACCATCACCAATGACATTATAGGTATGCTCATTTACATGAGTATCAGCTATGCGCTCTCTATATAAACCCTTATTTGAATAAAATATCGCTATCAACCGTAAAATTCTGCCAGTTATTTGTATTTTTGCACTTTTCGATTTAACCGACACAAGCTCAAAAATGAAAAGATACGTATTAAATATATCCGACTTACAAGACATTGCACCCCAGTTCAAAAGCGAAAGTGGAACCAAGATTCTCAAATACCTTTTCAACCTTTGCAAAATCAACGAGATCAATGCTTTGTACGATCGCTCCTGCGATTATCGGGGAGCAGCATTTTGCAATTCTATTATAGACGATTTGGACATCACTTGCCAAATCGACCACGAAGAGAAACTCGATAACTTACCCGAAGGTGCTTTCATCACAGTCTCGAATCACCCGTTCGGAGCGCTCGATGGCGTTATTCTCATTAAACTACTTGCCAATCGCCGCCCCGATTACAAAGTCATGGTCAATTGGATATTGAATCATGTCGAAGCCATGTCCGACAATTTCATTACCGTAGACCCTTACTCCAATCCAGACAGACGAAAAGTCTCCCTCAATGGAATAAAAGAAGCTCTACTTCAAGCTAAAAACGGACATCCTCTCGGCTTTTTCCCCGCCGGGGCTGTCTCCAAACTAAGATGGGACCTTCGCATTGAAGATAGAGAATGGCAATCCAGTATAATCAGATTGATTCAGCAATTAAAGAAACCCGTCGTCCCCATTTTCTTTCATGGACATAACTCGCTATTTTATACGATATTAAGGATATTCAGTTGGAAAATGTGTGCCATGCGATTACCAGCCGAAGTATTCAAAAAAGAACACAAAACTATACGCATCTCTGTGGGTGACGCCATTTCCCCCAAAACGTTGGCTCAATATCCCACCATTAAAGAATTGGAGAAATTCTTAAAGCAAGAAACCTATAAATTGAAAAAACGATAATAACTATAAATTTTACAAAGGAATCCGTTTTAGTGATTGTTACACTAAAACGGATTCCTTTTCTTCTGTCGTGGCAAAATCTCTACCTATAAAAAGGAGCCATAATCATACGGCTCCCGATTTCGCCCCGTTCAAAACCTATCCGAATTTATTCCTTTACCGGGATAAAAGTAAAATCAAACTCATAGGATTCTAACGGCAGCCAATAGACAGGCAGCACACCCGGTCCGCAAGTCGCAGTTCCTACCCCAGTTTGTGCAGCATCCACATGGACTGTCACTTCACCGTCAAAATTCAGGTCATTGATATGTGTAGCAGCTTCGATGTTTATATCCGAGTAAGGTAATACACTGAACTGGAACGGTTTGTCAGAAATTATTTTCCAGCCACTACCCTTTTCTCCGGTTAACGCCAGCCAACGGGTATCTATGCGATTACCGGTAGACTGGGGCATCACATAATAATGAAACATAGCGAAAGGCGAAGTCTCATAAATTCCTATCTTCCCGGCAGCCCTATCTACATAGTTCTCAAAATCACCCCGACCTAAATAAGTCACATCGCAACAATTCGCCACAGGCATACGGAATGTCAATCCCACCCGAGGCAATGACTTCACGATAGCTGTATCGGGAGTAAAGACAGTATTTATCTTTAACATACCCTTCCGATCCAATGTATAGACAAAGCTCCCGGTTCCTATCTCATTGTCTTTTGCGTTGAGAACAGAAACATCGACCGTAAAACCATTCTTAGAGGGCTTTATCGATGTCACTTTCTGGGAAATTTTATCCAACCCCGCTTTCTTCCAAAGCATGCCTCCATGTTTGTCTTTTTTGTCATTCTCGGTCAAAGGTCGATATAGCGATAGTTCCACCGGTTGTGAAAGCCATTCTTCACCTCGATATTTATATGAAATCAATGCACCTGTCTCAGGAGAAACCGTAGCTGATACTTTATCGTTAAACCACGTATATCCGTCTCTTTCTAATTTTGTACCTGACGGTAAATCTATTTTTGCTTCATATTTGGAATTGGCAAGAAGTACAAACTGGTCATATGCCACTTCACAATTCGTGTCCACAAAAGCCGAGGCTTGATTAGGAGTCCAACTAAGATTCAGATAGGCCTCCTTCACATCACGAGGCAGTTTCACTTTCCCAAGAACAATCTCTACCGTCTCGTGCGGGGCACAAGCCGTTATCACCTCTCCCTGAGCCAATATGTTCCCGTTATCGGCGGTCACATTCCAATGCAAAGTATAATTTTTCAAATCGGTAAAGTCATACCAATTCTTGACCGTAACCGTCAAATTCTCGTTATCTATCAAACGAGATTTGATATATTGATATACTTTTTTCACAGCAAACAAATGAGGATGTGGTTCCCGGACAGCATTTACCAACCCATTACAACAAAAACTACCAAAAGAAGGGACACCCTCGGGACCATAATCCCCTCCGTAGCTCCAATACCACCGACCGTCGGAATCTACCTCTCGGAAAGATTGATCCACCCAATCCCAAATACAACCGCCCTGAGCCATCGGTTCTGACTCGAAAACGTCCCAATAATCTTTCAATCCCCCCACGCTGTTACCCATAGCGTGAGCATATTCACAAAGAATGAAGGGGCGATAAATATCCGGTTGTGCAAGATAAGCCTTTATCTCGTCTATACTACGATACATACGGCAATAAATATCGGTATTGAAATTTTGTTCTGCCCGTTCATATTGTACCGGACGGTTAGTCTCCACCGATTTCAGCCACTCGTAAGTTTTCTCAAAATTAATTCCGTTGCCGGCTTCATTACCCAACGACCAAATCGTAACCGAAGGATTATTCTTTGTCCGCTCATACATACGGCGGGTGCGGTCCATGTGTGCACTCAACCACGATGTATCCTTAGCCAAAGTCGCCGGACCGTACCCCATTCCATGAGATTCGATATTCGCCTCGTCTATAACATAAAGACCATACCGATCGCACAACTGATACCAATAGGAATGATTAGGATAATGGGCACAACGCACTGTATTGATATTATTTTGCTTCATCAGTTGTATATCCTTCAACATCAACTCTTTACTCACCATACGACCCTGTTCTGAGAACTCGTGTCGATTCACTCCTTTTACCAACACAGGGACTCCATTGATACAAAAACGACCATTCTTAATCTCAGAGGTTTTAAAACCCACGGGACACCCCGTCGTTTCTATTACTTGCCCCTGCTCGTCTTTCAAATCGACAACCAACGTATAAAGATAAGGATGCTCGGCATTCCACGGTTTAACATCAGGAATAATCGCATCAAACGATACGATACTGTCTCGCACCGGAGAACCGCCGTCCTGTGCGACCATTCGATGATCGGCATCGAATAATCCATAATGAACCGTTATGCCGTGTCGGCCTTTCAAACCACCTATATGCACGTCCAAAGAGAACTCCCCATCTTTATACAAATTTTTATCCAATGGAGAAACTACTTTATAATCGGCAATATACTCTTCGGGAGTGCTATACAGATAAACATCGCGTTCGATTCCACTCAATCTCCACATATCCTGACATTCGAGATACGCCCCCGCACTCCAACGATAAACTTCGACAGCGAGTGTATTCTCACCCTGTTTCACCTTATTAGTAATATCCCATTCAGCCGGAGTCTTGGAATCTTGATTATATCCCAAAAGCTCCCCATTGAGCCACACATAATAAAATGAAGTAACACCCTCGAAACACAAGACGATACGACGTCCTATCCAAGATTCAGGCAAAACGAATGTACGGCGATAAGAACCGACCTCATTATCCTCATAGGGAACAAAAGGAGGATTTTTCTTAAAATGAAACATCGGATCGTCAAACTCGTATGTCTCATTCACATATATAGGGATACCATAATTCTGGCATTCCCAGTTCCCCGGAACCTGTATATCATTCCAGCCACCGGTATAAAAGTCGGGACGGTAAAAATTCACCGGACGCTTATCGGGATTCCGTACCCAATTGAATTTCCACGTGCCGTTCAAGCTCATATAATAAGGAGACTGTTCATAGTCTTGTGCCCGCACGCTGTTTATATCCCCCTCTTTATACGGCCAAACATAAGCATGAGGAGCCAATTTATTCAAGCCTATGGCATATTGGCTCTGCCACTCCGGTGTCTCTACCCTAGCGAAAGTCTTTCCCAACGGGCACAACAACATACAAATCAAAAACAGGATATTATTTTTCATCATCTTATTCTTAAAATGGATATATTTCAACAAATTTTTTCCGTTATCATTTAAGCGGAAGAGCAACTCGCCCGTCTTTTATTTCCAATAATCTCGCTGCTAATTCTTCGACGACATCGGGATATTGTTCGGCTACATTTTTCCGCTCTCCCAAGTCCTTATGCAAATTGTACAACTGGGGAAGAGAACTATTACCTGTTTCAATACCGACATTTTTATTGAATGGCTCTCCTTTTCCGGGTTCTATATACTTCCATTCGCCGGAAGTAATCGATAAATTATTTTGTGCATTCTGTTCAACCAAATAAGGACGCCCCTCGGCTTCTTTTCCCAACCACGTATCTAAATAATTCTCACTATCAGGAGCAGCCCCCTCGGGTAAATCGGTTCCCAACAACGAGGCAAACGAAGCGAACCAATCAATTTGGCATACCAACGCATCCGAAACGGTCGGCTTCACTGTGTCTACCCAGCGAAGAATACAAGGGACTCTGGTCCCCGCCTCATAAGAACTATATTTACCACCCCTGAAAGGCCCTCCGGGTTTATGTTCTCCCAATAGCTCCACAGCCTGGTCTTTATATCCGTCGTCTACAACCGGGCCGTTATCGCTCGACAAGATAATAATTGTATTTTTATCTAATCCGTTTTTCTTCAAAGCCGATAAAATCTCACCCACACTCCAATCGAACTGCAACAAGACATCTCCTCTCGGCCCCATACCCGATTTCCCGGCAAAGCGTTCATTAGGAACACGGGGGACATGTGCATCCTGCGTGGCAAAATAGAGAAAGAAAGGTTCGTCCTTATGATTCTCGATAAACGAAACGGCTTTGCTTGTAAGCTCATCGGCAATTTGGTCGTCTTTCCACAACGCAGATTTTCCGCCCTTCATATATCCAATACGAGAAATGCCATTGACGATACTTTGGTTATGACCATGCGAAGGATGCATAACCAATAAATCAGGATCCTTTTTCCCCGTAGGTTCTCCCGGAAAATTCTGCTTATAACTGACATAAATAGGATCTTCCGGATCAAGATTTACAACAGCCCCATTCTCTACGAATACACAAGGGACTCGATCGCCCGTAGCGGCCATGATATAAGAATAATCAAATCCTATATCGGCAGGATTCGGCGACAACCGTTGATTCCAGTCTTGTGTCCCTTTTTCATCTCCGAGCCCCAAATGCCACTTACCGACAACCCCGGTAGCATATCCGGCATCTCGGAACATATCGGCCAACGTGTATCGTTCGGGACGGATAATCATTCCCGCATCCCCATCGGCAATACCCGTACCTTCCCTACGCCATGCATATTCGCCGGTCAACATCGCATAACGGGAAGGTGTGCTGGTAGCCGCAGCACTATGAGCGTTAGTAAATCTCACTCCCTCGGTAGCCATGCGTTGCACGTTCGGGGTATTTATAGTCTTAGACCCATTACAACTTAAATCGCCATAGCCTATATCGTCGGCATAGATGAACACGACATTCGGACATTGCGGCATCTCCACGTTCCCTCTCTTTTCGGCTTGTCCC
>ERZ779922.1901-NODE-1901-length-13476-cov-3.295731_pt1 | contig 13476 bp, 6 predicted proteins | sample MGYA00511544_ERZ779922 | MGnify/ENA primary metagenome ERZ779922 (study PRJEB29588, sample SAMEA2154516) | human gut metagenome | biome: human gut; feature: human-associated habitat; material: faeces | place: Denmark | collected 2008/2010 ... | reverse complement strand
CCCGCTACCTTAACTGCAACAGGCGCAGTCAGCGGATTGTAGCCGGCGGGAGCCTCGGTTTCTACCAGGTGGTAGGTGCCGTCGGCAAGGCCGCCGAAGGTGGCTTCGCCCTGAGCGTTGGTTGTCATGACAGTGGCAGCATTCTTGTCTGCAACCCATTCGACCTTCTTATCGGTATTCCACTTGTAGTACACGAGAGAGGTTCCAGCATCAGTGGTTACTTCCTTGTACAGGACAAACTTCGCGTTAGGCAGCTTGGTGGACTCAAACTTGTCGATAACGATCTTGGAGCTGTAGACCTCTTGCTTCTGCGCGGGCGTGGTGGTCGTATGGGTCGAATCGGTAGGATCGTTGCTGTAGGTCAATTTTGCCTCGTTCTTCGAGACCACCGCAATTGCCTTTTCATTGACGGTAGCCGTATAAGTAACTGTGATGGCATCGCCAACAGTGCAATTCTTGACAAGAATGGTCACCTTGAACGTATTAGGAGCGGTTTCAGCATCATAGGCGATCGTGCACTTGTCGGTGTCAGCGGTCACATCAGCACTTCCAACCTTTACCGCAAGGCTGTTCCGGTTAAAGGTCAATCCCTCGCTCATGGTATCGGCGATTTCGTAAGTATAGGTTTCAAATCCCATGGTATCGGGTACCTTGCCGGTAATGGTGTAGTTGACCGTCTCGCCCACATCGGCGCTAACCTTATTATCGGTCTTCTCAAAGGGCATGTCGTTCTTATCGTGGATGGTGACAGTCGGGTTGGTGGTGGTCAGGTTGCACAGTGCGCCGGTGGAACTGGCGACGAAGTAGTAGCCCAGGTCGAGGTTGGAAACAGAGACAGAGTTAGCGTCTCCGGACAGTTGCAGTCCGGTCATACCATCGACAGCCGCCTTCAACGCCACGGCAAAGTCGGGCGCGCTGAAGCCGTTGCCGGTAGTAACGACATAAGTATCACCACCGTTGACCTGGGTCAGCGTCAGGCCATGCGCCCCTGTAGCATAGGCACTGACAGTGTTGAACCATTCGCTGGTGCTGTCAATGGTGTAAGAATAGTGTTCCTTAGCCGCATCATAGACCACATCAAAAATCTTGTAGGCTTTGTACTCCTGATTTGCAACGGGATTCGCAACGGTAATGGTGCCGGTGGTGGGGGGGGTTACTGTTTCAGAGGCAAAGGCTGTGGTGGCCAGGGCGAAGACCATGACCAGTGCCAGCAGGAGACTGGCGAGTTTTCTTGTGCATTTCATTTTTTGTGCTCCTTCTTTCATCATAATTTTGAATTGGAATGGTGGCTTTCCGCGTATCAGGAAGATACCTCATCCTCCTTTCGACGCCTGCAATGGCTATACAACAGGGTCGCCGCGCCGAAGATCAGCGCCAGGCCGCCTGCGGTATAAGAGGTTGTTCCGGCTCCGCCGGTGTCGGGAAGCTCGTAGCCCCAAAGAGTGTCCTGAATGGGAAGCTCCAACACCTTGGAGTCGGTGCCGGTGGTAACGGTCAAAGCCGTTCCGGTGTCGGTGTCGCTGGCCTTTTCCAACGTTCCGTCCGGGTTCTCCGTGGCCGGGTAAAGCGTCGCGTCTTCGTCCCTGACCTCCAGAATCCAGGGCCCTGCCGTCATGTAATTTGACGGCGCCTGTGTCTCACGCAGATCGTAGGTGGTATTGCGCCGGATGCCGGAAAAGATTGCGGTGCCGTCTTTACCGGTGGTGACCTCCATAGAGTTCTCTGTCCCCTGTTCTTTCAGGGTGAACTTTGCGCCTTCCAGCAGCTTCGAAGCGTCCGCGCTGTCCGTCTTCGTGATTTTCAGATTCAGCTGGGTCGTCATGGTGTTGGTAAAGGCGTCTCCCGGGATGGTCAGGGTGTAAGACCCGTCCGAATTGCTCCCATGCCCAACCGCATCGCCCGACCCCGAAGAGCCGCTGGCAGCGGTGTTTGATACTACATCACCATAAGCACTGAACACCGCTTCTTTTCCCGGTGCATAGGGGACATTTGTAATGTCCTTTGTTTGCGTACCAGAATCGCCAATTTTATTGTTGAAAATATAATTGTAATTACCCGTTCCGGTAACAGGAAGGTCGTAATAGTACGTGCCATCCGTATCCATTGTCATGGGTTTACCGGGCCAGTCACCGACTATTTTCTTTTCAGCAGCATCCCAAACGTACACGTTCACGTTGGCCCAGTTATTTGTGTTCTGATAGCGAACCTTGAAGATACCCGTCTGGGAATCTCCCCCGGAGCCAGAGCCGGAGGAACCGCCGCTTTCGCTGCCGTCCAGCGTAACGGAGGACACATAGTAGCTTTTGAACGTCACACCCAAAAGGGAAACGGTTTTCTCCGAAACTGTCACCTGAATCGTATGTACATTCGTATCATAGGTGACACCGGCTCGATCGCCCTTGACCTCGCTGAGCGTGTAGGTATGGGTTCCGGTCTGGGAATACTGCACGTCGGGCGAAATCGAAAATTGTCCGGTAGCAGCATCGGATGTTGCCGTTCCGACTTCCTTCCCCTCACTGTCCGTTAACTTAAACTGGAAGTTCAGTCCCTCGTTCTGCTTTACGCCGTCCTTGAGCAGAGCCTTGGTACCGGTAATGTCCAGCTCCGGCGTGGCCGTTACAACCTTTCCACCCGGGTCACCCAGAATCAGGCCGCCGTTGGTCATAATACCGCCGCCATGGATATTGGAATGGTTGCCGGTGATAATGACCTTCGCGGCATTGACTGCCTGGCTCTTGGCGACACCATCCGGGTGCGCATCCAATCCGAACAGATATTTCGCGGCCGCGTAGCCGCTCGGGCCGATACTGACGGGCTGCTCGTCGCAGCTTCCCGTCCAGGTCGCCGCGCCGCCGCCCGCCATCAGACCGGTGACAAGGGAAATCGGGTTGTTTGCGCCGTCTTTTGCGCGGACACAGAAGTAATCCGCGTAGCCGTTTCGCGTAAAGACCTCGCTCGTTTGCGCCAAAGTGGAATCATAGGTTTTGTTGTTGCCGCCGCCGGACATATTTGTGCCGGAAGCCGTGTTCCCGTAAATGGCCGCTCCGTCTTGATTGACGATCAGGGTTTCACCCGTAGGACAGGCGCCCACGCCGCCGCCAAAGCCGCCCGCGGTGTTTCCGGTGATCAGCGCATTCATGATCGACAGGTTGCCTTTTTCCTGAACGAAAATGCCGCCGCCGCCCCAGTCATTGTTGGAATTCGTTATGTTATTGGTAATGTATACCTTGTTCGTTGCCTGAATCACGCCGTTGGTGCCGCCGGCGATACGAAGACCGCCGCCCTCGCCATATTCGGCGCAGTTGCCGGCAATGGTTCCGCCGCTCATGGTAAAGCCGACATTGTGGCCAAAGAAGCCCGCGTAAATGCCGCCGCCTGCCAGACCGGAATAGTTGCCGGTGACATAGCCGCCGGTCATGTTCATAACGGAACTGTTCGCCAGAGCGATGCCGCCGCCGCCGTGGGTGTTGTTGACATCGTTCCGGCAGTCGTTGCAGTCGCATGCCTTATAGTTGTTGGTCACATAGCCCTCGCCGGACAGATTCAGCGTTCCGCTTTTGACGTAGATACCGCCGCCGTTGTCATGGCCACTGTTGACCCAGTTGCCCGTCACCGCACCGCCGGAGATGTTCAGCGTTCCGTTTTGAAAGAAGATACCGCCGCCGGAACTGCCACGGTTGGCCGCAATGACACCGCCCTGGATATTCACCGTTCCGTTGTCAACGTAAATACCGCCGCCGGGCGTGCCGTCACTGCCGCCGCCCACAATATAGCCGCCATTTATGTCCAGCGTTCCGCGGTCCACGGTGAATATATGTTTGCCGCCGGTGTTTTGGAGTACACCGCTCTGTAGTTCCAATGCACCCTTGACCAGAATCACCTGTTCAGAAGCCGCCTGACCCAGAATCTTTCCTGCGCCGGTGAGGGGGACGGTATGCTTTACCAGTGTTTCCGTGGTGCCGGTGCCATTGGCCGTGGATTCTGTGATGTAATACGTCAGGGTATCATTTTCCAGTGTCGCCTTATTGCCGTACAGGTTTCCAGTGACCGTAGATTCGGTATCCTGAATACTGTCGGACGAGTCCATAATGGTGAGCTTCGCACCCTCGTGCACATCAAAGTACTGATTGGCCTTGCTGATCGTCAGGGTATGCCCGTTCAAATCGATGGTAGTGTTCTGCGTAATGCTCAAATTCGCGCTACTGCCGTTATCCGCCGTCCAGGCATCGCCGGTCAGCTGAAATTCGCCGCCGTTGATGAATGCGTCCCCGACATAGCCGGACAGAGTTCGGAGGGACAGAAGCTGTACTTCATAGTAAGAGAAGTGATTCGTGTCTACCGTCACGTCGCCGTTCTCTGCGGTTTTCGCTTCCATGTCCGTGGCGGTCTGGGCATTCGTATCAATGTGGTAGACCTTGGGGTAAAGCCCCTCCGTGTCAATGCCGCTGAAGGTCACGGTCACGGAGCCGGTTGGCTCGATCTCTTCCTCTCCGTGCCACAGGGTGATGTCCAGCAGGTAGCTCCGCTCCGGCTCGGCCTGTTCTTCGCCCAAAATCTGATCGCGAATCGCCCGACGCTCCCCGTCCGTCACCTCGGTCACCGTTACCGTGATTTCCCTTGCCGGATAGGGCAGGGAGGCACTCTCGCCGGTGATGGTCACGGTGATGCCGTTTTCGGTCTGCGCCGTCAGGGTGAATTCCTTCGGCCCCTCCGGCAGGTTGATATAGCCCAGAATCCCGGGGTCGTCCGCCCCATAGGTCAGCAGACGCACCGCGTCCTCCGCGTCGCCTTCCATGGCGGCGAAGCCGGAATCCGTGATCTGCGCCACCAGACCCGCCCGGTCGGCCGTGCCGTCCCCGTCCCGGTCAAAGAGCACCAGATCTCCAACCGCCGGGGTGTGGGACTGTGCCGGTTCAAAGGCGTCCGCCCAAGCCGTGACCCAGCCGCCGCAGTCTCTGTCCGGCGGGACGCCCTCCACCCCGGCGTAATGCAGGCAGAAGGTCAGGAACATGACGTTCCAGTCGCCGTAAGGCTCCCCGCACCACGCGCCATAGCGGGTGTAGCCCTTAACCGTTTCGCCGTCCTCCGCGACAACGTAGTTTTTCGTACTCTCGGCATAGTCCAGCTGGGTTTCGGCGATGGCAAGGGTATCCTGCCGCCAATTCCCGGTCAGCGTCACCCCCGCAAAGGTCTGCTCCCATAGCTCCGCCGTCTCCACGTCCGCGCCGGGGTCTGCGTAACAGGCAAGACTGTGGGTGTGCTCCTCCGTCCCGCAGACCAGCTCCCCGTTTTCATCCCGACAGGCTTCCCCGTGGGTATGGGCGTCCTTGCCGCAGAATACCGTTTCTTCCTGCTCATTCTGAGTGCAAGCCTCGCTGTGGGTGTGTTCTTCCTGTCCGCAGACCAGCTCCCAGGTGCCGTAGCACCGTGCGGTATGCACGTGCGCCGTATCGGTGCAGGTCAGCGTCCCGGTGTCCACCGGCTCCGCCACCGTCTCAAAGCAGGCGTCGGAGTGCTGGTGCTCCAGAATCTGGGTCTGTCCGCATATCAGATTGCCGTCAGCGTCAAAGCAGTCGGGCGTGTGACGGTGGAGGACGATCTCCGGTTTCGTGCAGACCAGCACCGGCTGAGCGTCTTCCGTCGGCTCCGTGGGCAGGTCGCAGCTCAGAACCTGCTCCCATTCATAGCAGGCATCGGTATGACTATGGTCGCTGTCGATGCCGCAGGTCAGTTCCCGGGACGTCTTATAGCAGTTCTCGTCATGCCGGTGTTCCTCGGATTCTTCCAGGCCGCAGGCAAGCACGGCGGTCTCTGTGTAGCAGGCATCCGTATGGACATGCTCCCCGCAGACCAGATTGCCCCGCACCGACGTATAGCAGCCCTCCGCGTGGGTATGTCCTTCCGGCAGGGCATAGCAGCCGGCAGTGTGCCGGTGTGCCTCAATCTCGGGAAGCGGACACCAGAGATTCCCGGTTTCGTCATAGCAGCGGGAATCATGGCTGTGAACCACAAACTCGGCATACCCGCACGTCGGATTTCCGTCGGCATCATAGCAGTCCGCCGTGTGCCGATGAATTTCCAGCGTCTCCGCGCTGCACACGGGAACCCTTTTCTCAACCGACGTCACCTGCGCATAGCAGGCGTCCGTGTGGGTGTGCTCCGGGATGTCACATTGCTTTTCCAGTGTGATAGCCGGCAGAATCAGCGCATAGGTGGTACAGAATACCACCACACCGGCAAGCACGGTCACTACCCGATGCCGGAGGCGCTTCCTTTTATGCACCTTCGTGTATTTTTCCGCACCCCGCAGAACATCATACTTCATATATCCCTTCACCATCCTTCCTATCTCAACGCGCCGAAGTCCGGCAGAGGCCAGACCCGGAATACGATCCTTCCGACGATTTGCTCATCGGAAATACAGCCGACCGCGGTACTGCGGGAATCCACCGAGGTGGAACGGTGATCGCCCACACAGAAGTAACGGTTATCCGGCACCTGATAAGGCAGTGCAATGTCACATTCTCCAAGCGCTTTTTCCGTCAGGTACGGTTCCTCCAGCAGCCTTCCGTCCACGGATACATTTCCGTTTTCGTCGATATCCACCCATTGGCCGGGACCGGCAATGCAACGCTTCACTAGAATCTTGTTTCCCAGGTAGAACGCCACCAGGTCGCCGGGTTCAAAGCCCGAGCCCTTGACGGAGAGGACAATATCCCCCTCATTCAGCGTGGGCGTCATGGAAGACCCGTAGATCTGCAGCACGGGCATCCAGATGGTAGCCACCAGCACGGCTACAGCCGCAACAACCACAAGCGTATAGACGGTGCTGCGAAGAACGCGTTTATACCGCCGTTTGTATTTTTCTCTGCCAAGCTCCGCCTCCAGCTGTTCCAGAGTCGGGGGCTCGGGAGATTTCCACGATTTCGATTTCATAACTCTCCGCTTCCCTTTTCCGACATAAGACGCACGTTTTCCAGATATTGCTGCGCGGCTTTGTCCGCGGCCTCAAATACACGGTTCAGCTGCAGCGCTGCCTCCGCAAGGGAACCGGCTTTTTCAACCGCTATTCTGCGATCCCGGAGCTGCGCCTCCGCACGTTCCAGCCTGATTTTCAATTGACGGTTTTCTTCCGTCTGCGCAATCAGCATTTCCAGCAGCTCGCTCCGGCTTAACCGTCTCAGTTCCTTATCCGTCATCCGACTTCCCTCCAATCTGCGCTTACGGCTGAAAGCAGAAAAAAGCAGCGGTCATTTTCCTGCCCGTCATTCCCACAATGTAGCTAAAAGACCTGATTCCCGGTGATATACAGGAATTGGAATCGTTTCCAACCTCTTAATACAGATGATATCACGTTTAACACGTAAATGCAACCATTGATCGTCGAATATTGTGTGTCAGAATTAACGAATTTTCAGCTTTATTTTTGTTAATTATTTCCCTACTCCGGAAATAAGACGAAGCATTTCTGCCATCCGTGCGCTTCTGCGCAGGAGACTCTGGAGGACGTATCGGAAATGCCCGGATTTAGAGAAGAGAAAAGGCTCACCCGCAGTGTCAGTTACTGAAAACTGCGAAAGGGAAAGCCGGGAATGAGCAGTTTTACCAAAGCAGTGATATCTTTTAAAATAATTATAGTGCGTTCTACCGAATTTGTCAATGCCCTGGAACAAGCAATATTCCCCACCCTTTCACACAAGGCGCCTCAATTTCTCTGTAATTTGACAGTATCTTCTTCGCGAGAGGATATGTCACAATCCGGAAGCTCGGTTCCTTTCAATAAGGAAAGGAATCCGTGTCCCCATTGCGGCGTTGCCCTAAGCGTGTCGGAGTTCTGCAAGCTATGTACAATAAATAAAGCAGCACGCCCTGCCAATCAAGACGGGGCGTGCTGCTATTTTGGAGCAGGATACGGGAGTCGAACCCGCCTTCACAGCTTGGGAAGCTGTTGTACTACCGATGTACGAATCCTGCGTACAGGTGCATTATAGCAGAGCCGCCGGAAAAAAGCAACCTTTTTTTGTCGGAAAAGGGAATCCCGGTTGAGGAAAAGCATCAGATGTGCTATATTAGGGAAAAAGGACAGCTCGGCAAAATGCCGGGCAGAGCCGTGATTTGTAAGGAGAAGTGCTTATGGCAGAATATGAGCTGGTTTACGAGATCAAGAACCTTTGCCGCAACAACCAGATGCGGGACGTCTTCTTTGAGGATGTGGAATGCGACGACCCGGAGGCCTATCTCCGCGGCCGCCTGAAGGGGAAAACCGTGGAATTTTCCACGGAAAAAGGCGCGGGCGGCAGCGTGACCATCCACGCGGTGGTGGACGGGCTGATCCAGAAGTACGTGTTCACGCCGGTGTGACAAAAATGTCCACTTGCGGCCGTCGGATAAATGAGAGTTGGGCAAGTTTTCTGAAAAAATTTCGCAAATTATGGGTTGAATTTAGATGGCATATGTGATACGATAAGTTAGTACCGATATGGGCGAAGTGCGCCCGTAGGGCAAAGTCACCATCCGCAGTCAAAAACGGCTCCCGAGCCATGAGTGCGCGTGGTGACGCGGCCTGTATGGACGAAATTCCGACCTGTCGGCCGCTCCTTTTCCGCTTTCGCCGGAAGGGAGGAGACGCGGGAGGGGCTGCGCTCCGAACCAGCGTTACGCAAAATCACTTTTAAGGAGAACCAGACTATGGCACCTCATACCATTGCCGTTGCCGGAAAGGGTGGTGTGGGCAAAACCACTACCTGCGGCATGATTATCGACTACCTGTGCGCAAAGAAGCGCGGCCCCGTCCTTGTGGTGGATGCCGACGCCAATTCCAACCTGAACGAAGTTCTGGGCGTGGAGGTGGAGACCTCTCTCGGCCAGATCCGGGAGGAAATGGCACAGGCAGAGCTGAAAGGCACCATTCCCAAGGGCATGACCAAGGCGGACTACGCGGAAATGAAGTTCGGCGACGCCCTGATCGAGGACGACGATTTCGACATGCTGGTCATGGGACGCACCCAGGGCAAGGGCTGCTACTGCTATGTCAACGGTGTGCTGCAATCTCAGCTTGGCAAGTATCTGCCCAACTATTCCTACGTGGTCATGGACAACGAGGCGGGGCTGGAGCATATCGCCCGGGGGACGCTTCCCCACGTGGACACCATGCTTCTGATTTCCGACTGCTCCCGCCGGGGCGTTCAGGCCGTGGCGAGAATCGCCGAAATGATCGACGAGATGGGCTTAAACCCCGGACAGATGGGCCTGATCATCAACCGCGCGCCGGACGGAAAGCTGGACGACGGCGTCCGTGCCGAGATCGAAAAGCACGGTCTCAAGCTCTTCGGCGTTCTGCCTCACGACGAGGCGGTCTACCGCTGCGACTGCGACGGCAATCCGTCCGCGAAGCTCCCGGACAGCGACCCCATGAAGGTCGCGCTGCGGGGAATTATGCAGTCTATCGGCCTGTGAGCCGGTAAACCCGCAGGATGCCGGGCGGCATTCCGCGGCAGAAACACATCCATAATTGCGCCGGGCGGTTTCCGCCCCGCGTGTGGAAAATATATCAAGGGGGATTACAAATTATGGCTTTCACTCCTAAAACGGCACCCTTCAGCGGCAAGATCAATGCCGTGACGCTGGGCACCGGTGACAAGGCAATCGTCATCGGCGGTCAGAACGTGATGCCGTTTTACACCTTCGATGCTGCCATCGAACACGCGCCCAAGATCGGTATTGAAATTTCCGATCTGGCAACACAGTGGGATGCTCCTGCTCTGAAGGAGTTCTACGCCGGCTGCACCACCATGGTTGACTTTGCCAAGAAGGCAGAGACCATGCCCGGCGCGGATTTCCTGTGCCTGCACTTCGAGTCCGCGGATCCCAACGGCGCCAACCGCTCCGTTGCCGACTGTGTGGCCGACGCCAAGGCTGTCGCCGAGGCGACCACCATGCCCATCGTGGTCATGGGCTGCAAGAACATCGAGAAGGACGGCGAGCTGTTCAGCAAGATCGCTGAGGCGCTGCAGGGCAAGAACATTCTGGTCCTGTCCGCCCGGAACGAGGACTACAAGACCGTCGGTGCTTCCGTCGCTCTGGCTTACGGCCAGAAGGTCGGCGCTGAGACCGCTGACGACATCAACCTCGCCAAGCAGCTGAACATCATGCTCAAGGGCCTCTCCATCAATCCTGAGAACATCGTCATGAACATCGGCACCGCCGCCGTGGGCTACGGCTTCGAGTACGTGGCCTCCACCCTGGACCGTGTCCGTCTGGCCGCTCTGGCGCAGTCCGATGCCGACCTGCAGATGCCCATCATGTCCCCCGTGTCTCCCGACGCCTGGGCCGTGAAGGAATCCACCGCTTCCGAAGAAGATGAGCCCGAATGGGGCAGCCGGGAAGAGCGCGCGATCGGGATGGAAGTCTCCACCGCCGCTGCCAACCTGACCGGCGGCGCTGACGCTGTCATCATGCGTCATCCCGCAGCCGTTGCCACCATCAAGAAGTTCATCACGGATCTCGTGTAATCGGAAGGAGGATACATACAATGGCTTTGAAAGGTCTTGACATTTTTAAGCTGTCTCCTAAGAAGAACTGTAAGGAGTGCGGCAGCCCCACCTGTATGGCATTCTGCATGAAGGTGGCGCAGGGTGCTGTGTCCATCGACAAGTGCCCCTACTTCTCTGACGACGCGAAGGCGATGCTCAACGAGCAGACCGCGCCTCCCATGAAGACCATCACCGTCGGCGATCACAAGCTGGGCGGCGAGACTGTCCTCTTCCGTCACGAGAAGACTCTGGTAAACAAGAACCTGTACGCAGTTTCCGTCTGCACCTGCATGTCCGCTGAGGAAGCCGACAAGAAGCTGGCCGACCTGCAGAAGGTTGACTACGAGCGTATCGGCGAGAGAATGTACGTTGAGTTCGTTTTCGTCGCCAACAAGCAGTCCGATCCCGCTGTCTACGCGGAGCTGGTCAAGAAGGCCGCTGCTACCGGCCGTGACCTGATCCTGGAGTGCTGGGATGTGGAGTGCGCCAAGGCTGCTCTGGCAGTCGCGGGCAAGAACGTCATTCTCGACGGCGCTACCCCTGACAACTACGAGGCTATGAACGCTGTCGCCAAGGAGGCCGGTGTTGTTCTGGGCGTTCACGCCGACACCATCTCCGACCTGTACGACACCGTGAAGAAGCTGGAAGCCGCCGGCAACAAGAACCTGGTGCTGGACGTCACCGGCAAGACCGCCAAGGAGACGCTGGCCAACGCCGTTCTGGTGCGCCGCACTGCCATCAAGGATGGCGACCGCAGCTTCGGCTATCCCTCCATCGTCAACGTAGGCCGCATCGCCAGCGGCGATGACCATCTGCAGACCGCCTACGCTTCCATGTTCACCGAGAAGTACGGCTCCATCATCGTCATGGAGCACATGACCTATGCGCAGGCGCTGCCTCTGTACGGCCTGCGTCAGAACATCTTCACCGATCCTCAGAAGCCCATGAAGGTGGAGAGCAAGATCTATCCGCTGAACGGCGCCGACGAGAACAGCCCCTGCGCCCTGACCGTGGACTTCGCGCTGACCTACTTCCTGGTTTCCGGCGAACTGGAGCGTTCCAACCAGCCCGTGAACCTGATCATCACCGACGCATCCGGCATGTCCGTTCTGACTGCCTGGGCTGCCGGTAAGTTCTCCTCCTCCACCGTCAAGAAGACCTTCGAGACGCTGGACATCGAGAACAAGATCAAGAACCGCACCCTGATTATCCCCGGCAAGGTCGCCGTTATGAAGGGCGAGATTCAGGAGAAGCTGCCCGGCTGGAACGTCGTTGTCGGCCCCACCGAGGCGGTTCAGCTGCCCAAGTACATGAAGGACAAGGAATACGAGGCCGCCGCGAAGGCTGCCGCCGCCGAGAACGCCGCCAAGGCTGCCACCACCGTGGAAGTCAAGGAGCTGTCCTTCGACGAGCTGCTGGCTACCAAGGTCCCCGAGATCAAGGTCGTGGACATGGGCGTCAAGTACAAGGGCTACAACCCCGAATCCCAGACCTTCGTCACCATCGGCGAGCGTATCCACTGCATTGCGCCCTCTGTCCGCAAGGCTATGGACGAGCGTGACCCCGAGCCTATCCTGAAGCGTGCTGCCGAGCAGATCGCTGCCGGCGCCACCTATCTGGACGTCAACATCGGACCTGCTGAGAAGGACGGTCCCGAGCGCATGATGTGGGCTGTCAAGCTGCTGCAGGAGAACTTCAACAATGTTCCTCTGGCACTGGACACCGCCAACAAGCGGGCTATCGAGGCCGGTATCAAGGTTTACAACCGCACCAACGGCAAGCCCATCGTCAACTCTGCCGATGCCGGTTCCCGTATTTCCAACATCGATCTGGCTGCTGCCAACGACGCCATCTGTATTGCCCTCTGCTCTGCCGACGGCATTGCCAAGGACAACGAAGAGCGCATGAAGCACTGCCACAACATGCTGGAGCGCGGCATGAGTCTGGGCATGGATGCCACCGACCTGTGGTTCGACCCCCTGTTCCTGGTCGTCAAGGGTATGCAGGACAAGCAGATGGAAGTTCTGGAAGCCATCAAGATGTTCGCATCGGAAGGCCTGAAGTCCACCGGCGGTCTGTCCAACAACTCTAACGGCGCGCCCAAGACGCTGCGTCCCATCATGGACTCCGCTCTGGTCGCCATGGCGATGATGCAGGGTCTGACCTCCGCCATCGTCAATCCCTGCGACCTGCGCCTGATGGAGACCATCAAGTCCTGCGACATCTTCAAGAACCACGTCCTCTACTCCGACTCCTACCTCGACCTCTAAGCCCGCGCCCGCAGGGCGGGCGGCCAATGACGTTACGGACTCTGGGTGGTGGTTTGAACATCCTTTGGACCCCTCGACCGGTTGTGCGGCGGTTGTCCGTGCTGAGTGGGGGAGATGGAGGATGAATTTGGCACTGGGTGGTTGACGGACTGCTTTCGAGTCTGTTGTTTAAGGTGCCGGATGACCATAAACCCTGGAAGGTCGGCATTTGGCTGGCCGGGTAATGTGACTGACAGTTTTCCCATGCACTACATGGCTGGGAGGGAACCTCCCTCCCAGCCAGTTTGCTTTTTCTGCTTTGGAAGAATTTGCTGCATTTGAAAGCCCCGGCGTGGTGCCGGAAACCAAACTGGTATATTCAGCCTTCGGGCTTAATATATATTATCTTCAGGATTCAAAAAATTGGGAGGAATTTACATGAGCGTATTAACCGATCTCATTTATGGCGGTTCCAATGCCGTTGCGGGACTGACCGAAGGTGCCGTAAACGACGCCATTGCCAAGTACGGCGCAGACAAGGAGATTGCCTTCCCCGATACCGCATACTTTTTCCCCACCATTTACGCTGCCACCGGCGTAAAGGTCAAGACTCTGGGCGACCTGCCCGCCTGCGTGGGCGTGCTCAAGAGCCTCATCACCGACCAGGAGGACCTCGGCCAGGCGCTGAACGCCGG
>ERZ779922.1899-NODE-1899-length-13483-cov-7.386282_pt1 | contig 13483 bp, 10 predicted proteins | sample MGYA00511544_ERZ779922 | MGnify/ENA primary metagenome ERZ779922 (study PRJEB29588, sample SAMEA2154516) | human gut metagenome | biome: human gut; feature: human-associated habitat; material: faeces | place: Denmark | collected 2008/2010 ... | reverse complement strand
GGTGCGAACGGCCTCGGTGTAGGCTGCACTTGGGGCAACTCTCCGAGAATACGCTGCACGGCGTCCAAAAAGGGGATGCCCTCCACCTTCGTCAGATAATCCAGCGCATTTGTGCCGCCGATATTGTGCGACCACCAGCACCATTTGCCGTTGGAAATCCGCAGGCTGTCATGTTCCCTGGTACAGTAGACATTGCCAGAAACGTGGACAAGCTCCTGCGGCTCGCAGGTTTGCAGGTAAGTGAATAAGTCCACCTGACGCGCTTTTTCAATCTCCTCCTGGTTATAAAAAGGCATAAAAAAATACAGCCCCCTTTCCATAGCCGCAGATTTACCGCCCGCATGGGGCGGCTGGCTATGTAAAGGGGGCGATGTCCTTTTCAGATATGTAGAAAGCCGGCTGGATTGCTCCAGCCGGCACAGGTGTCAACGCTCCAGTCCCACCACCTTCCTTTCCGGCATTTCTTCCCCTTCGTCGGGGCCGTCGTCCATCAGCGTTTTGTCTTTCTCATCCATGTTGAGCAGGATGTTCAGTTCTTTGAGCCGTTTGGTTTTCTCCGCCAGCTCCGCCTCGCGGGCAAAGGGCGTTTGCAGCTCGGCGCGGGCGTTTTCAAGCTGGCCCCTGGTTTCCACCAGGCGGTTTTGCTCGGCCTCCAGGCTGCCTGCAAGGTTTTCCAAGGCGTTGTCCAGGCGGGTGATATTGCCGAATACATCCGCGCCCAGCGTCACCGTGTGGGAAAGAGTGCCTTTGAGGGTGATCCGGTACTCATTGCTCCTGCCGTCGTAGGCCAGCACCATGGAAAAGCCCCGGTACTGCCCCAAAAGAACAGCGTCGGAGCCGGTCATACGGGTACAGACGTCGATGATGGCCTTGCCTGCGTCCTCCTTTTCAGCGTAGTGTCTGCCGTCCACCTCCATGCCGCAGAAGCCCTCCTGGGCCTTGGGGTGGGCCGCCGCCAGCGCCACGTCCTGCCCATAGCCCTCGATTAACTCCGTGAGCCGGGTGATTTCCTCCGGGTACTTGCGGTACACCAGTTCTTCCAGGGCATATACCTGGTTCAAGTGGCTGGCCTTCAGCATATTCAGCCGCGCCACCTCCATATCCAGGTTGCACTTCTCGATAATTAACGGATTGCCGGTGGCCAGCGCCTTGATCTCCGAATAGCTCAGGGCGGTTTCATCCACATCATCCGCCACACGGACGGGGGCCTTGCTGGTCATGATCTGAGCGATAAACTTCTGCTTGTTCTCCACAAGCTGGTAGAGGTAAGCGTCAAAAGTGCCTTCCGTTACATACCGATAGATTTCCACCTCCTCGTTTTCGTTGCCCTGGCGGACAATACGGCCCAGCCGCTGCTGAAGGTCGGAAGGCCGCCAGGGGCAGTCCAGGTCATGCAGGGCAATGAGTTTATCTTGGACGTTGGTGCCCGCGCCCATTTTGGCCGTGGAACCCAGCAGCACACGCACCTGCCCGGCGCGCACCTTGGAAAACAGCTCCTTCTTTTTGGCTTCGCTGTCTGCCGTGTGGATAAAGGCGATTTCTTCTTCCGGGATACCGGCATCCATCAGTTTCTTTTTCAAATCATCGTAAACGCTGAAAGAGCCATCGGTGGTTGGCGTGGACAAATCGCAGAATACAAGCTGGGCAGAGCGTTTTTCTTTGGTCTGTTCCCAGATGCGGAACACATTCCGGGCGCAGACAGCCACCTTGCCATTGGGGTCATCCGGGGCCAGGGGCTGAATCAGCCGCATATCCAACGCCAGTTTTCTTCCATCGTTGGTAATGCGAAGCATATTGTCCACATGGGGGTCAACCCCTCCTGCGTGGATCTTCTCGGCCCGTTCCGCCAGCCCCTTTATCATCTCTTTCTGAATCTCGGACGGTTTAATGACTTCCGTATGGAAGTTGGCCTTTGGTACGGGGAGTCCCAGCATATCCGCCGTCTGGATGTCCGCCACATTTTTGAATACGCTCATCAACTCAGGCAGGTTATAAAACTTGGCAAACCGCGTCTTGGCCCGGTAACCGGTGCCCTCGGGGTCGAGTTTGTCAAGATACTTTTTGTGGATTTTCTAAATTAAATGATTTGTCCGTAAAGAAATCGCCCAAAACCTCGTGCTTGCAGATGTCTTGAAACACCGTATTCAAAGGCTTTTTGGCACTTTCGGACTGCTTTACATTTACGATGAATGTTGTTTTTCCTATGCGTTGCGAATAAGAATGTTTCTGTTCTTTCATATAGTCCGCTCCTCTCTTTCATAAGATTTGATTGTGGGGCATTCATATTGGAACACCCAATAACCGCAGATTTTCAATAGTTCAAGAAGTTATTAAGTCGTGAGTATAATGGAAAAGGTTATCTTTCCATACCACGCTTACTCCTGCGAGCCTTGATACGCTCCTGTCGTTCTTTTTCCCTTGCTTCTTTTTCGGCTCGTTCCTGCGCTTCCTTAAAAGAAAAAAGTTGCTTCACTTTTTCGGTAAAAAGTTTAGCAACTTCGGGGAAATGCTCCAACGCTTGAAGAAAAGGTCCGCACTTTTCTTTCAGTTCGTTGTATTTAGTTTTCATTCTTTCGAGTGCGTTTGCACAGTCAAAATATTTCTGTCGGTAATAGTTTGCATTCTGTTCTAATTCGCTGATTTCTGCACGACTGGTAATGCCCTCTTTGGCAAGGGCAGTCAGTTGAGAATAATCCTCTTTGGAGATTGCCATTTTACCCGTGATTGTTTTCTGCCCCATACTGTCAATCTCGTTATAGGTTTTGGAAACATTACGGGCAGGCTCATACTTCATCTGTTCACGCTGAATACGCTTCTGCAACTTCTCCAATCGTTCCTTGTCCTGCTTGATTTGATATTGTAGGGAAGTAAGATGTTCGGCGGTACTTCCGTATTCGCCACGCTGAAAGCCTTTGAATCCTCGCTCCGTCATATAATTAAACAATTCGTCTTGCAGTATGCTGTATGAAGCTCGGAACATCGGTTTCCCATTTTTTCTAAGAAGTGGATTTCCTTTTTCATCGGTCAGCGGAATATCCGATTTCCATTTCTTTGAATGGCTAATCTGATTGACTACTTCCTTAACCGTTCCTCGCAGTTTTTCATCTTTGCAACGCTTGCTCCATAAGATTTCTTTCTCCACCACAGGCAGAACCATAGCATGAAGATGATAGTGGTACACCTCTTTCCCAAGTTCCTCGGTTGCCGCTATATTGATTTCATCAGCGTGCATTACTGCCGATATTACATTTTCAGCACCGAATTTTTCCTCAATGAAATGGAACGCTTCCTCATAAAACTGCTTTGCATATTCGTAGCCACCGTTACGCTCGAAGTACATCGTGTTCACATCAATCACAATCTCGTTAAAGAGCGTTGCGTCTTTTCTCAATCCACGAAGCGACACCATACCGTCAGCTTCCATCTGCTTTAATTGCTCCATATAGGTCGGAGTAAAAGGCTTTTTGAAATGCACATTATAAGGTATGCGTTCCTCAATCACATTCATATTTTCATAGGTTTCATTCTTGCGTTCGTTGTGTCTTTCTGCCTTGCTCACATCAGAAGCGGTGTACTTTTTAACCCTTGCACAACTCATATCCGCCTTGTTGTTTTTCGCCATTTTTGCTCTCCTTTCTCGGCAGGGCGAAGCCATTACACAACATTCTTTGAATGTGTGTAACCCACTATGACACTTTCAGACTTCGTCTGCAAAGATGTCGTGGGCAAGGGTGTTCCCCCTTGACCTCCTTTGATACCTCAATCATAAAAACAGACTGTCCCATCAGCAGACAGCCTGCATTTATTCTCTCGGTATATCGCCCATCGGCAAAGACCAGTACCACAGAAAACCTTTCTTTCGGGAGATAACTCCTGCGTTCTTCTTTGCCTTTTTAATGGTCGATTTCCTGAACCCTGCGGCTTCAAGTTTTTCTTCACAATTCGAAGAAAGCATTTCTCCGTCTTTCAGCATTTCAATCAGAAATGCTTTCGCCTTGACTTCCTTATCGTTGGGTCTGCCGATTTTCGGGGCGAGGGATTGGAACGCTTCTTCCGCTGTCATTTCCATTTCGGAAATAAAGTCCACACCTTTCTCAGATACTTCAAACAGAATGGCAGAGCCTGTCGGGGCAAGGTTGGATTTTACCTGCACCAAATATCTTTCCGCAGGTACTTCCTTGTTCGGTGTGCGTGTGATTGCAAGAATACTTCTTGCAGCACCCGCAATGTCAATCGAACCGTTAGTACGGTAAAGGGGATTGGTATCTCTCATCTTGTTCATATGAGCGATAATCACAATCGCACAGCCTGTATCTTTCGCAACCGCTATCAGATGATTAAACTCGGCTCGTGTTTCGTTGGCATTGTTCATCGAACAACTTTCTCCGATATAGGAACTCATCGGGTCAAGAATTAAAAGTTTTGCGTGGTACATCTCAATCGCTTCACGAATACGGTTATCCCCAAAGGACAAAGATTTTTCATCTTCCTTGATGAAGATGAGGTTTTCTCCGTTCCCACCAGCCGAATTGAAGCGAGGGACTACCGTATCATCGGCGTCATCTTCCGTTGTCTGATAGATGATAGTCATAGGCTCGTTTTCTTCCGTTTCGGTAAAGGGCAGAGGTTCGCCCTTTGAGAGCAGGGCGGCAATGGAAAGCATTAGCTTGCTTTTTCCATCGCCGGGATCGCCCTGCAACAGTGTAACCTTGCCAACCGGAATATATGGATACCATAGCCATTTCACTTCTTTCGGCTCGATTTCACTCGCCTTGATGATTTCAAGAGGTACGCTGAAATTCATTTCATTTTCAATTTGTTTCATCATTTTTTTGTTCTCCTTTTCTGAAAATATAAAAACCACAGATTGATACCTAAGCCTTGTTTGTGTTGCTTTTCGGGTCGAAAATCAAGGAAAAATCCTCGTTTTAAGCCTTTCAAAAAGAAACACAAGGTCTTTGTACTAACCTGTGGTTATGTATGAAATTGTGGATTTTAGGGTAACAAAAAACACCGTATTGCTACGGTGCTTTTCTCAAAGTATTCACTTCCACGAACAACTAATTGTTAAAATTGAAGGTGGCATTCCCATAAATTGGACATCAAATTTAAGCGAAGGCTCAACTCTTGTACTTGCATTATGTATTCTGAAACTTAATTCCCAACCATTATCAAGATACATTTCAACGGTGGTATTGCTTTCTTTTTTAAACTCTAATGCAACAATTCTCGTAGGAAGTTCTACCAAAGGAACAGTTATTGCCGATATTTTTGTTTTACTCGGTTTATTTAGTGTTCCGTGCATGTTAAATGTGTGTATCAAAGTAACTCTTTTAGCATCTCTGCTGACAATTTTATGATAGTCTTTTACCCCTATTAAATATTCAACCATCTTTTTGGGAATGTCCGGGGTTGTGCTATTTGTTCTTTTAATTTCATTCATAAAAGCATTTAGGAGCGGAATATATACATCATTTTCCTTGTTCGTCAGCTCACTCCACTTTGTTCCTTTGGCTTTTTCTTCTGTTAATTTTTCAAATATTGGTTTTATATCATTCCAATATTCATCATTGCACGGAACATCAAACCATTCTTTACCGAAATCAAGTCTATGACTTAATCTACTGTGTTTTACTGCTTCGTGGTTGTGCTTAATGCTTAAGCCAATTTCCCATTCAATGTTCTCTCTTTTAATTCTGACATCTCTAACATCTCCCTTTATGCCAGACTCATCTTTTAAAAACTCTAACGTCAATAACTTGCCGTCATTTTCTTCTAATCTTGGCTCTAATTCTATTACAGCTTCAACAGCAGCTTCAGCAGAAACAATATATGTGTTTTGCATAGCACTACTTATACTGTTCCAAGCCTTTTTATTTGCCTCATAACTCGAATTATAGACAATACTAACATCTCTCTTTTTAGACAATTCTCTTTCAAGAACAGTCATCCAAGCAAATTCATATGCTCTCCCTTGGTCATTGCTTTTGTTGCTCATTTTCTAATACCTCCTTTATTGATAACGCTATTTCATATGCTAAATTAACTGGAACAGCATTACCAATCATTTTATAGGCCGTGTTTGTGTCTTTATATACAAACTGAAAACTGTCAGGAAATCCTTGTACTCTCGCAACTTCCCTTATTGTCATTCTTCTATACAAGTGTTCTTTTCCTTTTACAAATCTACAGTCGTTCTTCCCGTATTTTTCCATTTTGGGTGCTTGTGGGTGCAACTGACACTGGCGTCCAGAAGCTTGCACAGTATATGCTTGCTCATCCCAAGATTTAACCCTATTTCTGCTCATAAAAATAGGAGAATATGCCCCTGTATAATATTCGTTATTATTTATTGCTGATGGATTATGTTTGTTTTTTTCTGCTGATGGTACAGCTGTATCTTGTAAATCCCAAATAATATCTCGCAATGTTAATTTCTTATCGTCATCTGTTGTAGAACCCTTAGGAAAAACAAAATTGATATTCAAATCATTGCGAAAGCCTATATAAAATACTCTTTTTCTTTCTTCTGCAACACCATAATCTTTAGCATTTACCAATGTCATAGTAACATCATAGCCCGCTTCTTCAAACAATTTCATTATGTTATTAACAGCTTCGCTATGTCTGTTTGCTAACATACCGCTTACATTTTCTGCCAAGAAAAACTTAGGCTTAAACTCTTTTAATATTCTAATATAGTCAAAAAACAATTGTCCTCTTTCATCTTCAATACCACGAAGTGAGCCAGCTTCAGACCAAGATTGACAGGGAGGACCTCCAATAATGCCATCAACTTCTCCATTTAAATATGGGGCAATATCTTCTTTGGTAACTTTTCTTACATCACCCTCAATTAAATGTGTTTGTGGGTGATTTATTTTAAAAGTTTCATATATAGTAGAGTCGAACTCATTAGCAACAGGAACTTTAAACCCGGCTTTTTCAAAACCAAGGTCTAACCCACCGCAACCCGAAAACAATGAAATTACATTCATAAAAAATTACTCCTTTTCTTCTGCTTGAAATTCAAAAATATCATCAATGCCACAACCAAGATATGTTGCGATTTTTGTTAATGTTTCAACCGACACAGCTTCATCTTTTCCCATTTTAGCAAGCATATTAGTTGATATTCCCGTTTGCAGACGCAATTCAGTTTTAGTAATTTTTTTATCTATCAGTAACTTCCATAGTCGATTATAATTATACTTCATACGCACTCTCCTTGCTTTGATGAAATCATACCTTTAAATAATATCATAAAAGAGGACGAAACGCAATATTTTATTGCAAATTAAAATATTATATTTTAACCTTTTCGACTATACTCCCGACTTAATGACTTCTTGAATACTTGCCGAAAAAGAAAAACTGCCATCACTCGACAGCAGTTCTCTTTCGGGTAGTATTCTGTTATGAATACACAATATCGTTTAGTACGATTTCATCAACACAGGAACGAATGTTATTCATCAATCCTATCCATCTCATCATATCCACAGCCTTTAATTGCTCGGTAACTCCTTGCTTTCTTGCCATTTCCTTTATTAGATATTCAGCCATATCACAAGCCGAAGTATCAATCTCGGCAAGATGTTCATATAACTTTCCGCTTGTCAGCAGAGTGTAATATAAAACTCGCTTTTGTTCTTTCAAGTATCGCTCTCGCATTCTTCCGTACTTTGAAAGCAAAGGCTTTTCTTCTGCGGTTAAGCAGGGGTAGTAATAGTCCCCGATAAGTTCATATCGGATACCCGTTCTTTTGTCTGTGATAAATCTTTGCATTGCGACGTCTCCTTTTCTCTTTTATGGTGGTAAAACTCCAAGGTTTTCTTATTGTGATTTACCCTTTGGCATTCTTCGGAGCAGAATTTCTGTTGGCTGTGTGTAGGCCAATAGGAATTGCCACACACAGCACATTCACGCTGTCGGTAATAGTGATTTCCCCGTTCTGCTTCTCGGGCGACTTTCTTTCCGTCTTGCCTTGCTTGATAGCAACACTCTTTTGAACAGAACACCTGTCGATTGCTTGTTGGGATAAATTCCTTGTTGCAATAAGGACAAACCTTTGTCTTGACAACCTCGCCACCGTTTTCAGCGATTTTCTTCGCCTTGCGTTTTTCTCGGTAGGCTTTTTCACGCTGACGCTGTTTTTCCAATCGCTTCTTTTCCTCTTGTTCTTCCTGCTCTTTTATCTTGGCAAGTTCTTCTTCGGTATAGGTAATATCCACTTGACCGACATAGTTAAAATAAATATCAACCTTTTGCGTTCTTGCTTTTCCCACACCCTCGGCTTCATACACCACAATCTTGTCAATAAGTTCGACAAACATCAAATCGGAGACTTCCGTAGGATTTTTATACTTTCGTATCAGCGAAATAAAATGCCTAATATCCAAAGTACTGTCCTTTTCTTCGGAAAGTTCCTTTTTCATCCTTTCCATTTTCGTTTCCAGTTCCGCTTGCTCATCGTCATACTGCTTCATCAGTTGCTTGTATTGCCTTTCAGGCAGTAGTCCCGATATAAGATTTTCATACAAGCCACGAATGAGCGTAGAGAGTTCGTCATAGCGTTTCTGACAGCGTTTCAACTCCGATTGATTGTGCTTCGGCTTTTCCTCTTGCTTGTCTTTCCAAAGGGATTGCAGTTCCAAAGCAAAGGCTTTTTCGTCATTCAGAACGAATTTTGAAAAGCGTTTAACTGCCGATAATATCAAGGCTTCAACATTATCAGCACTTATTGAATGAGCAGTACAGGAATTTACCCTGCTCGCATAACCACCGCAACGGTACGAATACTGCAAGGAGCGGTCTTTTTTGCTGTAATGTGTCTGCAAGGTCAATCTTCTGCCACAGTCGGCACAGTACAGATAACCGCTTAATCGGTTGGTATGTGTACCTCTTGCCGCAGCTCTGTTCACTCGTTTCTTTCGCTTCTGAACGCTGTCCCAAAGTTCCTGCGATATGATAGGCTCGTGGGTGTTATAAAACACATACTGCTCATCTTCATCGGTAGTCTTTCTCTTATGCAATTTAAAATTGGTGCTGACCGACTTTCTCAAAACAGTATGTCCAAGATATTCTTGTCTGCTTAAAATCGTTCTAATGGCAGATATGCCCCAAATATAAGGGTCTGCAAACTTAATCCCGTTGTACTGTTCTGGGTGATATTCCTTTGCATATGCGGCAGGAATTAAAACCTTTTCTTCGGTCAGTATTTCCGCTATGGCTCGTGGACTTTTGCCCTCATTTGCAAGCAGAAAGATACGCTTTACCACCTCAGAAGCCACAGGGTCAACAACAAGCGTCTGCTTATCGCTCGGCAATCGGTTATATCCATAAGGGATTGAACCGCTACAACGCTTTCCGTCTTTCATTCGGGCATCAAATACAGCCTTGATTTTATTGCTCGTGTCTTTGGCATAAAATTCGTTCATAATATTCAAAAACGGAGCAAAATCATTATCCGAAGCGTTGTTGCTGTCAATGCTGTTGTTGATTGCAAGGAAACGGACATCTTTCTGCGGAAACAAAATTTCCGTATAAAAGCCGACTTGCAGATAGTTTCGTCCTAATCGGCTCATATCCTTAACAATCAATGTTCCGACATTGCCTGCTTCAATTTCCTTAATCAACGCTTGAAAGCCGGGGCGATTGAAATTTACACCCGAAAAACCATCGTCAGTAAAATGGCGGATATTCTCAAAACCATTCCTACGGGCATAATCTTCGAGGTATTTTTTCTGATTGGTAATGGAATTACTCTCGCCATTCAGGTCATCATCTCTTGATAATCTCTCATAAAGTGCTGTAATCTTTGAAGTCCTTGACATTCTCTTAACCTCCTTCCTTATGTATTTTCAATTTAGGACAGTTAACTTTATCGTCCTATTAAAGCATAGCCCTCGGGAGACAGCTCGATGGCGGTGACGGTCTCGCCGTAGTTCGCCGCCCATGCGTCAAAGTGCTGCAAGCCCTGCTCCTGCAAGGCGTTCATTTGCAAATACCGCTGGATGGTGTAAAGCTCCACCATGGAGTTGGAAATGGGGGTGCCGGTAGCAAAGATCACGCCGCGCCCGCCCGTCAATTCGTCCAGGTACTGGGTTTTCATAAACAGGTCGCTGGATTTCTGGGCTTCGGTCTGGGCAATGCCGCCCACGTTGCGCATTTTTGTTGCCAAAAACAATGACGATAGGTAATCCTTTGAACGTGATGTGCGGCGAAGCCGCACATTCGTTTCCTCCGGATTTTCCCCCGTCTCACGCCGGGCGTGCACCTTTCAGCGCACCCGGCCTACCATCAGATTGACTTACTTTCTACTGATTTCATTGCATCTGTACCCTCACGAATACAGCGCACTTGTAAATTTCACTTTTTGAGTTTTTCACGATATTTCTTGATTTTGCGTACCGCCTTGGCATCCAACTCTGGCGGTATAGGACTGTTGTGTACCATGCGGTGACACGGTATACATAGCCATGCTAAATTTGGAACTTTGTTGATTCTTTCAATCGGAAGTCGTGGATTTACATGATGACAATGTTTCGGAATCAGTTCAGAGAAATATCTACCACAGCATTTGCATTTTCCCTTATCTCGGTTGTAGGCATATTCCCGATTCATAAAATACTCGAAATTGGCTTTCCATCCCTTGCCGCTAGCGTAGATGGATAAGGCTATATCTTCGGGTGTATTGATGGAGGGGCGGTCACAGGGCAACGGTTTATGCTTGGTACGATAATTTACATACCGCCTGCGTCCATCCTCCGTATAAGGGGTCATTTTCTGGTCAAATGGTTTGCTTTCATAACGACTGTGTGTAATAAACGCATAGGTTATTCCGAACCATTTCCCATCAATTTGAATTGCGAAGGTTTTACTGTCATAACCTTCGTGCCGATGTGGCAGATTACTTAATTCCTTTAACGGCACCTGCATTTGGTTGTACTGCTTGGGAAACAGGTTTTTCCATACTGCCAACGCCGTATTATTCACTCTACGGTCAATGGCATGGTAGGCATGAGAACAGATAGAGGGTTGCAAATACTGGGCCAGTCCCATAATCACGGAGTTCACATACTGGATTTGAGCCGCCTGCGTGTTGGATTGCGTGTATAATCCAATTTTCCTAACTTCTTTTTGCAAGGTATGGATTTTCTTCGTCAATCGTTCCATATCAGGGAATGGCTTTCCTACCAGATTATCTGACCATGTGGCTGGGTCTGGTGTTTTCCTCTTTCGTTCTGCCTTGACTATGTAACCGAGGAAATGAATACCATTCTTTCTCAAATCGGTTACATAGGTCTTTTCCTGTGACAGTTCCAACTTCATGCGATGCTTGAAATACTTTGTCAGTTCATGCTTCATACGGAACGCTTCCTGTTCCGTAGAGGTCAGGATCACCCAATCATCCGCATAGCGAAAATTGTATTTCGGGGTGATTCCAGACCATTTCAGCCTTCGGGTATCGTTGCATTTGTGCTTGCATTGACGGTGCGGCTCCATATAGCAGCGCCCCACATACCAGTCAAAGTCATTGAGATACACATTGGACAGCAACGGAGATAATATACCGCCCTGTGGTGTTCCCATTTCTGTTGCATGGTATAAGTCCTGATCGATATATCCGGCTTTTAGCATTTGGCTGATGATTTTCAGAACCCTCTTATCGTGGATTCCGATTCGCCATAGCTTTTTCAGCAACAATCTATGATTGATGTTGTCAAAACAGCCCTTTATATCTCCCTCGACTGCCCATACCGGCTGGTCTTTGGATTTCACACTTGCATTGATGACATTGACAATATCCCGGATAGCGTGCTTCTGCGCCCGGTAAGGACGGAAACCATAGCTGTGCGGATAGAATCTCGCTTCGCATATCGGTTCCAGAATCAGTCGCATACATTCCTGTATAATCCTATCCAATACAGTGGGAATACCCAGAGGTCGCTTTTTGCCGTTTGCCTTTTCGATATACTTCCGTTTGGCTGGCTTCGGCTTGTAATTGGAGATATTTGATTGAATCAACTGAAATAGTTCTTCTTTTGGCATTTGCAGATACTTGTCCATTTTCATCCTGTCCACACCGGCAGTTTTGCTGCCCTTGTTGGACTTGATGTTATGAACAGCGGTTACAATAGTCATTTCGCTGACCATTGCTTCCAACAGTCCCGTGAATGAAACGCCTTGCCCCGATTTTTCATAGAGCAGGTCTTGAAACTGTTTCAATTCTTTTTCTGTTGAAAATCTGACGCTTAAATGCACAAGGTTTTCACCTCGCAGTTCGTCACCCGTCTTTCAGGGAGTTATTGGATTTTCTTTCGTGAAATTTACAAATCAATCTGACTCGTGCCCTTCGCCGTGGGGCATTTCAGCCCCGTGTAATTGGCATTACCCAATTGCAGACTACTATGGCACGGCTGACTTCCTGTATTCTTCATTGTGCTGTAACACTCCAAATACAGGCTCTCAAACGTTCCCAAATCTCTATCCTTGTGGTCAATAGACCGTTGAAACCCTTAGGCCGCTACCTTACACCGGGAGAACCTAACCACACTTTGAATCACAGTTGTTGTGTGGTTCCGCATGAATATTTCATTTCATGGGGCATATACGGAAAAACCAGCCGTATCTGCTTTCTCCAATCTTCATCCTTTCGGATGCCAAGCACTCTTACGATGCTGCATAGCTTTCACTACTGGATAGCCATAGGTTTCGGAAGCCCGCACCATTATTATCCATGCCTTTCGGTTTAGGTTTTCAGGTTACGACTTCACCACGCTTTGTACCCTGTCTATTTACAGATAGACAACGCACAGTGGAGTATTAGCTCTCGTACTGCCTGCGGTTTGACAGACCGCTGTGGGATTTCTCCTTTCCGGCATTGATTCTGTACGGCAGAGGAATTTCGCCTCTGAATTTGAGATTTGAGTTCTCTACGATATTTTCTTGATATATCAAGTGCTATCGCATGGTGCTTTTCGTCATAGCTGTCTGCTACGACTTATGCACAACGTTTCGCACAGTTCTTAAAATAATGGCTCTCATCAATAAAGAGCCGGTCAATGCCGAGCTGCTCAAAAGTGACCGTATCGTCCTTGCGGCTCTGGTCGTTGAGCTTGGCAAGCCTTGCCTCCAGGGATTTCCGGGTGCGCTCCATCTGCTTAACCGTGTAGCGTTCCGCCTTCTGCGCCTTGGCCTGCTCGATTCCTTCCAGGATTTCCTCGATCTGGCGTTCCAAAATGGCCTGCTGGCGCTCCACGCTCATGGGGATTTTCTCGAACTGCGAATGGCCGATAATGATGGCGTCGTAGTCTCCGGTGGCAATGCGGCTGCAAAACTTCTTCCGGTTCTGGGTTTCAAAGTCTTTCTTTGTCGCTACCAGGATGTTGGCAGAAGGATAGAGCTGGAGCCATTCCGCCGCCCACTGCTCCGTGATGTGGTTGGGCACCACAATCAGCGACTTGGTGCAAAGCCCCAG
>ERZ779922.1894-NODE-1894-length-13508-cov-4.399093_pt1 | contig 13508 bp, 8 predicted proteins | sample MGYA00511544_ERZ779922 | MGnify/ENA primary metagenome ERZ779922 (study PRJEB29588, sample SAMEA2154516) | human gut metagenome | biome: human gut; feature: human-associated habitat; material: faeces | place: Denmark | collected 2008/2010 ... | reverse complement strand
ATGGACAATGCCATCGCATACGCCGGAACCAATATTCAGATAAACATCAACTGTTTCCGTGAAGATGAGAACTACTATTATTTCAGCTTCGCAGATACGGGCATCGGTGTCTCTCCGGAACATCTGAACCGCCTTTTCGAACGTTTCTACCGGGTGGACAAAGGGCGTTCACGCAAACTCGGCGGAACCGGTTTAGGGCTTGCCATCGTAAAGAATGCCGTCATCATCCACGGAGGAAACATTTCTGCCAAGAATAATCAAGGCGGCGGACTGGAATTTGTCTTCACGCTGGCGAAAGAGAAATAAACAGCTTGGTTTTTCTTTATTCACAGTGCAGTCAAACAATCAGCCACTCTCCCAGATTCCGTTTCGCGGCATCAAAAGACACACCGACTTTCACCAGTCGCCTGCCATCCACGGTGTAGGGCAAAAGGTAACCTTTTTCATCAATCTGCTTCAGAGCTTCTTCGGCGGTGCCGGTGAGTTTAAATTCGAACACATAGATGTAGTCCGCAGTCTTTACTACTGCGTCGGCACGACCGATAGCGGTACGGACTTCCGCTTGCGTGAATTGCCCCATGAGTTTGAAGACGAGATAGAATACAACTTGATAATGACGTTCAGTTTTCTCGTTCAGTTCGTAAGGAAAATCGGCGAAGAAACAGGACAGACGAGTGAGGAAAGCTTCCGTTTCGCCCGTTTCCAGTTCATGCACAAATTTCCCGATATAAAAGGTGGTATCGGTGGATGCGACAGGAGTATAGAAAGGGGCGACAAAATTGAGGAAACCATATTTCACCTCTTCGTTAGGAAACCCCAGCGTATATGTACGAAAACGTTGGTCGAACGACTTTATAGTCAGGTATCCGCTTTGATAAATCATCGGAACAGGATTGGAGATATTCGCCCTGTCGTCACTCAATGAAGCAGAAGAGACTTCAATACCGTCCAATTCGCGAAGGTCAAAATTTGTCTTCTTTAGGATCTCTACCAGAAAAGTAGGCGTTCCGCTGGCAAACCAATAGTCACCGAAACGCGACTTAGCAAGGGCATTGAGCACACTGAAAGGATTGAACATGGGAGTAAATCCTTTCTCAGGAGTGAAGCGGTAACCGTCATACTGGCGGGTGAGTTGCTCTATAGCTTCGTCATAATTTGTTTCAGCCTGGAGAGCCAGTTCTTGCAATTCAGGTACAAAAACGGTTTCGATTTCCGTACGTGTCATGCCGCAAAGGGTGTTGTACTCAAGGTCGAAGCTGATATCATTCAACTGGTTAAGCGTGCTGAAAATGCCCATCTGCGCAAACTTCGTTACTCCGGTGATAAAGACAAACTGAAGATAAGGGTCAGCATCTTTGAGTACAGTATAGAAAGCGGTCAGCGTTTTACGGAAGTCTTCTTGCAAATCAGGTTTATCGAATGTCTGAAGCATGGGTTTGTCATATTCGTCTACGAGTACGACCACACGGCGTCCGGTCTGTTCGTATGCACGTCGGATAATGGTAATGAAGCGTCCGGAGTAGGTCATTGTGCCTTTATCTACTCCATACATCTCTTCCCAACTTTCCAGTTGCAGTTCAAGCATTCCTTCCAATCGTTCCCTACTGTCATATTTCTCAGCATTCAAGCTTAGGTGCAACACCGGGTATTCGAACCAGTTCTGCTCCAATTTCTCGATAGCGAGTCCTTCGAAAAGTTCTTTCTTCCCCTTGAAATAAGCTTCAAGCGTGGAAAGCAACAGGCTCTTCCCGAAACGCCGGGGACGACTGAGGAAATAAGGCTTCCCTTTCGTTACGAGACGATAGACCAGTTCTGTTTTATCGACATAAAGATATCCTTCCGAGCGAAGAAATTCGAAACTTTGTATCCCTATCGGGAGCTTACGGAGCGTTTTAACAGGTGCGTTCATATCAGCTTTTATTAAAAAATAACCAATGCTACGGGCAAAGATAACAAATTCGATGCAGATTCCACCCGAAGGGAAGAGATTATTTAGCCCTATTCACACAAAGTCGGCTGTATCGATAAAAAATACGAAGCCGCATATCCAGTTTTCAAAACTTACCGGAATATCGGTATGTTTTTTCACATAGTTTTCATACCTTTGCTTTCGAAAGTAAGTTTAAACCAACCAATTGTCATGAAAACAAACATAAGCCTTATACTCATTCTGTGCCTTCTTCTTGGCGCCTGTAAAAACGGGAATGCTTCAAGTCAAAACAAAAGCGAAACACCGCAAGATACCATTAAGGCTATTAAGATGCCCGCCATCCCGCAAATGATGACAGCACCGGAACAACGGGCCGACTTTCTGGCCAAGCATTATTGGGACAATGTAAACTTTGCCGACACCAACTATATCCACCATCCGGAAGTAACGGAACAAGCGTGGGCAGATTATTGCGACTTGCTGAACCACGTACCGCTTGAAACAGCCCAACAAGCCATGCGCAATGTAATCGACCGGACCAATGTGGACAAGAAGGTGTTTACATATATCACCGACCTGGCAGACAAGTATCTGTATGATCCCAACTCCCCCATGCGCAACGAAGAATTTTATATACCGGTACTGGAAGCAATGATAGCCTCTCCTGTATTGAACGAAACAGAGAAGATACGTCCCCAGGCCCGTCTTAAGCTGGCTCAGAAAAATCGTATCGGAACCAAAGCGCTCAACTTCACTTATACCCTGGCCTCCGGAGCACAAGGTTCATTATATCAGTTGAAAGCGGAATATCTTCTGTTATTTATCAATAACCCCGGCTGTCAGGCATGCACAGAAACCATAGAAGGTCTGAAAAACGCTCCCATCATCAACCAGCTTTTACAGGAAAAGAAGTTGGTACTTCTCTCCATCTACCCCGATGAGGAACTGGACGAGTGGAAAAAGCATCTGAGCGAATTTCCCAATGAATGGATTAACGGATATGACAAGAAGTTCACTATCAAAGAAGAACAGGTCTATGACTTAAAGGCTATCCCGACTCTATATCTGTTGGATAAAGACAAGACTGTATTGCTTAAAGATGCCACTGCACCAGCCATTGAAGCATATCTAATGCAGCATCAATAGTTAACATGTAGTTCCAATATCAGTTCCAACCGTTGAAACAAAATGTTTCTGCCGCTCGGAACTAAAGTTTCATCGGCTTGAAACCAAAGTTTCTTCAGTTTGAAACTAAAGTTTCATCTGCTTGAAACTAGAGTTTCATCCGCTTGAAACCGTTGGTTTCAACGCTTTGGAACTTTCTAAAGCAACTATCAATTAGAGTAACTTGACTGCATGACCGGAGTAACCCAATCGCATTAGTTGCTCCAATTCACCCGTTCTTTCAAGAAGCATTAACTCATTTATTGGCTACTAATAGATGAGTTATCAGCCTTTAATACCTGATTTCTCAATTATTAATAGTTGATATGTCAATCTTTAATAGTTGACGTATCAGACGTTAACATCCTACAAATCAACCTATAACACTACAAAACGTCACGTCATCCGATGCACCGGAGTGAGAGCAACCGTTTGCTCTCATACCTGCCACCACACTTGCTACCACGCTTGAAACAGCGATGAATAAAGGGATACGCAGGAATTGTTAGAGCATGAGAGCAAAACTGCTGTTATTTTCTTTTTGGTAGAAACAAATAAACTATATATCTTTGTCCCCGCATTGGTTTGCGACTCTCATCACGAGGGAAGCGATTAAAAGGGAATCAGGTGTAAATCCTGAACAGTCCCGCTGCTGTAAGTTCCATAGATATGTTGCGAGCAATCTACTCAAAGCCACTGGAAAGAAAATTCCGGGAAGGCGCCCGCAACAGGAATAAGTCAGAAGACCTGCCATGTAAAATCCGTTTCACTGCTTTCGAGGAAAAAGCGTTGAATCTAATGACCCGGACATCCGTCTATCATTTCATTCATCACTCTGATTCAGAGAAAGTATGTACAAACTAATAGACTCTGCCAAGTTTATTATGTGTGTCCGGTCGAAGCGATTTCGCCCGGACACTTTGATGGACATATTTTATTTACTTAATATACAAAACATGAATTGTAAAAAGCTATTCAAAACGTTATTATTTATAATAACAACGCTTGTTATTGTGTCTTGCTCGAAAGACGATTGTGACCTGGACCACATTGACAAACTACAAGGATTACCAGCTCTGAAAGCCGGCACTTTCCCCGAAGAGGATTTGACACTCAATGTCGGAGAACAATATGTATATGCCCCTAAGGCAAGTAGTCCGCTGGATATATACTATCAATGGTATCAGAATGGAGAAGATATGTCGACAGACCCGTCATTCACATTCAACGCCGAACATCCCGGCCGTTCCAAAGTTATTTTAGAACTCAGCAATGACTTGGGAAAAGTGACATTAGAAAATAAAGTGATGGTTCCGGGAGCGGATTACTCCAAAGGATGTCTGATTATCAATGAGGGATGGTTCGGACACGGATCCGGAAGTATTTCATTCTATAATTATGAGAAGAACAGCATTGAACACTGGTGCTATAAGAATCAGAATTTCGGAGATGTGCTGGGAGTTACCTCACAATCGGCTACTTTGTGGAATGGGAAGTTGTATGTCTGTTCAAAAGAAGATAATCAGTTGGTGGTGATGGACCCTAAAACTCTGTATGCTGAAAATAGCTGTGGCAAACTAGCTAATTATCAAGCTTATGAGTTTATCGGTTTGAATGACGATTATGGAATAATTACTCATGGAGGATATTTCAGCCGTATCAATTTAAAAACGTTTGAAACAATTACACTGGTATCGGTAGGAAATACGTATACCGGAACAGGTAGCGGAATCGCTTATAACGGAAAACTCATATTAAATGTGAACTCCTCCGGGTGGGGAAGTCCTAAAGTGTATACCATAGACATTGCAGAATTATGTTCACCCGATCTCAAGCCTACAGACAAAGTCGCATTCCAGGAATTAGATATTACAACCTATGGTGGTACTCGCTTTGTACAATGTAAAGATGGAAATATCTATACTGTAGAAACGACCAAAGACGGTAAAAACAATCTGGTAAGAATCAATGCTGATTTTTCTCTGAAAAAGGTTGCAATGCGTGACGATTATTCTCCCTCCTCGTTCGGTGCTTACAGAGAAGCCAGTTTCTGCGGCACTCCTGAAGGAATATTCTACTACATCGCAGGAGGAAAGATATACAAAGCCACTTTTGACAATCCCGCCCCTGAGGAGACACTGACCGAATACACCAAAGAAGGTTACGGATTCTATGGCGCAGGCATCCGCGTCAATCCAAAGACCAACGAATTACTGGCCATGTACCTGACCGGAGACTATCAGAAAAATCTTCTGGTAAGATTCAACGCCGCCACAGGAGAAAAGATATCAGAAATAGCATACGATGGCTATTATTTCCCGGCTACATTCATTTTTAACTAATAACAAGACTCTGAAACAAGATGAATAAACTATATACCACTTTATTAATAGCCTGCCTTGCAGCAGGTTTTACCGCCTGTAACGACGACGATTGCGAAGATTTGCACCTCGGCAATCTGGCACATTATCCGAACGTACTGAAAGGAACTTTCCCGACAGAAAGCCAAGTGTTGGAATTAGGAGAAACGTTGGAGATTACTCCGGAACTGCTTAATCCGGAAGGAGCCACCTATTCATGGCTGGTCAATGGAAAAGAGTATTCTACCGAACCAACCTTTAGTTACAAAATAGACAATCCATGTCGCGCGGACCTGACATGTATCATCAAGAATAAATACGGAAAAGTAGAAATGAGCACAAGTTTCAGCTCTAACCACAACTTTTCCAAAGGATTCTTCTACGTAGCAGACGGAACATTCAATTTCTATGATACCGAAAAGAAAACTGCTTATCAAGATTGTTATGCTTCTTTAAATGCAGGAAAAACTTTGGGAATTGGTAACTACGACTCTGCAAATATCATTCACAGCAACGGAAAGTTCTATCTGCTTGTGGGCACCAGCACATCGAACCGAGATCATTTCTACATTGTCGACGCCAAGACTCTTTATTACGAAAACTCCGCTGTAGTAGGCGCAAACCTAAGCGGTCTGACCATTCTGAACGAACAATATGGATTAGTGACAGGAGATGGCATACGTCGTATTGACCTAAAATCACTTAACAATGTCAGGATCAAGAATGAGCGTCTGCTTTGTTTCTATAATAGCATAATCTACAATGGCAAAGTGCTGAGCAATGACACTTATAAAGATGAGTCCAAAGTGAAGTATTACGATGTAAACGAGCTAATCGCAGCTAAAGAAGGAGAAGCTCCTGCCGTTACAGAGCTAGATATCATTCAAAAACAGAAAATCAATTTTGTACTGGCTAAAGACGGTAATGTTTATACTCTTGAATCGGCTGATAACGGATGTAATATCGTAAAAATAAAGAATGACTTTACTTTAGAAAAAGTCTTTGCAAACTTCCAGCCAGCCAAGGGACCGTATCATTCAAGTCCGACCATAGGCATGGTAGCATCCGAAACAGAGAATATTATTTATCTGGTATCGACCGACGGAGCTATATTTAAATATATATTAGGCGATTCAGACTCTCTCAAAGCACCTTTCATTGCCGCAGAATCAGGAGTTTCAATTACTGCTCCATTGCAGCTGAACCAACAAAGCGGAGAACTCTATGTAACTTATACCGAAGAACGGAAAGATGAATCTAAAATCGTCGTTTACAGCAAAGATGGAAAAGTTCTCCACACAGTAGACTGTGGTGAGAGCGTTCCTTCACAAATATTATTCAATAACTAAACTAACATAGAAAAATGAAAAGATATTGGTATCTGATGGCTATAGCAGCCACTCTTTTGGCTTCCTGCAACAAAGATGAGGAAGAAACGGAAATTCAAGGATTCAAAGTGCTGGAATATCGTCCGGCACCAGGGCAGTTTATCAATGAAGGCTTCGACTGCCAGACAATGGAAGAAGCAAACGCTTATGCAGAAGAGCGCTTCAACAAGAAACTCTACGTCTCACTGGGATCTTTCGGCGGATACATCACCGTTAAAATGCCGAAAGAAATAAAGAACCGCAAAGGATACGACTTCGGTATTATCGGCAATCCCTTCTCCGGAAGTTCCGAACCGGGCATCGTATGGGTATCCGAAGACGCTAATGGCAACGGAAAAGCAGACGACGTATGGTACGAGCTGAAAGGAAGTGACGAACCGGAACGCGACTATTCCGTCACTTACCACAGACCGGATGCAGCCGGAGATATCCCTTGGGAAGACAGTAAAGGAGAAAGCGGAGTCATCAAGTATCTCCCTCAATATCACGATCAGATGTATTATCCGAACTGGATTAAAGAGGACTCCTATACATTGAAAGGAAGTATGCTCGAAGCACGGACAGAGCAAGAAGGCGGAATATGGAAAAACAAGGATTTCGGAAAAGGATATGCCGACAACTGGGGAAGCGACATGGCAAAGGATGACAACGGCAACTACCGGTATAATCAGTTTGACCTGGATGACGCCGTTGACCAGAATGGCAATCCTGTAACGCTGGAACGTATTCATTTTGTGAAAGTACAGAGTGCCATTTTGAAGAATGTCGAGTCGATAGGTGAAGTGTCAACCGAGGTGGTTGGATTCAAAGCTTTTTAAAAAGCTGTTCAAAGTCATGGATTTACCTTCGCTCCTCTCTTGCAAAAGACAAATAAACTATCTATCTTTGTCGCGCATTGGTTTGCAACTCTCATGCACGAGGGAAGCAATTAAAAGGGAATCAGGTGAAAGTCCTGAACAGTCCCGCTGCTGTAAGTTCATTTTTTGGTTGCGAGCAATCGACTTTATAGCCACTGGAAAGCAAATTCCGGGAAGGCGTTCGCAACAGGAACAAGTCAGAAGACCTACCATGCAAACTCGTTTCACTGCTTTCGAGGAAAAAGCGATGAGTCTAATGAACCGGACAATCCGTCCATCATTTCATTCACCATTCTGATTCAGAGAAAGTGTGTACTAATTAATAAACTCTGCCAAGTTTATTATGATGTCCGGTCGAAGTGAGTTCGCCCGGACATCTTTTTACATTATGAACAGACTGAAAGAAAACAATGAGAAGGAATACTTTTATTAAAAAGATGAGCGTACTACTCTGCTGTCAGGCTTTGTCCTTATCCCTTTTTGCCCAACAACAAAAAGTGGATACAGCACATATCTACTCCATCCCCGAAATCATGGTATCCGACCCTTATCAGACGCGTGAAGTCCGTTCAGCCTCTCCTCTGCAGGTTTTCAATAAGGAAGAATTAAAGAATCTGCAGGCACTGCAGGTATCGGATGCGGTAAAACATTTCGCAGGAGTTACCGTGAAGGACTATGGAGGTATCGGAGGATTAAAAACCGTCTCCATCCGAAGTCTCGGGGCACAGCACACCGCTGTTTCCTATGACGGCATCACTGTCAGCGACTGCCAGACCGGACAAGTAGACATAGGACGTTTCTCCTTAAACAACGTAGACCGCCTTTCGCTCAACAACGGACAAAGCGACAACATCTTCCAGCCTGCCCGTTTTTTTGCTTCTGCCGGTATACTGAACATACAGACACTGACTCCGCATTTCAAAGAAGACAAGCCGACTAATATAGCCGCCGAATTTAAGACCGGTTCATGGGGATTAGTAAACCCTTCCCTTTTTCTGGAACAACAACTCAACAAAAAATGGAGCATGACCGCCAACGGCGAATGGATGTCTTCGGACGGGCATTATCCATTTACCCTGCGTTACGGGAATGATGCCGATGTTCAGGTCAGTAAAGAGAAGCGCCGGAATACGGATGTAGAAAACCTTCGGGCTGAGATAAGCGCTTTCGCCAATCTCTCCGACAAAGAGCAATGGAGACTGAAAGCCTATTATTACCAGTCCTCACGGGGGCTGCCCAATGCCACTACCTTATATTATGACTTCTCCCGACAAAATCTGCAGGATAAGAACACCTTTATCCAAAGCCAGTACAAGAAAGAGTTTAGCAGAAAATGGGTATTCCAGACCTCTGCCAAGTGGAACTGGAGTTATCAGAACTATCAGGACCCGGATGCTCTTACCTCCGTCGGAGGAACTGACAACAGCTATTACCAGCAAGAATATTACCTGTCCGCTTCCGCTCTATACCGGATATGGAACAATCTTTCTTTCTCCTTGTCCACCGACGGAAGCATCAATACGATGAATGCCAATTTGCAGAACTTCGTCTCCCCCACCCGCTATTCATGGCTGACAGCCTTTGCCGGGAAATACGTCAATGAATGGGTGACGCTGTCCGCTTCTGCTCTGGCAACTGTCATCAACGAGAAAGCTAAAAACGGAGGTAGTGCCGGCAACCACCGGAAGCTGTCTCCCAATGTCAGCATCTCGCTAAAGCCGTTTCATAATGAAGAACTGCGGTTCCGTTTCTTCTACAAAGATATCTTCCGTCTGCCCAGCTTCAATGATTTATATTACGACAAGGCCGGAAACATCAATCTGAAGCCGGAAAGTGCTACTCAATATAATATAGGTATTACTTATAGTAAAGCCATCAACAACTTTATACCTTATCTTTCGGCTACCGTAGACGCCTACCATAATAAAGTGACCGACAAGATTGTAGCCACTCCTACCAAGAACTTATTCATCTGGAGTATGGTCAATCTGGGCAAAGTGGATATCAAGGGGATAGATGCAACTGCCAGCCTCAGCCTCCAGCCTCTGGATAAACTACGGATCAACCTTTCCGGAAACTATACTTACCAACGGGCACTGGACGTTACCAACTCCAATCCCAACTCACCGGAAGGTAAAGTGTACAAGCATCAGATAGCCTATACTCCGCGCGTCTCCGCTTCCGGACAAGCCGGAATAGAAACTCCATGGCTCAATCTTTCCTATTCATTCCTTTTCTCCGGAAAACGGTATATGTTAGGACAAAACATCAGCGACAACCGCCTGGACAGCTACAGTGATCACAGCATCTCTGCCTACAGAGATTTCAAAATACAGAAAGTTACAGCATCACTCAACCTGGAAGTGCTGAATCTGATGAACAGGAATTATGAGATCGTAAAGAATTTCCCCATGCCGGGAAGATCGGTAAGAGTGACGATAGGAGTCAGGTATTAGGTAATAAGTAATAGGTATTAAGTAATAAGTATTAGGTATTAGGTATGCAGAAAGGTCTTTTATATAATATGTTGCTACGGTTGGGGAAGTGTTTTTTTCTTTTCCCACTCTTCTTCATTGCTTGCGATGATCTGGAAGATAAGCCAAGTATTGTACCCGAAAGCAACGGGGATGTATTCGAAACCGGAACAGCGGAGATGTACATATTAAGCGAAGGACTGTTCAATCAGAATAATAGTTCGCTCGTTATTCTTTCAATCGGCAAAGATGTACGAACAACTACTTTAGTGCAAACAATCAGCGGGGATTGGGAGATACAGCCAATGACATAGCGATCTATGGAAATAAGATTTATGTGGTGGTCAGTGTGTCGAGCACCGTAGAGGTGATTGACTTTCCTACGGGCAAATCCATCCGGCAGATCAGTCTATTGCGCGACAATGGCAGTTCACGTCAGCCCCGTGCGATAGCGTTTGATAAGGATAAGGCATATGTATGTTCCTATGACGGTACAGTCGCAAGGATTGACACCACTTCTCTGGAGATCGAAGAGATTGTCACAGTCGGAAGAAATGCGGAGGATATCTGCGTACAAAACGGGAAATTGTATGTATCCAATTCCGGCGGACTGGATTATTCGGGGCCGGGCGTAGACACTACCGTATCAGTGATTGACATAACGACTTTCAAGGAGACAAAGAAAATAGAAGTCGGACCGAATCCGGGAAAAATACTTCCGGGGCTGGAAGAAGCCGTGTATGTAGTCACACGGGGAACTGACATTGAAGCCGGAGACTATCATCTGGTCAAAATCGACAGCCGGACGGATGCGGTCGCCACTACGTATGATGAAAAAGTACTGAGTTTTGCCATCGACGGCCCCATCGCTTATCTATATACTTACGACTATCAGACTAAAGATTCCGTCATCAAAGTATTTGACCTGAATGCAGGAACCGTCATACGGGATAACTTTATCACAGACGGAACGGCTATACAAACGCCTTTCAGCATTCAACTGAATCCTTTCAGCGGGAATATATATATCACGGAAGCTTACAATTATACAGTCAAAGGAGATGTCCTTTGCTTCAACCAACAAGGGCAACTTCAATATCGGCTGAATGATATCGGCTTAAATCCTAATACAGTAGTATTTAGCGACAAGGCTTCACAAAACGAGGCAGGCGATACACCGGAAGATCCGAATGCGCCTACCGCCTTTGCCAACAAAGTATTCGAATACATCCCTGCCCCCGGACAGTTCATTAATACAACAACCTCCGCTTACGAAGACGGCTTCTCTGCCGAACAGGTTCTGGAACGTGCAACGGAGAAATTAAAGAAGAAGTCTGTTATTTCTTTAGGTGGATTCGGAGGAACGATCACGGTCGGCTTCCATCAGTCAATCCGTAATAGTAAAGGCGAATATGACTTTAGAATTTTAGGCAATGCCTCGTACAATCAGAATACCGGTACGGGAGCTTTGGGAGGAAGTGCCGAACCGGGCATTGTCTTAGTATCCAAAGATGAAAATGGCAATGGATTACCGGACGATGAATGGTATGAACTAGCAGGAAGCGAATATGGGAAAGATACGGAAACCCGTAATTATGAAATAACCTATTATCGTCCTCAACCTGCCAGTGGTGATGTTCGCTGGACAGACAATCAAGGAGGAGAAGGGTTCGTCTATCGCAACAGTTACCATCAACAGGATTCCTACTATCCCAATTGGATAGAAGAAGATGAAATTACTTTCCGTGGAACACGCTTGAAAGACAATGCAATAAATGAAGGAGGTACCTGGGTAGGATACTGTTATCCTTGGGGATATGCGGATAATCATCCTTATAATTCAGAATTTTGTCAATTTAAAATAGACTGGGCAGTAGATAAAAAAGGGATACCAGTAATACTAGATAAAATAGATTTTATAAAAATATATACTGCAATAAATCAAAATACAGGTTGGACAGGAGAAATCTCCACGGAAGTCATGACAGTAGAGGATTTACATTTCGAGAACTAATCAATAAAACAATTAATAATTTAAATGAAAGCAAAAATGAAAAAGTTATCTTTATTCTTACTGGTATCAGTATTCGCTTTTTGTGGATGCAGCGATGACGACGATGCAAAAACGTATGTGCTAAGTTTACCTAATTACGAGACCCATACTCTGGATTTAGGTGACACGAAAAATCCTGTAGACCAATGGTCAACTAGTTATGAATACGAAGGGCAGACCTATATTACTAACTACTTCCAAACACTGCTTACCGACAATAATAAGATATTCGAATTTGACTGCGTCTCATCCGATGCTTATGGATTTGGAAGCGATAGTTTTGCATTCACCAATTGCACAGTCAACGACTGTCCTAATTTCTCCCTTTATGATTATCGTGCCATAACTAAAAAAGGAGTGAATAATAACACATATGTTATCGTTGGTGCATCCGGATATAAAGTAGATGCTAATAGCGATAAAGAAGTTGCTATTCGATTCAAGGATAGTGAAAATAAGAACAAAACGGAAGACTACCATATAAAAGGCTTATATGTAACGAATTGTGTATATACATACAACAGCATGAAAGAAGGTAGTTCTATGTTTAGCGGTCTCGACAAATTTGATAAGAATGACTCATTCAAGTTAACAATATACAATCTAAATAAAACTCAGAAAGTTGAATGTTATTTAGCTGAAGGCACAAATTTCGTAACAACATGGAAATGGGTAGATCTTACTTCATTGGGAGAAACTGATGGATTGAAGTTCGAATTGACTACAACTAAAAAGAATGACTATGGTCCGATGACTCCTTCTTATTTCTGCCTTGACGGTATCACCCTCATCGAAGACTAGTATCAGACCTTGAGTCAAACAGAGGCTCCAATTGTTCCAAACAGACCTTCTGTTTGACTCAAACAGAGCCTCTGATTGTCCTAAACAGAGTGTTCGTTTGACTTAAACAAACTACCTGCTTACTCCCAACCAACCTGTCGATTGCAAACGATTACTCCTAATAATCACATTCAATCGACCGTACAATTTCAAAGAATATGTGCCAAAAGCTAGCAGTAGTCCCACCGTGGAAATAACTTTGGCTTTTGGCACATATTCATTATACACCGAAGTTATACATTTCTTCATCCTCCCATCCTATACTCTCCTCTCTCCCGTTTTCTCTAAAACCATTTTCTCCTATCTACACCTTTACAAAAAGTCATCAAAAACTTGTCTATCTCATCTATATTCAGTATTTTAGTCGGATAAAAATCTAAAATCGAGGACAATGGAATTACCTTTTGCTGAATCATGGAAAATCAAGATGGTAGAACCCATC
>ERZ779922.1889-NODE-1889-length-13532-cov-2.704534_pt1 | contig 13532 bp, 10 predicted proteins | sample MGYA00511544_ERZ779922 | MGnify/ENA primary metagenome ERZ779922 (study PRJEB29588, sample SAMEA2154516) | human gut metagenome | biome: human gut; feature: human-associated habitat; material: faeces | place: Denmark | collected 2008/2010 ... | reverse complement strand
CTCTCTCTATCGAAGCCGATAGTGTTCCCGTGGTGTTGTAAAAAAAGAGTCGTTTCGGGATAGGAGGCCGCTAAAACGCCTCCTCTCCGCGGAACTTGAAGATAGAAAAAACTTTTTGAGAATAATTCAAATTTTTATTAACCAAAAAAAATTTTCCATGAAAAAAAATCTATTTTTATTATCTGGAATTTTAGTTCTTTCATTTTCTTCGCAAGCACAAGAATTGAAAGAAGATTACATGACGTGGCCGGAGAGTTCGAAACTCGGTCAGTATGTTAGTAGTTGGGTTCCCGGCGAAGATTTGTTCGAGGACGAGAACTTTTATGTTTCCCGTGTGAAACCCAAAGAACGTTTTCGCAATGCGGCCACGCAGATCGACGAGACGCTCACCGAGGCCAACGACAGAAAACTCGTTTTCTGGGTTCCGGTAGGAAATGCCAGCAATGGTAACACCAATGCGCGTCCTAACGGTAAGTTCGATTCCGAGGCTTTCAGTACTTGGTCATACGTTACTCATTACGGAGACTGGACGGCTCCACACGGGTGGGTCCCCGGTGGATTCGCCGATGTCGCCCATAAAAATGGTGTAGGTGTTTCGGGTGTGGCTTCCGTTCCTTGGGGAGGTATAAGTTCAGAGTGGTCCTCTGGTTTTTCCACGTTGGTGGGCATAGAGGCAGAGAAAGTGGCTAAATTCCTCCATTATCATGGTGTGGACGGTTTAGGCTATAACTCGGAGTTCAGTACAGGTTCTTCTTTTATTTTGTCGGGATTGCGTGCATTGCACGAGACAGTTCACAAATACCTTACGGAAAAAGGTAACCCGGTGGTCGAGAACTTCTGGTACGATGGAACCAATGATAATGGACAGATTACTTTCGATAGTGGTCTCGGTAATCATAACAACGATACCTTCGGCGATGGCGAGCATATCCGCACCTCGCTTTTTCTCAATTACAATTGGCATGGAGTATTGGGAGGGTTGACCCAATCTACTGTAGATACCTATGCCCGCGGTCGCAGTTCGCTCGATCTTTATGCCGGCTTCAACATGCAGGGCGGTGATCCTTCTACGTGGAGAACTCTCAAAGACTATAATCTCTCTATCGGTCTGTGGGGCGCTCACGATTATAATATGTTGTGGGCCGACCGTGCCAATAACGGTAGTACAGATGTAGCCAAGCAAACATATTATCAACATCTGATCGAGCAGTTCTTTACCAACGGTAACCGCAATCCCATCGATAAAATCGAGGTTTACAATCGTGGTAACCATCACCCCGATGACAAGTGGTTCGGTATGTCGGCTTTCATGACGGCACGCAGTTCGCTCAAATGGGATCTTTCCGAGGAACCGTTTATTTCTTATTTCAATTTGGGTAACGGTCGTTTCTTGAACTGGATGGGCGAACGTCAGAACGATAACGAATGGTACAATATCGGTGTACAGGACTATTTGCCTACTTGGCGTTGGTGGTTTGCATCCGATTTTATGGGTAAAACGGCCGACAAGGTAGTGGAAAATGGCTTGGAGGCCAAGTTTACTTACGACGATGCCTATGTAGGCGGTTCGTGTCTGCGCCTCTTCGGTTCTGTGGACAATGAGTATTTGCATTTGTTCAAGACCGAGTTCGCTTTGTCCGCAGGCGATGTGATTACGGTTCGTTACAAATTGGTAGGCGGTCAGGCCGATGTTAATTTGGCACTTTCTGCCAAAGGCGACGAGCAAACGATTTTGCGCGAGAGCGGTTTCAAGGTATTGACTGTCGCCGATGAGGCCGACGATGAAGTGTGGGTGGAAAAGACGTTTAAAGTGAGTGGTGCTTTGGCTATGTTGGCCGGTAAGGAAATCGCTATGATTGCCCTCCATTTCGAAAATGCCAAGAACCTCGACTTATACCTCGGTGAATTTTCTATCACCCGCGGTGCTATGCCTACACCGACGGCTCCCGAGATTAAGATCGCCAAAGTTCTTGCATCTCACTACAAAGGTGTAGATGGTAAGGTGATCTTTAACATGGATAACGACAAATTGCCGGGTGAGCCGGTTTATAACCTCGACGTGAATGCTTCGATGTTCAAACTGTATGCTCAACAAAAAGGTGGTGAGTCTCAATTCATGGGTATCACTACTTCTTGGGCCGGTATGTATTTCTCTGTTCCTACCGATTTGCAGGGCGAACAGGAGATTCGTTTCGGTGTCGCAGCCGTTTCGGTCGATATGAAGTCCGATTCCGAGATCGCATGGAGCGATTATATGAGTATGGGCGAATATACGGTTACCGACGATATACAGATAAATAAAACTACCATCAAGCCGGGCGAGAGCTTTGAAATTTCGTATGTCGATCCCCGTCACGCCGCCGCCGACTGGAAATTGCTCAACAGCACCGGTGTGGTCGTAAAAGACGCAAGCAATACGACTGTATTTACCGTATCGGAAGGTATTGAAGAAATAGGAGGTTATGATCTGCAAGTCATTTGCGACGGCGAAACGACCACTTATGGTTACTATGTGCAGATTACCAGCGAAGCCGTGGGTGCGTTGCCCGAGATTCAATCGCTGACTATCGGCGGGGAAGCTGTGGCAGAAGATGAAGTGAAGATCGACGTGGACGAGGCGCTGACGTTGGGCTATACCGGAAGGAAAGCCAATGGAGCTTCTTCGCGCGGTATCGAGATCAATGAAGGCTGGGTAGGCGGAAGAATGTCCGATTTGTCTATCGGTGACGGTCAAACGTTCTCCGTGTCGGCTTGGGTTCGTTTCACTTCGATACCCGAAGGGTCTTGTTTCTTCAGTGTGGAAAATCGCGCATCGAGTGCATGGCCGGTGAATAACTGGGGCTGGATGTGGTCTGACTTGTCATCTACGGGTAAACTTAACAGTTATACCTTCCGGACCGCTACGTACAATGGCGCTCCCGAGTTGAAATATACGTTCCCCAACGCAGTCGTAACACCCAATGCATGGAATCACGTGGTATTGACATTCGAGTATAACGACCAGTCGCAATTCCGCTCCAAATTTTATCTGAACGGTGTGCTCCAAGAGTCAACGTGGGTTTTAGATGGAGCTTCGGGTACGACCGAAACATGGGCTAATGTGAATTATTCTATCACGACTTCAGATTGGTTCTGTTTTGCCGGAGGCCGTGGATCGGAACCTATTTTCAATAATGGTATTATCGACGATCTGTTGGTTTGGAACGGAGCCATGACTCCCGAGCAAGTGCAAAACGTGAAGAACGGTCTGGATGCCAACAGCCTTCCCCAAGAAGTGATGGCTTACTGGGATTTCGAAACCGATGCCGATGAAGACCACTACTTTGCAGCCAAAGGTTCGGTTGCAGGGGCTAAAGCCTGTTCGTTCAAGACGGAAGCTCTTGGTAGTGAAGGCGCCGGTCGTCAAGTCGCTCAGAATCCTCTGTATATCTCAGGTTGTCCGTTTGTGCCGGGATCCACTTTCAAGGTAGAGACTCGTCCGACTTGGACAGCCAAACGCGGTGTCCTCAGCGAATCGACCGGTATCGACCTCGAAGGTTCCACGAAACTGACTTATAGCAAACCGGGCGATTATACGGTTACTCTGACTCTTGAAAATACGCTCGGGGCCGATACCAAGAGCTATCCTGTATTCAAAGTAGGCGATGTAGACGGTGTAGAAGAGAGCATGGCCGGTGAGTTGCGCACGTATACCGTAGAGGGTGTTCTTTTCGTGGAATTTGAAGAGGACGGAGACTACCAAGTGGGCGTGTACAATGCCTCGGGAGTGCTCGTTGCTCAGAAAGAGGCAGCTGTCGCAACATATGAGCCTCTCTCTCGGAGCCAAAGGCGTTTATGTAGTCAAGGTGATGAAAGAGGGCAAGGTGGTTCGCACGGTCAAAGTGTTGAATCGTTGATGTAATCTCTCACTTTCTTTTTAAGAGGGTGATCTCAATAGCGGACCGAACCCTATCATTTAGGGTTCGATCCTTTTAATAAATTTTTAATCGGTAGAAAATTTATTTTTTTTGCGATTATTTTTAATATTAATATATCATGAAAAAGAGTTATTCGATTTTTTTATCTATACTGTTTTGTTTTTTGTTTTGTAGTTTGAGCGCACAGGATGCGCAGTTGAATGCGGCGAGTCGTAAAGTGATTATCGAGGCTCCGGCAGAGCCCGGTACTCATTTGGAGGTGGCTTATAGGCCTGCGGGTTCTTTTTTCCCGAGTTATGTGCAGTCGGGGCAGCAAGTAGACGTGGGTACTACGCTTATCATCGATGCTTATTCTGATAATCCGACCAAATTGCCGTTGGTTGCCGTACGGGTGAACGGGGAAGAAATCGAAAAATCGGGATCGGGATATACGTATGTTATACCCGAAGGCGAAGGGGATATTGTGATTTCTGCGGAATTCGGTCTTCTTTACCAAGTAGATTTCTCTTATTCCTTGAACGGGCGCATAGAACTTTATGCGGCGGGTTCGGAAGAGCCGTTGACGACGGGAACTCGTGTGAACGGGAATGTGGAGATAACGGTGAAAGTTATTCCGGACGGCGGATGCGATTTGCTTTCTCTCGTCGTGAACGATGAAAATGTAACCGGCCAACTCGCGAACAATGAGTATAAGTTCGTATTGAAGAAAAACACTTCGATTACGGCGTCCTTCCAGAAAGCCTATCGTCTGACGGTGGAACCGTTCGAGCACGGTAGTATGCGGGTGGCTATTTCTGATAAAGGAGATTTGAGCGATGTACCGTCGGACGGTAAGATTTTTGATGGGCAAACGCTTATCTTGTGGTGGCCGACAGTCGAAGAAGGGTATGAAGTAGGTTCCGTATTGATGAACGGGACAGATATAACGGAGCAGTTTTTCTCAGGAACGTATAACCATGTGGTGAAGGGCGATGTGAACGTTACTGTGACGATCCGAAAAAAAACGTATGGATTGACGGTTAAGGATTTCGTGGGAGGTACGATAAAAGCGGAATTCGAAGATGAGGGGGTAGTGACCGATGTGTCGGCCGGTGGCAGAGTACCGGAAAATGCGACCTTGAAAATTTATGAACCGGTACTTGATGAAGGATACGAATTGGTTTATGTGTCGCTGAACGGATCGGATATTAAGGATCAGTTTAAAGATGGTATCTATTCGCTGACGATGAAAGAAGATGTGATGCTTGTTGTAAAAGCCAAAGAAATCGATAAAATGTTCAAACTGACTATCGATGAAATCGAGGGTGGCAGCATAGATGTACAAGTGTATGTCGGTGGCGATTTGGCCGATGTCCCGGCCGATGGGAACATCAAGAACGGAACCATGCTGATGATTTCCGAACCGGTACTCGAAGACGGCTACGAATTGGTTTCCGTCATGTTGAACGAAGAGGATATAACCGCTTTGTTCGAGGAAGGCGTGTATTTCCATACCATGCGTCAAGATGTGACGATCTCCGTAAAGACCAATTATGTTTCGGGCGTGGAAGAAGAACAGGCCGACCGGGTGAGAATTTATCCTAACCCGTTTGCAGAAAGTTGCGTGGTGAGCGGTGTTGCCGCAGGTACATCGGTTCGCGTGTTCAACATGACGGGAGCTTGTGTGTTCTCGAAAGTCGCCGGAACGGGTGAGACCGAAATTCGTTTGTCGGGACTTGCTTCGGGTGTCTATATCTTGAAGTTGGAGAAAGACGGCGACAGCTCTTGCCATAAACTGATTCGGAAGTAAGAGCCGATTTCTCGGTCGATAGTAGAATTTTTTATTCGATAAACTTGTAAATAGGGAAGGGGAGTGCAACTATGGCACTCCCCTTTTTTTGACGGAGGGGTTGAGAAGATTACATAAGAGTTTTTTGATTGCAGGTTTTAACCCCTCCGTCCTTCGGCCACCTCCCCTATATTTTGTGTTGCGCCACCCCGCAATGTTGCGGGGCACGGCAGGGTGAGGAGTGAGACATCTTTGTTCTATTGTTGTTTCGGCTTCTCCGTTACTACGTACCGTCTCTCCTATATTTTGCTTCGTGTCACGGGTGAGGAGGGGGTGAATGCCCTGTAATGCCACAGAACATGGGGGAGGTTGAGATGTATTCCGCTTTTGCCCCTTACACTGATTTTATAAGCGACACAGAGGAAGAGGGGTAAAAGTGGTATTTTTATTCGGCAGTCCGCCGAATTTGTTTTTGTATTCAATTTGTATTATTTTCGCCATATGTCATTACCTGTGTATTTTGCTCCATTGCAAGGTTATACCGATGTGGTTTATCGTAAGGCACATGCCGCTTTATTCGGTGGCATCGCCGCTTATTATACCCCTTTTGTGAGAATCGAGAAGGGAGATTTCCGAAGGAAGGATTTACGAGATATAGACTTTGAAAACAACCGGGGTGTGCCGGTCGTTCCGCAGGCGATAGCCTCGGAGGCCGATGAACTGAGACGTATTGTGGATTGTATGGCTTCTCTTGGCTATACTCGGGTCGATATAAATTTAGGGTGTCCTTTCCCTATATTGGCTTATCGTCATAAGGGGTCGGGTATATTGCCGTTCCCTGACGAGGTAGAGCGATTGTTGCGGCCTTTGGAATCGTATGACTCTTTGGAATTTTCGGTGAAGATGAGATTGGGGTGGGAGGAGCCTTCGGAGGCATTGAGGCTATTACCTCTGCTTGAAAGTTTGCCTTTGCGGCAAATCACGCTTCATGCCCGACTGGGGAAACAGCAGTACAAGGGTTGTGTGGATATGGAATCTTTCGGTCGGTTTTACGATGCTTGTCCTATTCCGTTGGTTTATAACGGGGACTTGACCACGGTAGAGGAGATGGTTGCCGTGGAGCGGGAGTTTCCCCGGCTGTCGGGGCTTATGGTCGGCAGAGGATTATTGGCGAAACCGTGGCTGGCAGAGGAATATGGAAATGAAAATTTTTCGAGTGAGAACTTTTATCGCAGGGTGGCTTCGTTGCACGAGCGTGTTTTTACCGATTATAAAACTCTATTGCAAGGAGAACATCAGTTGTTGACTCGTATGATGTCGTTTTGGGAGTATCTTTTACCAGATATGGAGAAGCGATTGAGAAAGCGTTTATCGAAGTCCCGGAATGTAAAAGATTATACAGAGGCCGTAAACTTGCTCTTTTCTTCGTTGGAGGGAAAAAATTAAAACTGCCTTCGACCTATTTTACAGAAAAATTGTTATCTTTGAAACAAGTCCAAGATGGGATGCGGTTCGGCATAGCCAGATCGGAAATGAAATTTCCGTTTGTCTCTGCGCTCACCTTTCACCATCTTTGACAAAAGTCACTAAAAATTGGAGCCCTATGGAAAAAGAGATCGTATTATATCGTACATTCGATTCTCCGGTCGAAGCGAATATCGTAAAAGATGTATTGGAGACAAACGGAGTTCCATGTTTTTTGTCCAACGAGATATTTTCGAGTGTCTTGCCTTTGACAAATTCGGAAGTGGGAGCCATCAGGCTGAATGTCTTTGCCGAAGACGTGGAGAAGGCCGATACTATTTTAAGTACGACACAACTTCCTGAATCGGAAAAGTAGCAGGGGCTGAGTAACCTGTTTCGTTTTTTCAGTACCCATAAAAATCGAAACAGCTTTTATGCCGCTTGTTTTATCGGTTTCGAATTATTCCCGGATAGTTCGGACGAAAAGGTTTGTTTAATTTTGAATCCGGTAAAGGCGATGATCATAGACATTAACGGGCTTAGCAGATTGAAAAAGCAATAAGGCAGATAAGTGAGAGTGCTTACTCCGAGAACGGTTGCTTGTGTCATTCCGCAAGAGTTCCACGGAATCAATACCGATGTTACAGTGACCGAATCTTCCACGGTACGGCTGAGGAGCCGGCTTTCCAATCCTCTATTCTTATATAGTTCTTTGAAGAGGTTTCCGGTCAGTATGATGGACAGGTATTGGTCGGCCGTACAAGTGTTGAAAAAAAGTCCGGAGGCGACGGTGGAGCATACGGCACTTTTCGGTTTACGGACGAAACGGACGAAAACGTCGGTAATGCTACGGATCATACCGCTTGCCGACATGACACCACCGAAACACATGGCGCATATAATGAGCCAAATGGTATCCATCATGCCTCGCATTCCCCGGGTGGCGACGAGCGCATCGATTTCGGGTTGTCCGGTCGATAAAGAGGTGCTGCCGAATACGGAAGTCATCAAGGCTTTGAATCCGGTGGTGAAGTCTAGGGTTTCACCTTGTGCGATTTGCAGGAGAATATGAGGTTGGAAGATGAGTATGCATATTCCTGCAATGACCGAGGATATAAACAGTGTGATAATGGTGGGAAGTTTTATGAGTATAAGGATTCCTGTAATGACAGGAACGAGGAGAAGCCAGGGCGATAAATTGAATTTTTGCGCTAATGTATCGGCAAACAGGGCTGTTTGTTCGTGAGCGACATTTCCCTTTAAGAATCCGGCAATCGTAAAAATTATCAGCGTAATGATTATCGAGGGTACTGTCGTGACGAGCATATAGCGTATGTGTGTGAAAAGTTTCGTCCCGGTGGTGGACGAAGCGAGTACTGTCGTATCGGATAGCGGAGAGATTTTATCACCGAAATAAGCCCCCGAAATGATAGCGCCGGCAATCCACCCGGCTTCGAATCCTTGTGCCTTTCCTATCCCGAGCAAGGCGACACCGATGGTGGCGATGGTTGTCCAAGAGCTCCCGGTAACGACGGAAACGATGGCACAGATGAGACAGCAAGATGCCAAAAATATCTGAGGGGTGAGGGTGTGTAACCCGTAATATATGAGTGTGGGAACTACGCCACTGAGCATCCATGTGCCGGAAATGGCTCCGATGAGTAGCAAGATGATGATGGCCGGTGTCACTTTCTTTATGTTTTTAGCCATGCCTTCTTCGAGAGAACTCCATTTATAATTGTATTTTATCATGGCTATGCCTACACATACGGACGAAGCGATCAGAAGCGATACTTGGCTTCCACCTAAAAGGGCATCTCCACCGAAGATAGGGATAACCATAGCCAACAGTGCGACAAGAACGAACAATGGAATCAGTGAAATGACGGGAGTGGGTATTTTGTTTTTTTCGTCCATATTATTTTTTCTTTTTATTCGAGCTTGCAAAGGTAATCATAATGCATATATATTACCTTTATTTTCTTCTATTTTTGAATAAATAAACAGTAATTATTGTATATATAAATATTTATTCATTTTTGAATAAAAAAGAGGATTGTCGGTATTCTACTTTTTCGACGGTATGTAGATTGGAATGCTTTGTTTGGAGAGAAGTGTAAAAATTGAGCGGAAATTCAGAAATTGAATCGAAGTCCGGCTTGCAGATTGATGTTAAAGGGTTTTTCTTTACGAATAGTCGAGATGTCCGATCCATCGTCGAAGTAATAAACAATACCGGGTTCGGCATAGAGGCTTATATGCGATGCCAGTTTGAAAGATATTCCGACCGATGCCAATACGGACCATTGCAATTGGTTTATGTGCAGAGTCTCGTCGTTGGAAAACGGCGGACGATTGTTCATTTCGTATTGTGCGGAGAGTTCTCCGTGAACACATTTTTCCAACATTCCGCCTCCCGATAGGTAGAGATTGAAATAGCGCTTTTTTAAGAAATTCCAGTTTAGTTTTAACGGTATTCCCAAATAGTGTAGTTGCTGGTTTTGTGTATAGTATGCAGCTCCTCCGGCAGTCAAGTCGGACGAAAGATAGGTATATACAAGTCCCGTTTCTAATGCCAGTCGATTGTTCAGTTCTTTCTGGACTGTAATTCCAACCGATACGGGAAAGTGGTGTTTAATGTCTGTTTTGGGTTGGCTATTGATATTTTGCAGCATGATATGTTGGTAGGGTGTTGTCACCGGCCCTTCGGAGTTCGAAAGATTTTTTTCGGAGGGGAGACTTGCCATTTCGGCAGAGGCATAAGGGGCTAAATTGCTGAATCCATTTCGATTGTCGGCTGACGCGATTAGGTTATTCCCCAGAGATACGCCCAAAGACCAAGTGCTTTTGGGTTTGGTTTTGGGTTGTGTATGCGTATGTATGGTTGTCATGCTGGTATTCTCATTTCTCGATGAAAATAAGCCAGTCTGTGCGTTGTCTCGTTTTTTCTCCGGAGTTGATTTTTCCGGTTCGGAAGATTCCCGTTGTTCGATGTGTCGCGATTCGTTTATTTGAGATGGCGTATGGTTTTCCACATCGGTACGGTCGGGTGTTTGCGGTGCTCGTATCGGTTTATAAGATTGGGCTATTATATCGAGTGGTTTCTGTTTTATCGAGGGTACAGTATTTTGCATTCGAGATACTTCCATTTGCTCCGAGCCGGATATTTTTGTTTGAAGCGGGAGATTGTTTAAGTCGGTAGTCGGACGGAGGAATTGTAACCCGATAAAAGTACATAACAAAAGTGTAATACAAGCGGCTGCCCACCAAATGGTTCTTTTCCGAAGGGGGATACGACGTGGAGCGAGCTCTTTGGAAAGTTCTTCCCAAACTTCTGGCGGAGGAGTAACCGAATATTCATCGAGCTGCTCTTTCCAGCTGTCTGTCCAATTTTTAGTTTTATCCGTTTTCATATTGTGCCCAATATTGTTTAATTCGATTCATCAATATCGTTCGTGCCCGATGTAATTGTGATGAGGAGCTTTTTTCGTTTATATGAAGTAGGTTTGCGATTTCTTTATGTGATTTGTTCTCGAATGTGAACAGATTGAATACCGTGCGGTATCCGTCCGGCAATTCCGAAATGAATCGAAGAAGCGTTTCCTGAGGTATGTTTTTTACGATTTTGTCGTCGTCTTCATATTCCGGGTCGGCTATTTCGGGAGCGGTTTCGATGTCGAGCTCGATATGTTGTGTTTGCTTGCGAATCGCTTCTAATGCTGTATTTACCATAATACGGCTCAACCATGCTTTTAATGAGCCTTCGCCTCGGTAGAAAAATTTATCCAAAGAGGTAAAGGCTTTAAGGAACCCGTCATGTAAAAGATCTTTGGCGAAATCTCTGTTCCCGGAGTAACGGATACAAAGTGCGAACATTTCACCGGCATAGCGTTGATACAGCTCGTTCTGTGCCGTCATATCTTTCCGCTTGCAACACTCTACCAGCTCTGCTTCGTTCATTTTTCGATGATTCCTGTTATTTATTAAATGCAACGATGTAAAAATACTGCATGATAGGTGATAGAAAAATTGTTTTTAACTCTTTAACAAAATTCGGTGCAGTATTTTTGAATGGTTTACGTTTACCTCATAAAAGTGGATAAATTAAAAAACAGACGAATATGAAAATGAAAAAGTTTTTATTGGTAGGATTATTAGGTGTTGTGACATTGTGCGGGCTGTCGTCTTGTGACGATGATGACGATGGCGGATACGTTCCGTTTTCCTATGCGGTGGGCGATATGGTCGTAAAAGACGGGAGTGAGCCATATATCCAGTTGGATAGTAAGCAAACACTTTTCCCGTCGAATGGCAGTCGTTTGCCTAATTATTTGTTGAAAGATGGAAAACGGGTAATCGTGAACTTCTCTTTTCTCGAAGGACAGCGGGAGGGATATGATTATTATATTCTTATCAATGATATAGATTCTGTGTTGGTTAAGAATGTTATTCCCATCACTCCTGAAACGACCGATAGTATCGGTAACGATCCTGTGAATGTGTTGGATATGTGGACGAGCGATAAGTATCTGACGGTTCAGTTTGAAATGCGAGGTCTTGGTCGCGAGAAACACATGATTAATTTGGTTAGGAATTATTCTTTATCTCCTAATCCCGATGGAGACGGTTATTTACAGTTGGAGTTGCGTCATAATCGTTTGAATGATCCTGAGATAGACCATATTTTATGGGGGGTGGCTTCGTTTAGATTGGATGATTTGAAACTGGAAAATCCCGATTTGAAAGGGTTGAAAATAAAAGTGCGTAGTCCTTATGGAACGGAAGTTCGTACTTGTGATTTCGAGAAGGAGGATTCAGGAGAGGATGCAATTTCTGGAACTCAGGAGAAGAGTGTTTCTACTTATGTCCGATAGAAATTGATAGTTAAGTAAATAGGTGTTGATTGCCGGGAGCAGAATGGATATTTTGCTTCCGGTTTTTTATTGTGAAATAAGGGCTTATAAGTTTTTTGGATAGGTACAAAAAAAATTGATTGTCTCACGACAACCAATCTTTGTTAACCTTAAATCTAATACCATGAAAAACACATTGCAAATATAGGGGTAAATATGTTCTCAAACATAATATTTAGACAATAATTTTCTTGGATTTAATTTGTTTTAACTAATGTAAATCGATTTGGTCGTAAATGTATACGGTCTTTAACATTTTGGCGAGACTGTAAACAAATATTCGCTGTTCCCGGATATTTCCTTATATTAGAATGAGATAGAAATAATTCAAAAAGGGGAAAAGGATTTGTTTGTTTTATCCTTTTCACATTTTTCGTTTGTGGTATCGGACGAGTTTGTTAAAGATGGACTGTATTCGGTATATCCAAATAAATTTGTTTCTGCACTTGGTTTACATTATCTTTGTCATAACGAAGATAGGATGTGGTTCGACATAGCTAATTCGGAAATGAGATCCCCGTTTGCCTCTGCGCTCACCTTTCACTATCTTTGTCTATTGTTGTACGAATGGTAAGAATTAAAATAGGTATTAGATTAATACCCGATTAAATGAAAAATAAATGAAGGTTGCCGATTTGATAAAGAATAGCGGGAGTACAGGATTTTCATTTGAAATATTGCCTCCATTAAAGGGTAGCAGTATCGAGAAATCTTTTAAAGCGATAGACACGCTACGGGAATTTGCGCCGTTATATATTAATATAACCACACATCGCAGTGAATTGGTTTATAAGGATACCCCCGATGGGTTGTTTCGCCGGGTCTCGGAACGTAGTCGTCCCGGTACAGTAGCGGTAGCGGCAGCTATAAAAAATAAATATCAGATACCCACTGTTCCTCATCTCATATGCAGTGGCTTTACAGCTCTCGAAACAGAATATGCTTTAATAGATTTGAATTTTTTGGGGATATGCGATTTGCTTATTTTGAGAGGTGATAAGGCTAAGCATGAGAATCGATTTATCGCTGCTTCCGGTGGATATGAACATGCTATTGAATTGGAGCAGCAGGTGAATCGTTTTAATGAGGGTTATTTCATAGATGGCACTCGAATGGATTTGGTCAGTACAAGGCAATTTTCATACGGAGTGGCGGGTTATCCCGAGAAACATGACGAATCTCCTAATCCCGACGAGGATATGAAGTGGTTGAAGGCAAAGGTGGATGCGGGACTATATAGTTACCCAGATGTTTTTCGATAACGAAAAGTTTTTCTCGTTTGTAGACCGTTGTCGGGCAGCAGGGATTACCGTACCCATTGTCCCGGGATTGAAACCTATCTCGAAGGCTTCGCAATTGACATTGTTACCTCGTGTATTTCACGTAGATATACCCGATATGCTGGTTCGGGAGATTGTTAAGTGTAAAGACGATTCGCAGGTTAAGCAGGTAGGGATAGATTGGTGTACA
>ERZ779922.1884-NODE-1884-length-13554-cov-4.548115_pt1 | contig 13554 bp, 4 predicted proteins | sample MGYA00511544_ERZ779922 | MGnify/ENA primary metagenome ERZ779922 (study PRJEB29588, sample SAMEA2154516) | human gut metagenome | biome: human gut; feature: human-associated habitat; material: faeces | place: Denmark | collected 2008/2010 ... | reverse complement strand
TGTAACTGTAGCCATGGTGTCGTCGTGCATTCATATACCGATGACGACTGCACAGGCACAGACTTTACTGTCAAATATGACAGCGTATGCCGTACAGATGAATGAAGCTGAGATATCAGCAGCTACAGAGGATATTTCAGAGCTTGAGGGTGACTATGGGGTTGTGAACATAGTTAATGGCAAGGAGAGTAAAATATCATTTGTCACGGATGAGACAGGATATTATGAGATAATATTGCAGGGAAGCCAGTCACGGCTGATGCTTCAGGAGACCTTGTATAACAGTAAGAGTAAGCGCCTTGCTACAGGTAAAAAGGATGGCAGTGGATGCTGCAGGCTGGTATACAAGTGCACTGCGGGGGAGAAATACATTCTTGGGTCTAAGTATGCCCGTTCTTATACAGTTTCCGAAAGTGCAAATATAAGCGTGAGAAAGCTTCCGGATGTGGCGGCAATAAAAATGGTGCCGGATAATACAACGATACTGGAGGGAACACCAGACTCCATAACATCGGCGTACGCAACGGTAACCTATTCCGGTGGAAAGGTGCGCAGTTCAGGTATCAGCGGCTCAGACTGTAAGATAGATGGAGTTACATACAGTCTGTGGGTGAAGGATTCCAAGGGAAGTTATTATTATGAGGGCGATGAAGGGGATATGGTATCGTATGCGGATGCGGAAAAACTTCCGGCCGGTACGTATACTGTTCAGCTTACAGATAAAATGGATAGTGAGCCGAACCAGTCGACCAAGATATACGATTCGTACACTGCAAAGGTGCAGACTCCTGCTGAATATTTTGTAGGAAAAAGGAATATCAGTGAGACGGATACCTACGCATATGATACCAGGGTGGACGGTTACGAGTATTACAGATTTATACCATCTGCAACTGCTGACTTTGTGTTTGAAGTAGATAAATCATCAACTGCATTTATAGATGTATATGATTCGGACATGGCGGTGGTTGAGACCGATAATGACAGGTATTCATTTGTCAAGGGAAAGATCTATTATGTCAGACTTTCAGGAACAACGGATGATGACAATGAAACATTGAATGAGGTCAGGCTCAAGGCGAAGAAGTATGCGGCACCTTCAGGGGTGACATTGAAGCTGGCAAAGAGCGAATGGGCAGCCGGAACGCCGATAAGCTTCATGAATGGTGCGAGCAGTACAATAAAGTATAATGATAAGTCCACGGAAAGCATAGATCTGACCGGTGGAAGTGGATACAGTAATGGAAACAGATATACAGTATATTATTCGTCATCTGATGATAACTGGAAAGAGTACGAATATGAAAAAGGTGTAACTCTTTCAGAGGGCGAGTACAAAGTAGCTGTGGGATATAATGCGGCTGAGGAAGATCAGGAGCTGCTCGGCACGGCAGTGCTTAAGGTAGTGTCCATAGACAAGCTGAGCGCAGGACAGCTCTCCGAAGGTGACAACAATGTGAGTGTCGGAACGGATGAGTATGACAAGGCCTATTACAGTTTTGTCATGCCATTTGACGGAAGTGTGGTAATAGAAAGCGACAGTCCTTATTGTGTATATGAGTCCGGTGATGAGGGCCCGGTAGAGGTTACAGGAAAACTTACCGGAGGCAGCACTTATTACGTAGGCCTGTATAATGAGTTATCTACTTCCAAGACAAATGTGAGACTCGGTTTTATTCCAAAAGTGACAGACATGATTGCTGTTCCCGAGAACACAGATTTTATCAGAATGGGCAGCTATGATAAGGATATCAGCAGTTATGTAGATGGCACCAGAGTAAAGATCTCATATGCTGACGGAAAAACAGAAGATCTGGTATTTGACGATTCGGACAGTGTGAAAACCTCCAGAGGAGATGAGGTATTTGCAGAGATAGTCACAGATACGGAAAATGAGCGCCCTGTCGGAGAGGCACAGATTAGGATATACACACTGTATAGTGAGGACTCTTATGCATATGACATAGAGATAAAGGATATAGAGGATGTTGCTGTCGGAAGTCTTGCGGAGGGATCTAATCAGGTAAGTCTGTCGGAGAATGGCAGTGTATATTATACGTTTAAGCCTTCGACATCCGCCAGGTATACATTTGCCCCAGTGGGTGGCATGGAGATCTACAGCAAGATCGACGCTGACGATGAGACAATGTATGATCTGAAGAAACTTAGTGTATCGGATGGCGAGGCTGCACTTGAGAGCGGCAATACATACTATATCTGTCTCGATGGCGGAGTAGAGGACAAGTGGGGAGATACGCAGACCAGTTGGAGCATGAATGTGACAAGGGGAGAAACTTTGTCAAATTCAAAGATCAGTTCATGGAAGCTGAGAGATAACAGAACCTATGAATTCCTTCCAAATATGAAATTATCAGGTATCAAAAACCTTCTGGATAGAGAGACTCTCCAGTTTGTATATGATGATGGCAGTGTAAAAGAGGCCAGTGTCGGTGACAGCGAGGATAATGAGCTGATCACGAGTACATGGTACAGATATAACGAGAAAACTGGAAAGTATGTCGAGATCGCAGGCTTTGGCAGCAGGGTTGATACTGGCAGATACATGGTTGAACTTGCAATCGCTGGTGCGGATGGCATGGATACGGTTGATATACCATTTGCAGTGAAGACTGCACAGAGCATGAGCCTTGGAACATGGGACGGCTCAAAGACGCTTGATATTTCAGGCGACAGATATGTGTATGTATATAAGGTAAGTGCCCAGGCGGGTTCGTATGTGGTATCCGCTGATGAGAAGATCGATGGCATCAGGATTTTAGATGCAAATGGAACAGAGATAACGACTAACAACGTGGCTTATTCATCTGATGGATTTGGCAGTGCGGGATTTGACACAGCAGGCGGGGATCTGTATGTATGTGTGTATCCGGGAAAAAATGTAAATAAATGCGGCGTGACAATGAAGGAGATCGTCAAGGCTGTAAGTGTAAGCACAACCGTTTCTAAGACTGAATATCTGAGGAAATTTGATGAGATCAAGGGCAGCATAAAAACCGTTGTCACATATTCTGATGGAAGTACCAGAACATTTGGCGCGGATGACGATGATATAAGCTTTACGATCAAGAAAAACGGCAGGGTGAGCAGCTATTTAAGCATCGACACGATAACAGAACAGACCGGATCATATGAGATAATACCTTCCATATGGGGAATGGCTGACGATTGTGAAGTTCAGGGAGCATCATTTGACGTCGTAGATCTGAATGTGGATGAGCTGGAGTACCTGATATCAGATGAGCCTGTGGTGCTTTCAGGTGTTGAGAACACTGGGGATGTAAAGCTGTACAGATTTGATATTGCGTCAGATGGAGTGGTATCCCTTCAGAGACAGGGCTTTGAGCTTAAGGGTATATATACCATTGAGGATGATGGCAGCTTTTCAGATACATATAGCAGTGGAGATGCTTTCTCTCTGAAAAAGGGAAGCTATATTATAGCACTCTATGCGAGAGAGAAAGATGATCAGATAACATTTACATATCACGATTCGTATGTGACAGGTAATGGAAAAATAACACCGGGTCAGAAGACAACAGCGGATATAAGCTATGACGGAGAGGGCATCGAGTATGAATTTATCCCAACGGAGACCGGAGAGTACAGATTTACGGTGGACTGCGGAGATAATACAGTATACACCAGAATCTATGCTGATGGAGTTCTGGAAAAGACATACTCACGGAACGGCGGACAACTCATTATAGACAGGACATTTGAGGCGAACCGCAGTTATACATTCAGGATCAGCCTTGCGTCGCAGCAGACAGGAAGCGTGACGATCACTCCTGAGAAGGTGGAGGCAGAGGTAGAGAACGAGTACGATATCTCCGCTGTGAGCATATCAGGATGCAAGGTGAAGAAGACGGAGGACGGATACAGTGTAACCGGAGATATAGAGATAACATATGCAAATAATGAGAGTCAGAAGACACCATTTGTCAGCGGAAGATGGACAGATGCATATGGAAATACCATTCAGGGAATCATGTCTGTTGTGAAAAATGACACATACACAGATGTGACCCTGGATCTCAGATATAAGAATACGGGTTCATCAGAGTGGATATATGCTGAGTCAAAGACCCAGAAGTTTGGGGCTGGAGATGACGAGGGATGGATCATAACCAAGACTCCGACATGTACTGAGAACGGAGAGAAGACAAGGTACATTGAGGATGAGGATATATATGAGACCGAGGTGATCCCTGCTACAGGACACAGCTTCACAAAGTATGAGTCAGATGGAAATGCCACATGTTCGCAGAAGGGAACCAAGACGGCAAAGTGTGACAATAACTGCGGAGAAAAGGATACTATCATAGACGATGAGACCACAGTTCCTCACGATTATCAGACGGTGTGGACGGTTAAGAAAAAGGCATCACAGACCCGTGACGGATATAAGGTGCATGTGTGCAAAAACTGCAAGTCAGCCAGCAAGGAAACTCAGAGTATATACAGGATAAAGAGTATCAGGCTTGCATACAGCGCTGTTGAGTATGATGGTACAGCTAAGAAGCCTGCGGTAGAGGTCAAAGACTCAAAGGGAAGAAAGGTTGCCGCAGGAAATTACAGCGTTTCATATTCAAATAACAAGAATATCGGCAAGGCCAAAGTTGTCATCAAATTCAAGGGTGACTATGAAGGGGAGAAGACACTCACATTTGACATCAAGATGGGTGTGAGAAAAGTTGAGTCCATTGACAACACAGCAAATGGAATAAAGTTGAGCTGGAAGAAGTATAAAGCGGCATCGGGATATGTTGTTTACAGAGGAGTAAATGGAAAAGCATATACGATAGCAGGTGTTGTTCAGAATCCGGAGACAACATCGTTCGTGGACGTCACAGCTAAAAATGTGGGTGTAAAGTATACATATAAGATAAGAACTTATAAGACATTTGGCGATGTGACATACAATTCGGCATTTGGCGGCGAGAAGACAGGAAGTTATGTACCTGCCGTGAAGCTGAAGAAATTCACAAGTGCATCTGCCGGAACAGCCAAGGTTACATATAATAAGGCAGCCAAGGCCACCGGATATCAGATACAGTATGCAGACAATGCATCGTTTAAATCTGCAAAGACGGCCAATGTAAACGGAGGTTCAGTTACAAGTAAGACCATCAAACGACTTACTAAGGGCAAGAGATATTATGTCAGAGTACGAAGCTTTAAGAAGATTGATGGTAAGGTTTACTATTCCGCATGGAGTGGAAAGAAATCGGTTGTAATAAAGAAGAGATAATATCAAAAGAAATAGAAGAATCCGCCATGGATACAATCTGTATCCGTGGCGGATTGTTTTTTATTCTGTGTGTTCATCATCATAACGCCTTTTATTACATGATAGCGAAAGAAAACAGGTAATAAAGTGTAAAAATTGAGGTAATGTGATGTTTTTGGTTGGACATGGCAGACATAAAATGCTACCATGATTCTATGGGAACATTATTGTTCCAGAGCAGCAAAAGGGATGAGCAGAATAAGGAGAGAAAGATGGACGAGAATAACGTAAATGGATTTAATGATATGGACGACGATGAGGACGAGGGAACTACTGTCCTCACGACTCCGGGAGTGAGCGCATTTTCTCCGGTGCAGAACAGTGCACAAGGGCAGCCAAACCCGGGTCAGCCACAGCAGAATCAGCAGCCGGGAGGATTTGGACAGCCGATGGGCGGACAGTATGGAGAATTTGGACAGCCACAGTATGGTCAGCCGCAGTACGGTCAGGGTCAGCAGTTTGGTGGAAATGTCCAGTCGACAGGTGGACAGTATGGAGGATTTGGGCAGCCACAGTATGGTCAGCCACAGTACAGCCAGCAGCCGGGCATGACTCCGGGTGTTATGGAGCCGGGTAAAAAGGTGAACAAGAAGCTTATAGCAATAATAGGCGGAATCGCAGCGGCAGTCCTGATCGCGATAATAGTCGTTGTTCTGATCCTGGCGGGTGGTTCCGGTGAGAGAAGTGCCAAGAAGGTCGGAGACAAGCTGGTGACAGCCTATGAAAAAGGCGATGCCGATGCCATGGTTGATCTGATGGACAAGGAATATTACAAGCTGTATAACAGGATAAGAAGCTATACAGGCAGTGATGACTATGTCAAGGATACATTCAACGAGCAGGTCAGCGACATGGTAGATGAGGTAGGCAAGGTCAAGAGCATCAAGGTCGAGGACAGATCAGAGAAGGAATATGACGAGGATAAGCTTAAGGATGTAAATGATACATTTGACATGCTGGATGTCGACATGACGGTTGACAAGTGCTACGAGGTGGACCTTGATGTCAAGATAAAAGGATCTACTGACGAATCAGATGGCGAGATCATATACACAGTTATAAAGACTGGCGGTAAGTGGTATCTTGTAGACTATGATCTCTACGTATATTAGAAAATAAATCTCATGGATTGAGGATTGATTTCTCAGTCCATGAGATTTTTGTATATATTGGATACATACGGATGTGTTTTGTAGCAAATGTGTATAAAAAACAAATTGTATTGGTATATGCATGGTGATAATATAAAAAAACGTAAGAAATTGTTATATGTATCTTAATAATGGAGCTGGTGGATATATCGTATACAGAAAGGCTGGAAAGGGAAAGTACAGCAAGCTGGCCTATATAGACAAAAACACAATACTGAGCTATACAGATAAGTCAGCTAAAAATGGAACGGTATACACATATAAGATTGTTGCGTGCAAGACGGCAGGCAAGACAAGTTACAATGCGGCTGACAGCAATCAGAAAACCATTATGAGAATCACTTCGTCAAAGGTTACTAAGACCACAAACAAGGCAGATGGAAAGTTGGCAGATAAGTGTACAGAGTGCGGACAGATTATTGACAGCAGGAGAATTCCTCATATAAAAAATATCAAACTGGCATATACAAGCTGTACATATGACGGCACTGCTAAAAAGCCGGGAGTTACTGTATACGATGTTGATGGCAATACCCTGAAAAAGACAGATTATACTGTCAGCTACAAGAACAATACGGCTTCGGGCGCAGCTGGTGTAACAGGCACATTCAAGGGCAATTATGCCGGAAGGATCACAGCAACATTTATAATTTACCCTAAGGCAGTTTCTATAAAAACAGCCCAAAGTACAGCAAAAGGAGTCAAGATTATACAGTATGCTACTGCCAAAACTTTTAAGGGCGCCAAGACTTTGAATATTGCCGGTGCAAAGAACGTGTCAAAGACAGTGAAACGACTTGCTAAGAACAAGAGATATTATGTGCGGGTAAGGTCGTACAGAAAGTCCGGCAGAGTGACATACTATTCGGCATGGAGCACAACAAAGAATGTGGTTATAAAGAAGTAGAATAGTAAATTATTTGCGCATATTGCGATTGACAAACCACAAATACTTGCTATACTAATGAATGGATAGGTTCAGAAATGGCTTATACAGGCGGTTTTCTGGATCATATAAGTTAAAAACGATGACAGAGACAGTACGGAGTCTGCGAGATCAGCAGCGAGCCGGGGGCGGTGCGAGCCCGGTGACAGTAGAGACTTTCGGAATATCACTCTGGAGTTGCAGACCAAAAGAGCTGCGGTGTCAAAGCGGTGATAATCGGTGAGGCATTTGTGGCATATCAAGTAGGCTCTGACGTATTTCCTGCGTTAAGGGGAGCGCATATGTTAGTATGTAAGTAATAGGTGGTATAACGAACTCAAAGCCCTTCGTCCTGATTACGACGAAGGGCTTTTTTATATTTATCACAGAAAGGAAAGACGACATGTACGACAAGGTTTCGACTAAACTGGAATTCGTGAACAGAGAGCAGAAGGTATTGGACTTCTGGAAAGAAAATCAGGTATTTGAGAAGAGTGTTGAAGAGACAAAGGATCTGCCAACATACACATTCTACGATGGCCCTCCAACAGCAAATGGTAAGCCACATATCGGACACGTTCTTACACGTGTAATCAAGGATATGATCCCTAGATATCAGACAATGAAGGGACATAACGTAGTCAGAAAGGCCGGATGGGATACACACGGTCTGCCTGTTGAGCTCGAGGTTGAAAAGCTCTTGGGAATCGACGGCAAGGAGCAGATAGAGGAGTACGGACTGGAGCCATTTATCCAGAAATGTAAGGAGTCCGTATGGAAATATAAAGGCATGTGGGAAGAGTTCTCAGGCAAGGTAGGTTTCTGGGCTGATATGGACAACCCATATGTAACATACCATGATGACTTCATCGAGTCAGAGTGGTGGGCGCTGAAGAAGATCTGGGATCAGGGACTTCTGTACAAGGGCTTCAAGATCGTGCCTTACTGCCCAAGATGTGGTACACCTCTTTCAAGCCATGAGGTTGCACAGGGATACAAGACAGTCAAGGAGCGTTCAGCAGTAGTAAGATTCAAGGTTATCGGAGAGGACGCATATTTCCTCGCATGGACAACAACACCTTGGACACTTCCTTCAAACGTAGCACTCTGTGTAAATCCAGATGAGACATACGTGAAGGTTAAGGCAGCAGACGGCTACACATATTATCTTGCACAGGCGCTTGCAGACAAGGTTCTCGGCGGTCTTGCAAAGGAAGCAGCAGACGATCAGGCAGCAGTTCCTGCATACGAGGTTCTTGAGACATATGTTGGTAAGGATCTTGAGTACAAGGAGTATGAGCCACTCTATGAGTGCGTAAAGCCTGTATGTGAGAAGCAGCACAAGAAGGGTCACTTCATTACATGTGACACTTATGTAACTATGACAGATGGTACAGGTATTGTTCATATCGCACCAGCATTTGGTGAGGACGATGCAAATGTCGGAAGAAACTACGATCTTCCATTTGTACAGTTTGTAGATGGCAAGGGTGACCTCACTGAGGAGACTCCATTTGCCGGAATGTTCGTAAAGGATGCAGACCCTGAGGTACTCAAGGATCTGGACGCAAGGGGACTTCTCTTCGATGCGCCTAAGTTCGAGCATGAGTATCCACACTGCTGGAGATGTGACACACCACTTATCTATTACGCAAGAGATACATGGTTCATCAAGATGACAGCAGTCAGAGACAAGCTGGTTAAGAATAATGACACTGTAAACTGGATCCCGGAGAGCATCGGTAAGGGACGTTTTGGCGACTGGCTGAAGAATGTTCAGGACTGGGGACTTTCAAGAAATCGTTACTGGGGTACTCCGCTGAACATCTGGGAGTGTGAGTGCGGCTGCAGACATGCCATCGGATCAAAGGAAGAGCTCCGCTCAATGAGTGACAACTGCCCTGAGGACATCGAGCTTCACCGTCCGTTCATCGACGCTGTAACTATCAAGTGTCCTGAGTGTGGCAAGCAGATGCACAGAGTCACAGAGGTTATCGACTGCTGGTTCGATTCAGGATCAATGCCATTTGCACAGTGGCACTATCCATTTGAGAATCAGGATATATTTGAGAAGCACTTCCCTGCTGATTTCATCAGTGAGGCTGTTGACCAGACAAGAGGATGGTTCTACTCACTTATGGCGATCTCAACGCTGCTGTTCGACAAGGCTCCGTTTAAGAACGTAATCGTTCTCGGACATGTCCAGGATAAGGACGGACAGAAGATGAGTAAGTCCAAGGGAAATGCTGTAGATCCTATGGATGCTCTGAACAAGTACGGTGCAGATGCCATCAGATGGTATTTCTACAGCAATTCAGCACCATGGCTTCCTAACAGATTCCATGAGGATGCAGTTGTTGAGTGTCAGAGAAAGTTCATGGGTACACTGTGGAACACATATGCGTTCTATGTACTCTATGCAAATATAGACAACTTCAATCCACTTGAGCATGAGCTTGAGTATGATAAATTGTCACTTATGGATAAGTGGCTTCTGTCCAAGCTGAACTCAACAGTCAAGGCAGTTGACGCAAATCTTGGCGCATACAAGATCCCTGAGACAACAAGAGTTCTCGAGGAGTTCGTGGATGACATGAGTAACTGGTATGTCCGCCGTGGTCGTGAGAGATACTGGGCAAAGGGCATGGAGCAGGACAAGGTAAATGCTTACATGACACTTTACACAGCGCTCGTTACGATCGCACAGACAGTAGCTCCTATGCTCCCATTCATGGCAGAGGATATTTACCAGAATCTGGTTAGAAATATAGACAAGGATGCACCTCTCTCAGTTCATCTGTGCTCATTCCCTGAGGTGGATGAGAAGATGATCGATCCAGAGCTCGAGGTAGCTATGGACGAGATCCTGAAGATCGTAGTTCTGGGACGTGCAGCAAGAAATACAGCAAATATCAAGAACAGACAGCCAATCGGCAAGATGTATGTCAAGGCTGACAAGAAGCTTTTCGGTGAGGAGAAGGCTATCATCGAGGATGAGCTGAACGTGAAGAATGTTGAGTTCGATGATGATGTAAGCGCTTACACAACATACAGCTTCAAGCCACAGCTTCGTACAGTCGGACCTAAGTACGGTAAGCACCTTGGTAAGATCAAGGAGCATCTGTCAGCACTGGATGGCAACGCAGCCATGGCAGAGCTCAAGGCAGAGGGCGCTCTGAAGTTTGAGGCAGACGGAGAGGAGATCGTACTCACTGAGGCTGATCTTCTGATCGACATGGCTCAGATGGACGGTTTCGTATCTGAGGCAGACGGCGGTGTGACAGTAGTTATCGACACAAATCTGTCAGAGGAGCTTCTTGAGGAAGGATTTGTCCGTGAGATAGTATCCAAGGTTCAGACTATGAGAAAAGAGGCTGGATTCGAGGTTATGGACAAGATCACTGTATACGCTGACGGAAGCCAGAAGGCAAATGACATCATCGCAGCAAATGCGGATGCCATCATCGGCGACGTTATGGCAACAGAGATCATAACCGGCTCGGTTGACGGATACACCAAAGAGTGGAACATCAACGGTGAGAAGGTAACTCTTGGAGTGAAGAAGAACGACTAAGGGATATAATATTAGGGTTTAAAACAGGCATTTTGGAAAAAATATCCCTGATCAAGAGAATACGGCTCGAAAGGTACAAATCTTAAAGATTTTGTATCTTTCGGGCTATTTTTATGTGATTTAGGAAAATTTTGTACTTTCTTTAAATATATTTGGATATTAGGGGATGACGGTGGAATTACGATTTATTAAGTTTGTGTATGTGTGGTGTTGGGAGTATATTATTGTATGAATAAATCGTACAAAGGACTGCCGTCAATATGTATATTGGCCAGTCAGAAAAACAAAGGAGAAAAAAGATGATAGCAATTTTCATTGCACCTTTTTACATAGCGTTAAATATATATTTGTTCTGGAGAATAAAGGGCTGGGTACAGGCATATTTCCCGAAACTCAAAGGCAAGAAGGGCTGGATAGTCCCGATAGTGCTATATGCATTTCTGGCGTCGGCGCTGGTGATCGCATTCTTCCTGCCACAGGGAAGGTTCAAACGTGGCATGAAGCTGGTGGGAAATTACTGGCTGGGGGTTCTGCTTTATATGATATTCTTCATAGTGATAGCCGAGCTTGGAAGATTCCTACTGCTTCATGTATTCAGAGTGAGCAAAGATAAGATATGTGTGCCGCGGATTCGCAGGATAGTAGGCTGTGTGTGCGCAACACTCATCATGTGTATATCATTCTGGGGAGTGGTAAATGCGAGACTTGTGCGGGTGACGCCTTATGATGTGACCATCAATAAGGAAGCACGGGATGAGAATGGTCAGAAGATGGATTCCATGAAGATAGTGCTGGTTGCAGATCTTCATCTTGGATACAACATAGGCGTCAGGCAGGTTCAAAGAATAGTGAATTCCATAAATAAGCAGGACGCAGATCTGGTGCTGATAGCGGGTGATATATTTGACAACGAATGGGAAGCCGTTGACCAGCCGGAGGAGCTTGAGAAAATACTCCGGGGGATCAAATCAAAGTATGGAGTGTATGCATGCTATGGTAACCACGACATACAGGAGCAGGTGCTTGCCGGATTTACATTTGGCGGACAGAAGGAGAAGACCAGCAGTCCGGAGATGGACGAGTTTATGGAGAAAGCGGGAATCACTCTTCTTCGTGACGAGGGAGTGCTGATAAACGATTCCATATACATCTATGGCCGCCGCGATGCCCACAGACCGGGAAATGGAGTCACAGACAGAGTATCCGCAGACGAGATCACGAAAAATATGGACAAATCAAAACCTATCATAATCCTTGATCATGAGCCAAAGGAGCTGGAGGAGCTGTCGTCGGCAGGTGTGGATATGGACCTGTGTGGACACACCCATGACGGACAAATGTTCCCAGGCAACATACTTGTGGCGATGATGTGGGAAAATTCCTGCGGTTACCTGAATGTTGACGGCATGCATAACATAGTGACATCCGGAGTCGGTGTGTTTGGCCCCGATATGAGAGTTGGAACCAAGGCGGAGATATGCCCGATAACGGTGAACTTTAAATGACCACCACACCGCATAATATTTCGCCAACCGCCCACATAACTTAATTAATAAAGGAAAATAACCATAATGCCACAATGCTCTGGACTTTGTGGCAAAAATAAAGTAAATTTACGGGTATATAAACTGATTCGGACCAAAAAATGAGGGGAGTGCCGGGTCGGATAATATGGATAACCTGGAAAGAGGAGGCGGTTGTATGGAAAAGTTAAATGAGATCGTGTCGGCGGTGGATGGATTTGTCTGGGGACCGGTCATGCTGGTGCTTCTGGTTGGAACGGGAATATTTCTGACGATCAGAACAGGATTTCTTCCTTGGAGGAACCTCGGCTATGCGCTGAAGAGTACACTTAGCAAGGAGGCAAGGACAAAGAGCAGAGGAACCGGAGACGTGTCACCATTTTCGGCACTGACCACTGCGCTTGCTGCAACCATAGGAACGGGAAATATCGTTGGTGTTGCAACGGCCATGGTATCGGGAGGTCCAGGAGCACTGGTGTGGATGTGGATATCCGCAGCATTTGGTCTGACATCCAAGTTCTCAGAGTGTATGCTTGCTATCAAGTATCGTGAGGTGAATGCCAAGGGCGAGATGAGCGGCGGTCCTATGTACACTATGAAGAAGGCATTCAAGCATAAGAAGTTTGGTGCAGTGCTGGGCTGGCTGTTCGCACTCTTTGCAGTCATCGCTTCATTTGGAATAGGAAATATGACACAGGCCAATTCCATATCTGAATCTCTTAGCAGTACATTCAGCGTGCCTACATATGTTACAGGAATCATACTTACGGTTTTTGCCCTTCTTATAATAGTTGGAGGAATCAAGACCATATCTAAGGTGTCATCAGTTGTTGTTCCTTTGATGGCGATATTCTATGTTGTAGCCGGACTTATTGTAATAATCGTCAATATCCAGAATCTTCCGGCAGGAGTTGTTATGATATTCAAGATGGCATTCTCAGTCAAGGCAGTCGGTGGCGGTCTGTGTGGTACGATCACAGCAGCTATGATGAACGCCATGAGATTCGGTGTTGCCAGAGGAGTATTCTCAAATGAAGCTGGAATGGGCTCTGCGGCCATCACAGCGGCAG
>ERZ779922.1871-NODE-1871-length-13616-cov-3.171374_pt1 | contig 13616 bp, 6 predicted proteins | sample MGYA00511544_ERZ779922 | MGnify/ENA primary metagenome ERZ779922 (study PRJEB29588, sample SAMEA2154516) | human gut metagenome | biome: human gut; feature: human-associated habitat; material: faeces | place: Denmark | collected 2008/2010 ... | reverse complement strand
ACTAAGGATCTAGTGGTGATAAACCGTAGGGGTTCGAGTCCCCTCCCGAGCACCAATTGATAAACCTCTTAATTCGAAAGAATTAAGAGGTTTTCCTTTACCCGGATTGCAAGGTCTCCAATTTATAGCCATTATCAAAATCAGGCACGAATTCGCAAAATTCGGAACACGTTTGGTAGCCATTGGTAGCCGAAATCGCTCTTCCAAAGCCACATTTACAGTCGCATGTACAACCTTGAATTTTCTCTGACAACTATTATTGTATACTCCGCGCACTTACTAAAACATTAGGGCGCAAGATAGCCCTGATCGATAATTTAGATTGCTACTGCAGGAGTTCTTTCATTCGTTCCTGAAAATACCTTGGGTATTTTTCTACCGCTAAATTGGCTTCTTCCCTATTTTGTTTCAGCTCTTTGACTATATCCTTCTTTTGGGTTGCGGCCAAATTTAAGGATGCAACGAGGTCTTGAACGATGACACGATCCGAAAAGCCGAGCTCATAAAGAGCAATGGTAGTTTCTGAGGGCAGTCCATATTTCAGGCGCTTTTGGAAAAGTTTCAGACGATTAACCTGCTCTCCGGTATCATCTTGGACGAGTTCACATACAGCACTTACAACAAGCGCACCGTCATAAGCAAGTACTCCTTCGCAGACCTCAACGACGTGATCGATCTTGAACTCTCTCCGTTGGGTACCCCACATCATCTTGGCTTTCCTCGTATGGATGACTTTCAGGAATTCACTAAAAGGCTTTCCTCTGAGCCATCCATGCGCGATTTCTTTAAGAACCTCTTGTTTATCGAACTTGGTGAATATACCACGATTGATATGTCGGATGAGCAATGGCCAAATAAGATCAAGCACTTCTGTTTCGTCAACGATGGAAAGTAGACTGTCAGCGTTGGACTGAACCCATTCCTCAATGGCTTGAGCCTCCTGAATTCCGTAAAGCATCCTACCATAGATTTTACGGCGAACTGGATTGGTGATTCTTTCCGAGATGTTCTCAGCAAGGAGCTGAAACAAGTCACAGAGATGATCCTTTTTTTCTTTATCTGCAAGGAAGAAAGCCAACGTTCCTTCGGCAAGGCGAATCACATCGGCTTTCGAAAGGCCATTCTCCGATTCATCCCAATGGGATAAGAGAAAACTCTCTACAGCACAAATGAGTCTAATTCTCCATGCAAATTGCTGTTCGATACTATCTCGAGAGCATCCTTTGTCTGCATGCCGTGTCGTTATTTCAACTGCTAGTTTGTTAACTCCATCAGGATCGGTGATATAGGCTTTAACAAAATCCAAAATCTCTATGGGGATGATGTATTTTCCGTTATCACTCTTGAGAGGATCGAAGATCGATAGAAGATTGCTAATGCATGGCTCAGAATTGCGGGGTTCCAGAAGTTTTTTCACCTGATTCCATCTCCATTTATCCTTATGATCCTTTCGCTCGTCATAGATCATCGGATCTGCAAACAGGATGCTGCCTTCAGTATGCATTCCAGCTCGACCTGCTCTGCCAATTAGATTGTGGAAATCGCGGACCTTGATACGTTCCACTCCTTGGTAAATACTGGTTACAATAAGATACCGAATTGGAAGATTCACGCCTTGTGCTAAGGTGGATGTGCAAACAACAAATCGGACAAGGTTATTGCGCATAGCATGCTCTACCGCCAACCGAATACCATGCGGAGTATTACCGTGATGGGAAAAAATGCCGTGTGCCGCGCTCTGGGATGCTGGCGAGTCAGTACCGAGATTTTCGACGTGTAAACGTGCTAGCCGCTCAACTTCCTGAGTGTTTGAAAAATCTGACGGCAACGCTAAAGGTGAACCGCGCTCAATGATATTGACGGCTTTTTCACAGATTTTGGCCGCTGTCGATTTCCTTCCACAAAAAATAGCAATACTGCCATTTGGCACTAATTTCAAGCCGAGATACAGCGCAATAGACTGACCATCCGTCCTTTCAGGAAACAAACGTGTTCCCCTTTCTCGTTTTTTCTTCTTGAGATTGAAACTTTCAATTACCCTCGGAACGAAAAATTCTTTTTGCTCAGCATCACGACTGTCAACGTACTCAATTCTTCCCAACGAATCAAGCCAGCTCACGAATCCGACCGATCTGAACGTCGGAATCAGGGTTGTGCCTTCGACGACGTTAGGCTCACCGTTCAGCCATTCTCCTACAGCCTCGGCGTTACTGATGACCGCAGAAATCAGCACCTTCTGGGTCCCTTTGGGAATCATGAAACGCAACGATGTTAAGAGTAGTTCATATGTGATTCCTCGGGTGCCGCTGTCGAATTGGTGGCCTTCATCAAAGACCAGCAGGCCAACGTGGGCCGCCAGATCTGGAGCGTGTCGAAGGACGTAGATCAGCTTTTCTGGGGTTACTACAAGGATCTGTTGGTGTCCTAAGAATTCAGTAATTTTGAAGTCAGTCTGTAAGACATCGGATAATTCGTCTACTATAGTGGGTTCGTTATGGAATGCTTCTACAAGACTGTTCTTAATCTCATGGCACAGTGCCCTGAACGGAGCGATGATGATGGCCAGTGAAACACGGTCGGCCAAAAATGCACTTCGCAGGATCAATTCTGTTGCCTTCGTTTTACCTGCGCTGGTGGGCATTTGAACGATAGCAGACTTGCCTTTGAGAACATTAGCCTTACCCATAAGATGTTGCGCGGGCCAAAGTTCCTTGATGAACGAATCCTTTTGAAGTGCAAGGAGCCATTTGTCTTGAGACAACCCGGAATATGACGGTAAAGCCTGCCATGCAGAGTTTTCGAGCTTTTTTCTCAGAACGGCCGCTATCACATCGCCAAATAGAAGCTGTCTGGGTGTTCCGAATTGATAGGCAGTGTTCCTCAACTTCGTGGCCAAACCTAGAAGAGTGGCTTCGCCATATCCTTTCTTGAAAAACTGGCAAATCCACTTTGAAATTTCGTCGATGGATTTTCCGAATGGTCCTTCGGTTCCATCAAAATGGGTTTCCAAATCGGCCTTCAACAGCCAGAGCAGTAGGTTTTCCAAACCACCGGCATCCAGATCCGGGCATCCCCTATCAATGCTATTAGCCAAAACAGACGCGCTTCCGGGAAGATCGCACAAGTAATAGGAGGCGGAGCCAATAAGTACGAGGTATGGATCAAGTATTTCGTTTAGCTTTGACTGGATATAAGAGTCAAAAAAACGCGCAGAGAAGAGCAGATTAGCCCTCATCTCCAGAAGGAGATCGGAATCTAGTCCCTCCCGGTTGATTGCGGCGGCAAGATCGCCCAGCACGCCAATCGAGAGGGTGAAGAGCCTTGCCGGATCTTGTGTAATTTTGATGTGATGCTTTTCCGGGATACCGTACTCAAACATCTTAGCCTTTGACCTGGTTACGCCAAGCAGGAGTTGGGATTTCTGTTCAGGCCTCATCTGCAGCCCTCCTGTAGAGTTCGTGAACAAGTGCCATCATCTGATCTCCCTTGATAATCAATAAAAAAAGTTCACCTGAATGTGGATGATAGGATGAATCGGTCAAAGATTCCAAGCGCTCGTCAAAAAACAGATTATCAAAAAGAGCGACAGCCCCATAAATTTCCTTGTATGGGTGATCTACCTCATTTTGGAAGCGTTCAATTTTTTCAGCATTATTAAGCTCATTCCGGACATATAGCCTTTGCTTGATAGCATTCAAAGACTCAGCCTTTCGAGCGATATCTTTCGTTGATCCATCCACCGCATCTTGAAGCCTTGCCTTATTCTTCTTTGTAGAGAACTGAGCCTTCGCTTCAAAAATTGCAAGCTTATCCTCTGAAGAAGCGTTACCATCCTTGACGATATGAAAGCCGATTATATCACTGCCTTTGGTAGATTCATTCCGAATGGTTTTGTCACCGTAGCGTGTACGTGGAACCCAATATTTAAGTATGTATTCAAGAAAATCGGCAACAAGTACTTCTCCAAAGTCGCCAGCACGAATACTTGGCCCTGGTGGATCTTGGGGACTCGGGAATTTTATAGTGTTAAGATACTCTCCGCGAGAGTACTTATACCCTTTGCGCCAATAATCAATTTCACTATCAAAGCAGTAGTGATTCCGAAAGTGCTTAGACCATGCGGAGAGAACAAATTCGTCTTTTTCATGGCGAAATTCCCAAATATGAACCTCCTTGCCGTCTGCGGTGTGTAATCGTTGGCCTGTATCGACCAGCCATTTAGAGTGTTCTGAAGTCCAAGGCATATCATTTCGTTCCTGATTTTTATTTCCCCTTCCATTTCAACGGCTCATCATCTAGTCCGTAGCAAACAATGTCGGTACAGACACTACACCAATTGACCATCACAAATTATATTGATGAATTATTAAAATCAAGCGTTTTGCTCGATCCATTTCATTGTGGAGAGCACCATCGTCAAACGTAGGTTACGTCTACCTTTTCCATATCTGCCCCTAAATTCACTAACGTCTTTTCCTGTCACAATAAACTTGCGGAATACTCCACCTAGGCAGATATTGCTAGAAACTCAACGAATATTTTAACTGAATGAATTACAGACAATATAGATGATTTGTATTAACAGGAACATCTCATATCCGTCATTATTCGGGGTGTGACGAGATTAAGGGCATGACCCTGTCGTGGAAATGTGCTACAAAGAGGCAATGCCCAAACCTTCCGTCATACGATGCGTTCTTGATGAACAACGCAAGGCTCAAAACAGGAAAGCGGTCTACCGTGTTTCCATACCGGCGGAGTTGTCGGAAACAGGCAAGAGGCAGAATCGTTATTTTACGACACAACGGGAAGGAAACGCTTTTGCCGCTCAGTTGCGAACGAGAAGGAATGCGGAAGGAAGCAGCGTGTTCCAGGTTTCTGCGGCAGAGGCTCAGTTGTTCCGGGAGGCGCAGGACATTCTGGAGCCTTATGGCATGGATGTGTTCGGTTTTGTGAAAGGAATGGCCCCGGTGCTGGAACTGGTGCAGGAAGTTTCGGAAATCGGACGGCTTGTCCGGATGGGGCTGGAGCAGGAAAAGAGAGACAGCAAATCCATCCCTTTTTGTGACGCAGTATCAAGGCTGCTGGAAGTAAAACAAGAAGTTCAGAAGCGTCGGGAAAGTACGCTTGCACAGATCCGCTACATAACCGGACGCATCGGCAAATGCTGTCCGGATTTCGCTGTGACATTGCTCTCTCAGCTCACGACGGAAGATTGCCGGCAGATGATCTCCCAAACCTTCAAACCTGATAAGCAGAAGAATGATGCACGGAAAATCCTCAGCAGTATCTTCAATTTTGGTATCAAGAGGAAATGGTGCCGTGACAATCCGGCTCAAGCCCTTGACATTATTTCCATTCAGGAACATGAAATCCATCCCTTGATTCCGGAAGAAATACAGGCCTTATTTATGGCGTGCCGTCCACCATCGCCGGAAGAGAAGGCTCAGCCCAAAACGAGAAAGAAAACCGTAGAAGGTGCAAGATTGGATTTGGCCTGTTGCCTGGCTCCGCTCGCGATCATGACGTTTGCCGGAATTCGCCCGCAGGAAGTAACCCGGCTGACCTGGAATGACATCTTTTTGGACACTCCGTCAAAAGTCATCAAAGTACGCAGTATGGCCTCAAAAACGGGAGGGACACGTCAAGTAAGTATATGTGCGGCATTAGAGGCTTGGTTGCGCATAGCGCCTCATCAGGAGGATAACTCCATATGCCCGCCCCAGTGGCCCGTCCGATGGGCAGGGCTTCGTTATAGAGCGGGATGGGATGCCAATGGGAAACGATGGCCTAACGACGCCTTGCGCCACACCTTCGCCAGCTACCACGCCAGGCAATTCAGGGATTTTTCCTCCCTGCAAATGGACATGGGGCACTCCAGCCTGTCTCTGCTCCGCACGCGTTATCTCAATATGGAGGGGATTTCACGCCGGGAATCCGCAGCCTTCTGGCAATTAAACCACAACGCTCTCTTCATCGGGCCTTCTTCATCCGGCTCCCCGGAAAAAGAGGGAACAGTTCCCGGCATCGCCTGAAGCCGGAACCATGCCTGCCGCGTTGACTCCCATATTCATTCCAGGCGCAGAATTATCTGACGGACAGAGAAACCATCTTCCGTTTTTTATCTTTGCCGGGAACACCCATAAAACTCTTGCAATCCGCTTGCGGAAGCGGAGAATATGCGGCCCGCCGCGCAGCGGGCCGCACCATGCCGTCAGAAACGCTGAAAGGACATATCGCGATGGGAGCGGCGGCCGTCATCTGGGGCCTCATGTCTCCCGTCAGTAAACTGGTCATGCAGCAGGGAGAAGCAAGTTCCGCTTCTCTCGCCACATTCCGCCTGCTGGGAGCGGCCATCCTGTTCTGGCTGGCCTCCGCTTTCGTGCCAGGGGAACCCATAGAGAGGAAGCACCGCCTGCCCCTGTTTTACGCCTCCCTGTTCGGAATCATTTTCAATCAGATGGCTTTCACGGTGGGCGTAGGGTTCACTTCCCCGGCGGATGCGGCCATCATCATCACCATTACGCCGGTATTGACCATGATTCTGGCGGCGTTCGTCCTCCGGGAAATGGTCACGGGGAAAAAATCATCGGGGTCTGCGCCAGCGCCATCGGAGCCATTCTGCTGGTTTCCGGCAGCGGAGGGCATGCGGCGGCCCTCCCGGGAGACAACAACCTGCTGGGGGACATTCTCTGCCTGGCTTCCCAGTGCAGCGTAGCCGTTTACTTTGTCTTCTTTAAGAACCTGATTGGCAGATACTCGCCCGTCACCCTGCTGAAATGGATGTTTACGTATGCCGCCGCCGTCTGCCTCCCCTTCACCTTCCGGGAAGTGGGGTCCATCCACTATTCCGCCCTCCCCGCACAAACATGGCTGGGCATTGCCTACGTGGTGGCTCTGGCTACCTTTGTCAGCTATATCTGCCTGTCTTTCGCCCAGCAGCGGCTGAAACCCACCGCCGTCAGCATGTACAATTACTGCCAGCCGGTGATTGCCTCATCCGTGGCGGTGATGTGGGGCATGGACCACTTCGGATGGATGAAAGTCCTCTCCGTCCTGCTGGTCTTTACAGGCGTGCTTCTGGTCACCGGAACCGGGGGAAAACGGGCCGTCCAGGAACAATAAACACGCCATTCCTCCGGATTTCCGCCGCCACGCCCTACCGGAAAGGCAAAAAAGTTCCTCCCTTCTCCGCCAACATGCGGCCAAAGCCCGCTCACCTCACGGCCCGCTATGCGCCGCCCCGTTAATCATGAAAAAATAGATGGGAAATTCAGCCATTCTGATATAGCATTCCCATGTAGCCCTCAACTTTTCCCCTTTCCGGGGATTCCTGCTTCCCTGCCATGAACCGATTCTTTCTATCCTGGGACAAACCGGCCTGCCGGGCCGTGGCGGAACGCCTGCTTTCCCTGGGAAATGACTTCCACCGGCATCTGGTGCTGGTTCCCACACGGGAATCCGGGAGGCAGCTGAGGGAATTCCTCGCCTCCATTTCCCGTACACAGGCAATCTTCGCTCCCCAGGTCATTCCGGCAGACCAGTTTCCCCGGATGGAAGAAAAGGAAGAAACGGCGTCCGCTCCGGAAGAACTGGCCGGGTGGCTCCTGGCTCTGGGGGACTCTCCCCATCGCCTTTATCCCCGCCTGTTTCCCCGCCCCATGCCGGAGGATTTTTCCAGCATGCTGGAAATGGCCGGCAGCCTGCAAAACCTGAGGCACGCCATGGCGAACCAGGGCGTCTCCTGCATCATGGCCCACCATGCCTGTGCGGGCAGAGACGAACGCTGGACGGACATGGAAAGGCTGGAAGAACAATGCACGCAACAACTGGAAAGCTGGAAGCTTGAAAACAGAACCTCCATGAAGGCGGAAGCCCCGCCCCGGCTACTGAACTCCCTGAGGGAAACAGGTGGAAATATTATTCTGGCCTGCGCAGCGGAGGTTCCGGCCCCTCTGCGCCATGCCCTCCGGCATGCGGAAAGCAATGGCGTACCCGTCCAGATATGGATCCACGCGCCGGAGGAAGAAGCCGCCTCCTTTGATTCCTGGGGATGCCCTCTGCCGGAAGAGTGGTCCCGGCGCCCCATCAAAATCCGCGACGACCAAATCAAAATTGCGGCCAATCCGGCACGGCTGGCTGAAGAAACGTGCCGCATCATCGCCCGCACAGCGGAAGGAGAAACGCCGGACATCGCCCTGGGCGTTTGCGATCCTGACATGAACGTCGCCCTGGACGCAGCCCTGCGCCAATACGGTTGGGGCCTCCACAATCCGGAAGGGAAGCCTTTTGCCGGAAGCGGCGTCATGGACCTGCTCCGCAATCTCCAGCGGGCGCTGGAGGAAAAAGGGACGGCGCGCCCCGTCTATTCCCTGGCGCGCTCCTCCCTGCTCTGCGCCTCCCTAGGGATAAGGAATCAGCAGAGTTGCTGCGCCGCGCTGGACAAAATCCAGCAGAAATACCTTCCGGAAACGGAAGAATACCTGCTTTCCAGGCTGAAAGAGGCTTATCCCGAAGCCTTTCCTTCCATCCAGGCCATTCTGGAATGGCGGAACCGGATGGCGGAACCGGGAATGCTGGGGGAACGGCTGATGGAATGGTTCCCGGCCCTGGCAGCCATCTATGGCCCGGAGACGGAAGCCATGGAAATGTTCCATTCCTGCCTTTCCGGACTCATGCGTCTGCAACAGCGCTCCACCGCGTTTTCCAGCCCGGAGACGGCTCTCCTGCTCCTGATGAAATGCCTCCAGCCGCTGCGCGTCAGAAACAGGAGAAAAGCTCATGCGGCGCTGGATTCCCTGGGCTGGATGGAAGTTCACTTCCGCCCGGAAAAAAACCTCATTCTCACGGGACTAAACGAAGGGACCGTACCGGAAGGAGGCGTTTCCGACCAGTTCATGCCGGAGGAACTACGGGAAACCCTGGGCATTGATTCCTTTAACCGGAAGAAAGCCCGGGACAGTTTTCTGCTGACCGCCCTGCTCCATTCCCGCGAACGGGAAGGCAGCCTCACCATCCTTCTCTCCCGGACCAGCAGCAGGAATGATCCTCTGACCCCATCCTCCCTGCTCATGCGCTGCCCGGAGGCGGAGCTGCCGCACCGCGTAGAACTGCTTTTCCAGGAAATCAGCGATGCGCCCGCACCCCTGCCCTACCAGCGAGGAAACTGGCACCTCCAACCCGAGGAAGGCTGGAAGACCGCTGCGGACATCGGCGCGATGGCGCCCGGCTACAAAAACCCGTGGAAGGAAAGAGGGAAGCCCTTCTCCCCCTCCGTCCTCAAAAGGTTCCTGTCCTGCCCCATGCGTTTCTGGACGCAGGAGGCTCTGCACATGAATGAGGAAGAATTCCTGCCGGACAAAGAAGATATGGCCGCCAATGAACTGGGCACCATGCTGCACGACGTGCTGGAATGCTTCTGCCGGGAACACGCCGTCCTGAAAGACGGCATGAACGCAGCTTCCCTTCAGGCCGCCATCACGGAAATACTGGAACAAACCTTCCGGAAACAATACGGCCCCTCCCCCCTCATGCCCCTGCTGCTGCAAAAACGCTCCATGGAACAGAGGCTTTCCGTTTACGCCGTTCAGCACTTGCAGGCCCTTCAGGAAGGATGGTCCTGCATTGCCTTTGAGCGTCAGGTAGAGAACTGGACACTGGGCGGCTTCCCCATGAAATTCCGTATTGACCGTATTGACCGCCATGCGGACGGGCGCATACGGGTCATTGACTACAAAACCGGAGCGGCCTCCTCCTGTGAAAAAAAGCATCTAGAACCGCTCGGACGGCCGGACGCCCTGTCCCTGCTTTCCCCAGCCCTGCATCCCTACACCAAACGACGGAAAAACGGGAAGCTGGCGCACGCGCGCTGGAAAGACCTGCAGCTTCCCGTTTATGTGCTGTGGGCCTCGGAAACCTACGGCGGCGCTCCCTCAGCGGCCTATTACAACCTTCCCGCCAATCCCATGGATATCGGAATCTCCTCCTGGGACACCCTCCACGACACCATGCCCGGATATGAGGAATGCGCGCTGGACAGCGCCCGTTCCTGGGCGGTGGAACTGATGAAGCTTCTTTATGAAGGCCGCGGGCTCATCACCGCGGAGGAACTGGGCTGGCCACCGCCCTCTTATGACGTATTCAAGGACCTGATGACTTCCCGGAGGGAAAGCCTGCAGGATCTTTTGGGCCTCCGCCTCACCCCCCACCTGCCTTTCTAAGATGCCGCCCCTGACCAACATGCTGATCTCCGCTTCCGCCGGAACGGGAAAAACCTACCAGCTCTCCCTGCGTTTCCTGGGGTTGCTGGCGCTGAACGGCGGCAACCACCCCGAACGCCTCATCGCCATTACGTTCACCCGAAAAGCGGCGGGAGAATTCAAGGACCGCATTCTGACAGACCTGGCCGCGGGGGCCACGGATGAGGCAGGGGCGGCGCGGCTGAAAGAACGGCTATGGGCGGTTATCAAAGGAACGGACGGGGAACCCGGTCTCTGGCCCGGCGCTCCGGAGGCATGGAAGGAGGAAAACCTGCATCGGGAACGCTTCCTCCATTTACTGCACATTCTGGTGCAGAATTTGGCGCGGCTCAACCTCTGCACCATTGACAGCCTGTTTGCCCAGATTGCCTCCGCCAGCGCCTTTGAACTGGGAGTCAGCGGCTTCAGCATGATTGACCCCACGGCGGAGAAACTGGCGCGCCGTGAAGCCCTGCTCTCCCTGTACCGGGAATGCTCCGTAAACAGGGAGCGAAGGAAGGACTTTGAAGATGCCTTCCTTTCCGGGGCGGATTCTGACGCGGAAGCCGCGGACGCGGAGAATTCCATGATGCGCCGCCTGAGCACCTATCACGAACTTTTTCTGGATGTGCCGGATGCCGGGATGTGGGGAAACCCCGTCACACTGGGCTTCACACTGGAGGAGCTAGCGCCTCCCGTTCCCCTGGAACAATTTGACTCCGTACTGCATTCCCTGGTTTTCCAGGTTCAGCAAACTCCTGCGCCGGAAGGGAAAAACGGCGTAAAAAACAAAGAACTGTTCCTGCGCTTCCTGAACGGATTTTCCCAATACGCCAGGCTGGGCCGCGTGCGCTTCCGCACAGAGGGAGGTTCCCCCTGGGCCATTACCGTGGAAGAGGCGCGGGAAAAATTCCGGGATTTCTGGACGCCTGCTCTGGAAAAACTCATCCAAAGCTGGCTGCGCATGGAAGCCCTGCACACGCTGCGCCGCACACGCGCCACGCACGGACTGATGCTCCTGTTTGAGGGCAAATACTCCTCCCTGGTCCGCAACAGGGGGAGGTTCCTGTTCCACGACGTTACGCGCATGCTGGGAGGGGGCACCATTACGCCGGAACTTAAACGGGATCTGCAATACCGCATGTACTGCCGTTACGACCATTGGATGCTGGATGAATTCCAGGATACGTCCCAGCCCCAATGGCGCGTCATCAAGCCTTTCCTGGATGATCTGGCGGAATCCAAGGCCGGAAATGAAGGCAGCATTTTCGTGGTGGGGGACATCAAGCAGAGCGTGTACCAGTGGCGCGGCGGAGACCCGGAGCTGTTCCGCTCCGTTTCTTCACAGCTTCAACTGGAACAACGCGGCATGTCCACTTCCTACCGCTCCGTCCAGCCTGTGCTGGATCTGGTCAACGATATTTGCGACTATGCCCGGACAGCGCCCGGGTGCGAACCCGCCGCCCTGGAACAATGGGGGGAATATCCGGAGCACCGGTGCGCCCCCCATCTGGAAGGCCGCCCCGGCGCCTCCCAAATCTGGCAGGCGCCCAAGACGGAAAACGTCTCTGCCAATGACCTGGTATGCCAGGCGGCGGCTGATATTCTGGAGCGTACAGGAGCCCTGCGTCGCGGCCTGGAAACAGCGATACTGGTCAGTACGAAGAACCAGGCTCTTGTCATCAAGGGATGGCTGACGGATCACGGCATCCCCGCAGAAGTGTGTGACGACGTTCCGGTAGGCGTGGACTCTCCGCTGGGGAAAAACCTGCTGTACTTCTTCCGCTGGCTGCTGATGCCGGGAGATCCCTTTGTCGTCGGCCTGCTCACCCACTCCCCTCTCCGGCCTCTCATCACGCCGGGATGCCCGGAAAGCATGGAGTGGAAAGAATGGCGCTTCCTGCTGGAACGGGACGGTTACGCCGCCGTCATGGAGGAACTGGAACGGCGTCTGCTCCGGGGAGGAACGGAACTGACGGACTTCCACCGCGACCGACTGGCCGTCTGGCAGAATGAGGCGGAACAGGTGGACGAACAGAGCGTTTCCCTGGATGAATGGATCAGGCGCATGGAGGACCTGACCCGGCGGGAAGATCCCGCCGCGGGAATTGTCCGCATCATGACCATCCACAAATCCAAAGGGCTGGGATTTGACATCGTCATCCTGCCCCAGATCGGCAGGGATACTCCTTTCGCAAACGCCACGCATTTGACTCACTTCGTCAAAAAAAACAGGGATGGTGGAATAGAAGGAATCGTCATCAAACCGCCCAAAGAAATCTATCAAGAAATTCCGCAATTCCGGGAACTTTACCGGGAATGGCGCGCCCGACAGCAATTTGACGGATTCTGCAAGCTGTATGTGGCGCTTACCCGGGCCAAGCGGGCTACCTACGTTATCCTCCCGTACCGGGAAGACAAGGGAGAAGAGACGGCAGATTCCATGTGGAAAGTGGTCCGTTCCTCTATCCGGTCCCTCAACCGGGGAACGGAAGACATACTTCCGGAATCCGGAGCGTCATGCCTGTACTCCCGCGGTCTTGAAGGGTGGTACGCGGAATTCCCGGAAATCATACACAAACGCGCGGAGGAAAGCGCGCTGGAATGGCCGACGCAAAAACCGTTGGCCAGAGAACGGATATCCCCCTCCGGCCTGTCGGAGGAAGCCTCCCCGCTCCGGGGAGAAAAACACGCGGGCGCAGGGAAGGCCGCCGCGCTTGGTTCCGCCGTCCATGCCGTGTTTGAACGGATTACCCGCTGGGATGATGAAAACAAGCCGGAGTGGGCTCTCCACCCTGCTACGGAGGCGGAACGCATCGTAGCGGAGTGTATGGAAATCCCATCCATCCGCGGACTTTTCACGTCTCCGGAAACGGCGCGCATCATGAAGGAACAGCGTATTGAAGCCATTGACGGGAACAACTGGATTTCCGGCATCATTGACAGGCTGATTCTTGATGACGGAGCCGCCGTCATCGTGGACTTCAAGACGGATCATGCCGAATCCCCGGAACAACTGCGCGAGCGCCACTCAAACCAATTGAATGCTTATGCCCGCATTGTGTCCAGAATCACCGGAATACCGCTGGAACGCATAACGCGCATCATTGTTTCCACTTGCTTAAAGGAAACCGTTCCCATCCAATAAGCCTTTCTTTCCGGACAAATCCGTTTCCCTGTATTTTCCCGCGCTTCACTCCTATTCCTGCTCATTTCCAGTATGGGAAAGGGGAACCCGGAAAACAGGCTGGAATAGAAATGCCCTGCCGCACAGACAGGAAGAGGAAAAACGCCAAATAAAAAAACCGCTCCGTGTGAATTAGGAGCGGCGTTGATAACAAGGCTTTGTTGCTTTCCGGATCAGGCCCTGCGGCGGCG
>ERZ779922.1866-NODE-1866-length-13668-cov-2.719606_pt1 | contig 13668 bp, 10 predicted proteins | sample MGYA00511544_ERZ779922 | MGnify/ENA primary metagenome ERZ779922 (study PRJEB29588, sample SAMEA2154516) | human gut metagenome | biome: human gut; feature: human-associated habitat; material: faeces | place: Denmark | collected 2008/2010 ... | reverse complement strand
TTCGCCAGCCCGTTCAGGTCGTAGGAATAGGTGCTGCCCTTGAGGCTGTATTTCCCGCTCACGGACGCAATGAAGATGCCCATGACCGCCAGGCCCGCAATCACCGCAATGAGGATTGCCATGCCAGTCAGCATGTTTTCCGGCTCATAGAGCTCGGTCAGACGTCTGCCGGTGACTTCATCGTAGCGGAACTGACCGCTTGTGCGACCTTGCTTCAGGTACTTCTCGGTCTGCTTCAGCACCTTGATGACGGACTGGCCGTATTCCTTATCCAGCATCTCGTCCCAGCCCGCGTCGAGGATGCCCTCTTCGCGCTCATCCGTGATGTAGTCAATCATCACGCCGCGCGTGCTGATCCAGCACTGCCGGTTGTGCATGTCGATGAGGTAGAGCATCCCGGCGCGGTCGTCGCCCATCCCCAAACCGTTGTAATCGAAGTAGTCGTCCGCGTATGCCGTCGTCTGCCCACTCGGCACGTCCTGGCTTGTCAGCACGAACATATCCACCTGATACGCGCTTTCAATGCGGTCGCAAATGGCGCTGATTTCGGCGATTTCGTCCGCCGTGAACAGCCCCGCGTCATCCTGCACCTGCGTGTCCGCTAAGGCGACGGTCAGCATGAGCATCATCAAAAGGAGCAACGCTGTCAGCTTCTTTACCACAGAATCGCACCTCCCAAGCACAGCAGCCCGAACACGATGCCGCCAATCAGCGCGCCGACCGCGTAAAGCTTGCCCTTGTTAATCGGCAGCTTGCCGCAGATGCGCCCCGTCTGCCCGTTCATCATGTAGTAGTAGGGTTCGCCGTCCGCGCGGTGCTTGTAGGTCAGCACCCATGCGGGCAGCAGCAGGTATTTCGTCTTGACAGAATCCGGCTCGAATTTCGCGTGACCCGTCAGCGTGTTGTAGGGGTTCTCCACGCTGGTGAACATCCGCTCGGCGTATCCCTTCGCCTCTGTCACCATCGACTGCTTCGCCGCATCTTGCTCAATATCGCGCTTTTCCGCCAGAAAGCCGCTCAAATAGCCCGATTCGTAGGGCTTCACGTCCTCCATTTGATAGGGGTGGATGCCGTCGGACAGTTTGCCATCCGCCTTGGTCAGCGCCTTGCGAATCATCTGCCGGAACGTCAGCCGTCCTTCGCGGTGGACGGCGAAAATCCGCGTGATGGTGACGGTCTCCTTCGCGCCGTTGCGGATAGAGACGTTTGTGCCTTCGCCATCAAACGAGCCTTCGCCGGAAATATCGCACGACCAGTATGGATAGTAGACACCGGAAAAATCCTCCATCTGCGCCTGCGAGAAGAAATCCGGCTGTACGAAGCGCTTCTTGCTGATGAACGATTTGAACTCCGCCTCTGCCGCCTTTTTGTCCAGCTTGAAAGGAATTACGCCGTCGGGGCGGAACTCGTCGGTCAGACGGTCATTCAGCACAACGGGGGAGTGGCAGTAGTAGCATCGGGTTGCGGCGGTCGTCGTATCGGTCACGATTTCCGCGCCGCACATTTGGCAGTGATAGGAACGCAGCTCCGAATTGGGCTCCGCACTGCGGGCCTGTTCCGCCGCCTGCTGTCGCTGCTCGGACTGTTCCTTCAGCTCATTTTCAGCAAAGCTGCCGCCGCAATAAGGGCACTGGAAACGCTGCTTGACTGGGTCGAAAACCAAATAGCCGCCGCACGACGGACATTTGAACGAAATGACTTGGCTCATCCCTCATCCCTCTCTCTGTGAAAGAGCATGAACGCTCTTTTCATGCTAATTTTATTATACCATGCTTGGCGTTATTTCGCAAGATGCTCCTGACGCGCCCTTTCGCCCCGTCTGCGCGTTTTTTCCGCGAAAAATGTGCAAAATGCTGCATTTTCCCTTGACGGAAGACAGAAAACGTTGTATGATGATACTGGTTCAGTTCGTGTGCGTCAAGTGGATAGGGAGCGAGCCTTCCTTCATCCGCATGACCGCTTGTAAACGCTTACAAGCACGCGTAAGACCACAGAGAAAGGACGATGTGTCATGGAATTTTTGGAGAAGCTGTCTTTGGCTGGCCTCGTGCCGGTCATTGCTGTTAATGATGCGGACGACGCTGTGCCGCTGTGCAAGGCGCTGTCTGACGGCGGTCTGCCGGTGGCGGAAATCACTTTCCGTACGGCGGCTGCGGAGGAAGCCATCCGCCGCGTCAAGCCGGTCATGCTGACCGCCGTGCACTGCTGTGCGCGGGCACGGTGCTGACGACGGAGCAGGTCGACCGTGCGGTGAATGCTGGCGCGGCGGCGATTGTGTCCCCCGGTCTGTCTCCTGACGTGGTGAAGTACTGCGTGGAGAAGGGCATCCCTGTCTGCCCCGGCACGGCGAATCCGTCTGATGTGCAGATTGCGATTCAGTACGGCCTGAAGGCTGTCAAGCTGTTCCCGGCGGAAGCGGTCGGCGGCCTGAAGCTCATCAAGTCGATGGCGCCGGTGTACCCGGACATGAAGTTCATGCCCACGGGCGGCATCAACGAGAACAACATGCTCGACTACCTCGCGTTCGACAAGATTCTCTGCTGCGGCGGCTCCTGGATGGTGCCGAAGGACGCGGTGGCTGCGAAGGACTGGCAGCGCATCACTGACCTGACCCGCTCTGCGGTGGACAAGATGCTCGGCTTTGAAGTACGCCACATCGGTCTGAACTGCCCCGACGCGGAAAGCTCCATGGAGACGGCGAAGAAGATTGCCGCACTCATGGGCTGGCCCATCAAGGAAGGCAACTCCTCCAACTTCGTCGGCACGGGCTACGAGCTGATGAAGAAGCAGGGCCGCGGCACGAACGGTCACATCGCTATCGGTACGAACAGCGTTCCGCGCGCGAAGTGGCATCTGGAACAGCGTGGCTTCAAGTTCATTGAGGACAGCGCTGTGGTGAAGAACGGCAAGCTGATCGCCATCTATCTGGAAGACGAAATCGGCGGCTTCGCGTTCCATCTGGTGCAGAAGTAATTCATAGGCATCATTTGCCAGTACAAAATTAGGAGGAAAAATCCAATGGCTAAGGTTGTAACGTTCGGCGAAATCATGCTTCGCCTCAAGTCCCCGGCGTATGAGCGCCTGTTCCAGTCTCCCTCCCTTGAAGCGACCTTCGGCGGCGGCGAGGCGAACGTGTCTGTTTCTCTGGCGAACTACGGCATGGAAACCGCGTTCGTGACCGTGCTGCCCACCAACGATGTCGGCAATGCCTGCATCCGCGAACTGCGCGGCTTCGGCGTTGATACCACCAAGATTGTCCGCAAGGACGGCCGCATGGGCATCTACTATCTGGAAACCGGCGCTGTGCAGCGTCCCTCCAAGGTTATCTATGACCGTGCGGGTTCTGCCATCGCGGAAGCCAAGCCCGGCGACATCGACTGGGACAAGGCGTTTGAGGGTGCGACGTGGTTCCACCTGACCGGCATCACGCCTGCCATCTCTCAGGGCGCGGCGGATTTGTCTCTGGAAGCGGTGAAGGCGGCGAAGGCGAAGGGCATCCATGTGTCCTGCGACCTGAACTACCGCAAGAACCTCTGGAAGTACGGCAAAGACGCCAAGGAAGTCATGACCGAGCTGGTCAAGTACGTTGACACCGTTATCGCCAACGAAGAAGACTTCCAGAAGTCTCTGGGCCTGAAGGCGGAATCTCAGGGTGACGTGGAAGACGGCGCGCTGAACATCGAGAACTACAAGGCGATTGCGTCTCTGGCAATGCAGACCTACCCGAACATCAAGCGCGTGGCGATTACCCTGCGTGAGTCGAAGTCTGCCAACCACAACGACTGGTCTGCCTGCCTGTACAACGGCAAGGACTTCTTCCTCTCCCGCAAGTACGCCATCACCGATATCGTTGACCGCGTGGGCGGCGGCGACTCCTTCGGCGGCGGCCTGATTTACGGCCTGAACACCTACGCGGACGAAAAGACCGCGCTGGAGTTCGCTGTGGCGGCATCCTGCCTGAAGCACACGATTCTGGGCGACTACAACCGCGTCTCCGTCTCCGAGGTCGAGAGCCTGATGAAGGGTTCCGGCACGGGCCGCGTGCAGCGCTAAGCGGCGGTGGGCGAGGAACGAAGGAACGGCATCCGCATTAGAAAGCTGTTGATTTTCAAACATACCCTTTCTAAACGTGGAAGTTTGCGATTTCGTTTGATTTGATTTCAAAATCCTCTTGACACGGCGATTCCTCCTGCTTATAATGAAAGGCAGGGGGAGATGCTCCTGGGGTGTCTGACAGCACGCTGGTTTTCCCCACATTTCAACAAATGGAGTCCGGGTCTATGTTCGGCTATGTCATGCCCCCGTTGCAAAACGCCAGGGGAAGGCAGATGCAGACGGCAGGACACCTACCTGCTTTAACAGCGGGTGAAAAGCATGCAGTGCATCGTCACTCTGGGAGCATCTTTTCTATTTGATGTGTCTGCGCAGGAGGCAGAGGTGAGAGCCTCTGTCTCCTTTTTTGCGCGACCGCAGAGCTGCATTGTTTCCAAATCTGCACATCCTGATTCGGAGACAAGCGAAGGTGGACGCTGCCTGCAGGCAGCGCTGCTCCCCCAAAGCACATCAGGAGGACAAAAATGTACTATATTGTTACGGATTCTTCCACTGACATGCCGCAGTCTTGGGTGGAGGCACAGCATGATTTCCACATCGTGTCGCTTTCCTGCACGATCAATGGCGTTTCCTCCGTTCCGGGAACGTCGGAAGTGGCGAAAAAGGAGACTTATCGTCAGCTCCGCAGCGGCGTGGTGATTAAGACCTCCGCCGTCAATACCGCGACGTGGGAGGAATGCTTCCAGAAGCTGCTGGACGAGGGTCAAGATGTCCTTTGCATTACGTTCTCCAGCGGACTGTCCGGCACTTATGCCGCCGCAGCGGACGCGGCGAAGGAACTTGCGCCGAAGTACCCGAATCAGAAAATCATCGTGATTGACAGCCGATGCGCGTCGGCAGGCGAGGGCCTGCTGGTGCATTATGCGCTGCAGAACCGCGAACAGGGCATGTCCATCGAGGAGAACGCAAAGTGGGTCAAGGAGCATATTCAGCACCTGATTCACTGGTTCACCGTCGATGACCTGATGTTCCTCTATCGCGGCGGCCGCCTGTCTGCAACCAGCGCGGTCGTTGGTTCGCTCGTGCGTATCAAGCCGATTATGCACGTTGATGAGGAAGGTCATTTGGCAGTTGTGGAGAAGGTGACGGGCCGCCGCCGCAGCATCCGCATCCTTGCCAACCGCGTCAAGGAGCATATCGTCAACCCGGAAGGGCAGATGATTTTCATCAGCCACGGCGATTGCGAGGATGAGGCGAACGCGCTGGCGGACATCATCAAGGCGGAAATTCCCGGCATTGCGGGCGTTCTGGTGACGTATGTCGGCCCAGTCATTGGCTCCCACTCCGGCCCCGGTACGCTGGCGATTTTCTTCCTCGGCGACCACCGCTGAGTGCCATCGTAGAAAGGAAAGTGTATGAATTTCCCTGCTTTCTCGTTTCCACATCTGCCGGGACGCAACGACCCCTGTTGGTGCGGGAGCGGCCGCAAGTACAAGAGCTGCCACTGTGCGTTTGACCAGCAGATTGCGTCGCTGGCGGCACAGGGGCACATCGTTCCGACGCATAAGATGATTAAAACGCCGGAGCAGATTGAAAAAATCAAGGAAAGCTGCAAAATCAATATTGCCGTGCTGGACGAAATAGGAAAGCAAATTCATGCGGGCATGACGACGGCAGAAATCGACGACATCGTGTCCACCATGACGCGCGACATGGGCGGCATTCCCGCGCCGCTGAACTACGAGGGCTACCCGTACAGTGTCTGCACGTCAGTGAATGATCAGGTCTGCCATGGCTTCCCGTCGAAGCACGTTGTGCTGAAATCCGGCGACATCATCAATGTGGACTGCTCGACCATCCTGAATGGCTATTTTTCCGATTCCTCCCGCATGTACTGCATCGGCGACGTCAGCGACGAAAATCGCAAGCTCGTGCAAGTGACGAAGGAGTGCGTCGAACTGGGCTTGGCGCAAGTGAAGCCGTGGGGCTTCTTGGGCGACGTCGGGCAGGCGGTCAACGACCATGCCCGCGCGAACGGCTACCGCGTCGTGCGCGAAATCGGCGGCCATGGCTGCGGGCTGGAGTTCCACGAAGACCCGTGGGTCAGCTACGTCACGAAGCGCGGCACGGAAATGGCGCTTGCTCCCGGCATGATTTTCACCATCGAGCCGATGGTCAATATGGGTACGGACGAGGTTGGAACGCATCCGGGCAACACCTGGGAAATCTTCACGGCAGACGGCAAACCGTCGGCGCAGTGGGAAATCATGGTGCTTGTGACGGATACGGGTCACGAAGTGCTGTCTTGGTAAGCGGCTTCACCGCATATTCAGAAAAATCCCTGCATCACGCAAACGGTGCAGGGATTTTCTTATGCTTGCAATAATCGCGCCAGCAGCAGCGCCGTGTCGTCCATCTCCTGCGCTGTGTTGTAAAGCCCCGGCGAAAAGCGAATCGCGCCGCTTTGCAGCGTTCCCAGCCACGCATGGACGGCCGGTGCGCAGTGCAGCCCCGCGCGCACGGCAATATCTGCCGCATCCAGCGCATCCGCCAGCGCTCCGCCGTCATGCCCCGGCACGACGATGCTCGTAATCGCCATATGCGCCTGCCCATCGTCGCAGAGGATGCGCACGCCGGGAATCTCCCGCAGCCGCGCACGCAGGCGGTCGCACAGCGCCAGCTCGTATTCCTTGATTTCCGCCCGGTGCGCCCGCACGAACTTCACCCCCGCGTACAGCCCCGCTATGCCGGGCAGGTTCACCGTACCGCTCTCGTAGCGGTCGGGCAGCATGTCCGGCTGACGGACGCTCTCACTCATCGAGCCGGTTCCGCCAAGCAGCAGCGGTTCAGGGTTCATGCCGTAGCCCAGCACAAGCAGTCCCGTGCCCTGCGGCCCCAGCAGCCCTTTGTGCCCCGGCATTGCCACCATGTCTGCGCGCAGCACGTCTGGCGAAACGTCCGCCATCCCGGCCGTCTGCGCCGCATCCACCAGCAAGGGAACGCCGCGCTCCCGGCAGACCGCGCCCAGCAGTGCAATCGGCTGAATCAGCCCCGTGACGTTGCTGGCGTGGGCGATGATCACCAGTGCGGTTTTGCGGCTGATGACGCGGCGTAGAGAAGCAGGGGACAGGATACCGCGTTCATCCGGCGCAAGCATATGCACCGTGATTTCCCCGCGCGAAACGTAGCGGTCGAGCAGCCGCATGACTGCGTTGTGTTCCGCGTAGGAGCAGATGACCTCGTCGCCGCGCCGCAGCGTGCCGGAAATGGCGAGATTCAGCGCTTCGGTGCAGTTTGCGGTGAACAGAATCCGCTCCGGATGATGCACACCCAGCAGCCGCGCAGCCTCCTCCCGGCAGTGCTCCACCACCCGACCCGCGCGCAGTGCCAGCCGATGCCCGCCGCGTCCGGGATTCGCGCCCATCTTCTCCTCCACGCCCGCCATCGCCCGAATGACCTCCGGCGGCTTCGGGAAGCTTGTCGCGGCATTGTCCAGATAAATCATCGACGCATTTCCTCCATCGTCCGCGAACCTCGGCGGGCGTTTTTTCATATTATTCTAATGGCGAAAAGGAGGCGGTAGAACCGATGACGGAGGAGTTTTGCATTGCGGCGTTCCGTTCGCGTCAACAGGTGATGGCGTTTGAACGCGATTTGCGCCAGCACGGGGTGCGTGCGTCGGTGATGATTACGCCGCGCGCGGTGGCGATGGGGTGTGGGCTGAGCGTCCGCATCGAGCGGGAGGATTTGCGCCGCGCCGTGCAGGTGTATCGGGCGACGAATCCGGGCAATCTGATTGGCTTCTATGACGTGTGGCAGGAGCCGACAGGGCGGACGACTGTGCGCCCGGCGGGGATTGAGTAACGAAAAGCGCCGCCTGATTTCACAATGAGACCAAGCGGCGCTATTGTTATGCAATTGTACCTTTTAGTGCAGCTTCCGGCACACCTTGATGATTTCCTTGCCCGTGACGGTCGATTCCTGCCCAAGCGCATCGTGGCCGTCCTTCATGCGGCGTGTAATGAGCAGCGTGTCGTCATCCGGCGCTTCGATGTCGCAGTAGCCGAGGCGCAGCAGGTCGGATTCCTGCCGATGGCGCAGCTTGTTTGCGACGTATTTCTGCAGCGACTTGTCTTCGCGCCCCCACGGGAAGGCGCGGCGATTCCACGGGTCGTGGCAGCCGGTCAGCCCAACTTCGTCCCCATAGTACACTGTTGCGCAGCCCGGCAGCGCGCACAGCAGGTCGATGCAAAGCTTGTAGCGCCTCACAGCTAACTCGTACTCTTCCACGTTCAGGTGGACATGCTGCTGATCTGCCTTGCTAAGTTCCTGACATTCGCGTCCAGCAAGGATGTTCAGCGCACGGCAGCGGTCGTGGCTGCCGACGAGGTTCATCAGCGCGTAACGGAACTGCGCCGGGTAAACTTCCTCCTGATGGTGAATCAGGCGCACAAAGGTGCTGGCGGACGTTTTGCCCATCACAAAGTTGAGAATCGCCTCGCGCACGGGGTAGTTCATCACGCTGTCGAGCGTGTCGCCTGTGCAGTAGCAGCGCGTTTCGCCGTAAGCAACCTTGTTGCTCGCGTCCTCCCACACTTCGCCCAAGACAACGGCTTCCGGGTCGGCGGCCTTTGCGGCGGCGCGCAGCTTGCGCAGGAAGTCCACCGGCAATTCGTCCGCCATCCAGCCGCCAGCCGCAGCTGCCCGCCTCAATCCAACGCGGTACAACACCCTCGTGCGGCTGGAACATGAACTTCTGGTATTCCGGATTGTCCTTGCGCAGCTCCGGCAGGGAGAGAATGCCCCACCATGCCTTGTAGTCTTCCGGATAGTGATTGAATGTGTACCAGTCGTAGTAGGGGGAGGATTGCCCCTGATACGCGCCGAGCGTCGGATAATGCCCGAAGTGGTTGAAGTACACGCTGTCTTCGCCCGTGTGGGAAAATACGCCGTCGAGCATCACGCGGATGCCGACTTTCTTCGCCGCTTCGCACAGTTCGGTGAACTCCGTGTTCGTGCCGCACAGCGGGTCAACCTGCGTGTAGTCGCCCGTGTCGTAGCGGTGATTCGACCGTGCGCGGAAAATCGGGTTCAGGTAGATAATGTCGATACCCATGTCCTTCAGGTAGGGCAGCTTCTCCTGAATGCCGGTCAGCGTGCCGCCGTAGAAATCCAGTTCCTGATACTTGCCGCCGCGCAGGTCGCCCACGCCCAACAGCTCTTCATCCCAATTCTGGTGGACATAGCGGTCTTTGCGGTCATCAACGGCTTTTGTTGGCGTATGGCGGAAACGGTCGGGGAAAATCTGGTAGATATTCGCCCCGTGGAAGGCTTCCGGCGTCTTGTAAGCCGGGTCGTAGAGCGTAATCTGGAAGGATTCCGGCTCGCCGTGGTCATACGCGACACCGACGCCGCCAAGTTTGTCCGGCTGGTTGCCATAGCGGATGGTGCGGCCGTCCTTGCGGTAAATCAGGAAGTAATACCAGAAAAGCCCCGGCGTGGTCGGCAGGGGAATGGCAACTTCCCAGACATGCTCAGCGGTCGGCAGCATGGTGTAGCAAAGTTCTTCCGTCATCCAAGTGCGCAGGACGACGCTCGTCGCTTCGTCGCAGTGCAGGCGAATCAGAACATTGCTGCCAGCCGGAGCAGGGCCGGACGGCGTGCGATAAAATTCGTTGTGGGAATCGTGCAGCAGCATGATATCCATCCATCCAATCATCAATAATTGCGGAAACACGGCAAAAAAGCCCGAAATGCTCCGGACTTTTGAACCGGGAGCACTGCGGATGGATATTTTTCCGCAGTGCTCTCAAAAATATGCAGTTTATACCTTGCGCTTGAGCGGGTCAAGATGCCAAATGGTGTCGTTGTACTCGCGAATTGTGCGGTCGGAGCAGAAAACACCGGACATTGCGGTATTGATGACCGCCATGCGGTTCCACTTGTCGCGGTCGGCATAATCCGCGTCGATGCGGCGCTGCGCCATCGAGTACGAGCCGAAGTCTTTCAGGACGAAGAACGGATCGGCCATGTTGCCCCAGTCGCCAATCAGCAGGCTGTGATACAAATCCTGCAGGGCGCTCGGCGCGTCCGGCAGCACGGTGCCGTCGATCATCTGGGTCAACGCCAGACGCAGTTCCTGATTCGTCTCAAAGATGGTCATCGGGTTGTAGTTGCGCTCACGGTACATATCCAGCACCGTGTCGGAACGCATACCGAAGATGTAGATGTTATCCATGCCGACCTGCTCGGAAATCTCGACGTTTGCGCCGTCCATCGTGCCGATCGTGATGGCGCCGTTCATCATGTACTTCATGTTGCCCGTGCCGCTGGCTTCCTTGGACGCGGTGGAAATCTGCTCGGAGATTTCGGTTGCCGGAATCAGCAGCTGCGCGCTGGACACGTCGTAGTTTTCGAGGAAGACGACCTGCAGCATCTTGCTGGCGCGCGGGTGCTTGGCAATCAGCGCGGACAGACCGTTGATGAAGCGGATAATCAGCTTGGCGCGGTTGTAGCCCGGCGCTGCCTTCGAGCCGAAGATGAACACACGCGGCCGCATGGTGAAGTTCGGGTCGTTGACGATGCGGTTGTACAGCACAAGGATGTGCAAAGCGTTGAGCATCTGACGCTTATATTCGTGCAGACGCTTGGACTGTGCGTCGAAGATGAAGTTCGGGTCAACGATTGCGCCCTGATGTTCTTTCAGGAAATTCGACAGGCGAACCTTATTGTTGTGTTTAATCTTCTCAAACTGCTCGCGGAACGCCGCGTCGTCAGCATAGGGCGCAAGGTCATGCAGCAGTTCCGGATCTTTCACCCAGTCTGTGCCGATGGTGTCGCAGATAAGCTTGGTCAGTTCCGGGTTGCACGCCATCAGCCAGCGGCGATGCGTGATGCCGTTGGTAATTGCGCTGAACTTCTCCGGCATAACGAGGTAGAAGTCGTGGAACGTCTCCTGCTTGAGGATATCGCCGTGCAGCTTGCTCACGCCGTTGGTGGAGAACGTCATGGCAACGCACAGGTTCGCCATGTGGATGTAACCGTAGGCAATAATCGCCATGCGACCCACGCGCTCCGCCTCGCCGGGGAAGAAGTTCCACAGGCGCGCGCAGAGACGCTTGTTCATTTCCACCAGAATCTGATAGATGCGCGGCAGCAGGCTCTTCACCATGTCTTCCGGCCACTTTTCGAGCGCTTCCGCCATGATGGTGTGGTTGGTGTACGCCATTGTGCGGCTGACAATCTGCTGCGCTTCGTCCCAGCCCAAGCCTTCTTCGTCCATCAGCAGGCGCATCAGTTCCGGAATCGCCAGACCCGGATGCGTGTCGTTGATGTGGATGACGACCTTCTCCGGCAGCTTGCTCCAGTTCGTGCCGTTGAGCTTCTTGAAGTCCTTGAGGATGTACTGGAGGGTGGCGGAGGTGAAGAAATACTGCTGCTTCAAGCGGAGCAGCTTGCCTTCGTAGTGGTTGTCTTCGGGGTAGAGGATGTTGGAGATAGCTTCCGCCAGTTCCTTTTCCTCCGACGCCTGCACATAGTGGCCGTGGTTGAAGTCGCTCAGGTCAATGCGCTTCGGGGCGCGGGCGCTCCACAGGCGCAGACTGTTGACGGTGGAGGTGTCATAGCCCACCAGCGGCATGTCGTAGGGAACAGCCTCGACCGTGTTGTAGCCGACGTGACGGAACACCGTGCGGCCGTTCTCGTTGCCCATTTCAACGTGACCGTTGAAGTGCACTTCGCAGGCGTCCTCCATTACGGGCATTTCCCACACGTTGCCGTTGCCCAGCCAGTAGTCCGGCAGCTCGACCTGCTGACCGTCCACAATCTTCTGGCGGAACAGGCCGTATTCATAGCGGATGGAGCAGCCCATCGCGGGCAGGTCAAGGGACGCCAGCGAGTCCATGAAGCACGCTGCCAGACGGCCCAGACCGCCGTTGCCCAGCGCGGGTTCAGGCTCTTCCTGAAGCACCTTGTCCACGTCGATGTGCAGTTCGTCCAGTGCCTGCTTGTAGGCGTCGAGCGAGACGAGGTTCAGGATGTTGGTGTATAGGCTGCGGCCCATCAGAAATTCCACAGAGAGGTAAAATAGACGCTTGTTGTTGTTCGTCTTGCGTTCTTCGCGGGAAATCATCCATTTCTGCATGATCTGGTCGCGGACGGTGGAAGCCAGTGCGCGATAAATCTGCCCATTCGATGCTTCCTCGATGGTGCGGCCGTTATAGCGCTGCAGCTTGCCAATAATGGATGCCTTGATGGAATCCTTGTCAAAAGATGTCGTAGGCATGGGAATCCTCCTTTTTATTTGCAAAGGGGCTTTCGTGGAATGCCGTTGAATGCCCTGCTCCGGAATCAAACATTGCGATGCAAAATCATTGTTTGCATTGCCGTTGTGTATCATACCACAGAAATGGGAAAATGACAAGTATGCTTCCCGCCAGCTTCCACGACAATTTGTCTAAAAACGCCCAAATCCGCCAAAGAACGCTGACGAAAAGTATCGAAAACAGCGAAAACCGATTGTTTTAGCAGCAAAAACCGGGCTGCACAAGGGTTCGCAGCCCGGAAATGCCTCCGCAAATAATTATGCCGATTATTGCAGCAGATACAAACAGGTTACATACAGCCCAATGCACAGCAGCAGCAGCCCGAAGGAAATGCTCACGCTCATGCTGCGGATGCCACTGGAAACTTCACGGAAGGAAGCGTCCAGCACATACTCGAAGTCCGTGCGCATCGGGTGGCGGTGCAGAATCGTGCGGTTAAGCAGCCGCGCCAGTGCATTCAGCGCGCGCCCCAGCGTGTAGGTGAAGCGGTTGCCGACTGGCACGGGCTTGCGCGTCTTGCGCATCCGGAAGATGGTCGCGCGGCTTGCCATCACGAGGTTTTCCGGCAGCTCCGCAATGAAGCGGAACACCAGCGTCAGCCCCTGCGGCAGCAGCGTCAGCAGCAGCGGACGGTAGACGGCGTTCTCCAAGTCGAGCTTCTCATTCCAACGGTTGACGTACAGGCGCACGCCGCTTTCGGCCTTGCGCGTCAGCAGCGGCAGGACAATCAGCAGATACACCGCCGCGCCGATGATGATGGAAATCGCCGCGCCCTGCAGATTCTCCGCCGAGAAGTACGCAATCGCTTCCTTCAGCGCGGGTACGCCGAAGAACGACGCGCTTTTTGCCCCGAACGGCGTGAGCAGCAGCCCCGGCAGTGCGCCCAGGAAGGGGAGCGCCGCCGCACTGCCCAGCAGCGCAAACGCGGTTGTGCCGTTCATGTAGTGCGTCATGCCGTCGAATTCCGCCTGACGGGTCGGGTGCTTCTGCCAGAAAATGCAGATGTACAGCTTCGCCATGTACGCGACGGTCAGTCCGCCGCTGATGAGGAAGAGCACTTCAATCGCCTTGTAGCCCATCCACGCGCTGCCTGCCGCCTGCATCTCGTCAATCAGTTCCAGCAGCCCTTCGTGCAGCAGACTCTTGCTGTTGTATCCGCTGCCCAGAGGCGGGATGCACGCAATGCTCAGCGCCCCCAGCAGGAACGCAATGTGCAGCAGCGGCTTTTTGCGCCCGAAGCCGCGGATATCATCAAGATTCAGCGCGTGCAGGTTCATGTACACCACGCCCG
>ERZ779922.1864-NODE-1864-length-13690-cov-3.753869_pt1 | contig 13690 bp, 12 predicted proteins | sample MGYA00511544_ERZ779922 | MGnify/ENA primary metagenome ERZ779922 (study PRJEB29588, sample SAMEA2154516) | human gut metagenome | biome: human gut; feature: human-associated habitat; material: faeces | place: Denmark | collected 2008/2010 ... | reverse complement strand
CTTCAGGCAATTAAAATCTTTTTTAAAGATTTTAATTGGAGTTCAGTATGAGAATGAAATATGGAAAGGCCGGGCTGGCTGCCCGGCCTTTTTTCGCGCTTGTGGTTGAAATAGGACGTGGAATGGTGTATAATATATTCGACATTGTATCCGAAAAGAGGGAATGGAATGAAAAAAGTGCTGTTCGTGGCAACGGTGGTCAAAACCCACATAATGGAATTCCATATCCCCTATCTGAAAATGTTTCAGGACATGGGCTGGGAGACAGCAGTGGCGGCGCGGAACGACTATGAAGACCCCGCCGACTGCAAGATTCCATTCTGCGATACTTACTATGACATTCCCTTTGAACGTCTCCCGTGGAAGGCGGCCAACATCAAAGCCTACCGGGAGCTGAAAGCCATTATCGACCGGGAGCATTTCGACATCATTCACTGCCATACCCCCGTGGGCGCCATGATTGCCCGTCTGGCGGCGCGGGACGCCCGGAAGCGGGGAACCAAGGAGATTTACACCGCCCACGGCTTCCACTTTTTCAAGGGTGCGCCCGTGAAAAACTGGCTGATGTTCTACCCGGCGGAATGGCTGCTGGCACCGCTGACGGATGTTCTCGTGACCATCAACAAAGAGGACTACGCGTTGGCAAAGAGAAAAATCCACGCGAAGCGCATTGAATACGTCCCCGGCGTGGGGGTGGATACGGCGAAATTCCACGTCGGCACCGTAGACCGGGCGGAAAAGCGCCGGGAGCTGGGACTGACCGAGCAGGATTTCCTGATCCTCACCGTGGCGGAAATGACGAAAAACAAGAACCATTCTACGGTGCTCAAGGCGCTGGCGCTGCTGAAAAACGAGCCGGGCTATGAAAGCATGCACTATCTCATCTGCGGCCGGGGAGAGCAGCGGGACGCGCTGGAAGCCGAAGCGCGGCAGCTGGGCATCTGGGAGCATGTCCACTTCCTTGGCTATCGCCATGATGTGCCGGAACTGTGCCGGTGCAGCGACATATTCGCGTTTATGTCCTTCCGGGAAGGAATGCCGGTGGCGCTGATGGAGGCCATGAGCTGCGGCCTGCCTGCGGTCTGCTCGAAGATCCGGGGCAACACGGATTTGATCGAGCACGGCGTTGACGGCCTGTTTGCGGAGAACACGCCCGAGGGTGTGGCGGCGGCCATCCTGAAGCTGTACCATGACCCGGTGCTGCGGGAACAGCTGGGACGCGCTGCGTCGCAGACGGTTTCCCGGTTCGACGCGAAAGCGGTACAGCAGAGAATGAAGGAAATTTACTTAAGTGTATGAACGAAGGGGGGCGGCGGCATGGCCGGAACGCTGATCATATCGCTGGATTTTGAGCTGTTTTGGGGAATGCTGGACGTGTGCCCGCTGGAGAAGTATCAGGATCACATTCTGGGCGGCAGAAAGGCGATTCCCGGGCTGCTGGCGCTGTTTCAGAAATACGGCATCCATGCCACGTGGGCGACGGTGGGATATCTGTTCGCCAGGAGCAAACAGGAAGCAGCCTCGTTTTTCCCGGAGGAAGGTCTGCGGCCTGCTTACGATGACCCGGCGCTGAATTCCTATGCCGAGTTCTCCAAAATCGGAGAAACGGAAGCGGATGCGCCCTGCTTTTTTGCCCCGTCGCTGATTGATCTGGTCGCAGGAACGCCGGGGCAGGAGATCGGCAGCCACACTTTTTCCCATTACTACTGCAAGGAAAAAGGACAGACGGCGGAACAGTTCGCGGCGGACATGACCGCGGCGAAGGCCATTGCCGCGAAATACGGCTACACCCTGACCTCTGCGGTGCTGCCCCGGAACCAGTGCGACCCGGCGTACATCCGGGTGCTGCGGGACTTGGGTTTCACCGCCTACCGGGGAATGGAAGACAACTGGGTGGAAAATAAGGTCCACGTCCATTTTCCCCTGCGGGTACTGCGGCTGACGGACACCTATTTCCCCATTACCGGGTACGGCAGCTACACGCCAAAGCAGGAAGACGGCATCTGGAACCTGCGGGGGACACAGATGTTCCGGCCGATTTTCAGGCCGCTTCATTTCATGGAGGGCTTAAAGGTCCACAGAATCAAACGCCAGATGCTCCACGCGGCGAAAAACGGCCTGACCTTCCATCTGTGGTGGCACCCCCACAATATCGGCGTCCGCACGGCAGAACACATGGCGCAGCTGGAAGAAATCTTCCGCTATTACGCCGAGCTGAAAGAAAAATACGGCATGGAAAGCCTGAATATGCGGGAAGCAGCGGGAAAATGAAAGAAAAGAGGGCGGAGACATGAAGGTACTGCACGTTCTGTATTCCAAAATTTACACCGGCGCGGAAAAGGTTGCCGCCCAGATCATCAAAGCCTTTGAGGGCAGGGTGGACATGGCCTATTGCAGTCTGGAATGCGAGGAAGTCTGGGAAATTCTGGACGGCATGGGCATCCGGCACTATGGCGTGGAGGAGCTGACCCCCGCGACCCTCAGCCGGGTGATTCGGGAGTACCGGCCGGACGTCATCCATGCCCACGACATGCGCACCAGCTTTGTCGCGGCGCTGTGCTGCGGCAAAATCCCCCTGATTTCCCACATCCACAACAACGCCTACGATGCCAGAGGACTGTCTGCGAAGTCCATCGCCTATCTGCTGGCGGGCTTCCGGGCAAAGCATATTTTCTGGGTCTCCAACAGCTCCTATGAGGGGTATGTGTTCCACAGGCTGTTCGCCAAAAAGAGCAGCGTGCTGTACAACATCATCGACGCCAAGCGGATTTTTGCCATGCGGGACAGTGATGAAAATACCTACGATTTTGACATGATCTACCTCGGCCGTCTGACTTATCAGAAGGATCCCCAGCGCCTGATGCGTCTGAGCGCCGCGCTGAAGGCTCGCAAGCCGGACATCAAAGTGGCGGTGGTCGGTGCGGGAGAACTGGAGGAAGAGACAAAAGCGCTGTGCAGGGAACTGGACTTGCAGGACAACGTGCATTTTCTGGGCTTCCAGAGCAACCCAATCAAAATGGTGGCGGACAGCAAGGCGATGATCCTGACCTCCCGCTGGGAGGGAACGCCCATGTGCGCGCTGGAAGCCATGGCGCTGGGAACGCCGGTGGTCAGCACCCCGTCCGACGGGATGAAAGACCTGATCGAAAACGGCGTGGACGGATACTTAAGCAACGAAGACGTCGTGCTGGCAGAGGATATTCTGAAAATCGTGGAAAATCCTGACCATAGACGGCTTCTGTCCGAAAACGCGGCGAAGAAATTCGCCCGGATCAACGACGAGCAGAAATATAACGACACCATTCTCGCCTGTTACCACCAGTGGGGAGGAACGCTATGAAACTATTGCAGGTCATCCCCTATTTCTGCTTCGGCGGGGCGGAAACCATGTGCGAAAATCTGACTTACGCCCTGCGGGAGCTGGGACACGACGTGGTCGTGGTGAGCCTGTTTGATGAGCGGACGGAGATTTCCAGTCGCATGGAAGCGGCGGGCGTCCGCATCCGGTACTTAAGCAAAAAGCCGGGGCTGGATATGTCCGTGGTGCCAAAGCTTGCGAAGCTTTTCCGGGAGGAACGCCCGGACGTCATTCACACCCACCTGAATGTAATTCTGTACGCAGTGATGGCGGCAAGATTGGCGGGGGGCATTCCCTGCGTCCACACGGTGCACAATGTGGCGAAGGTGGAGGCGGAGGGGACTGCGCAGGCCATTCTCAACCGGTTTTACTATCACCGGGGCTGGTCTGTGCCGGTGGCGCTCAGCCCGGAGGTTCAGCGGACGGTGACGGAGTTTTACGGCCTTGACCGCGTTCCCGTGATATTCAACGGCGTAAACCTGCATCGGTGCATTCCCAAGAGGTCGTATGGGCTTGGGGACACCGTTTCCCTGCTGCACATTGGCCGGTTTGACGGGCAGAAAAACCACGCAGGATTGCTGCAAGCCTTTGCAAAGCTCCTGAAAACCCACCCCAACTGCTGCCTGAACCTTTTGGGGGACGGGCATTTGCGGACGGAAATGGAAAAATACGCCCGGGAACTGGGCATCGGCCATGCCGTCCATTTTCTGGGAAATCAGGCGGACGTCCATCCCTATCTCCACGACGCGGACATATTCCTGTTACCGTCTAAGTATGAGGGAATGCCCATGACCATCATCGAGGCCATGGGAACGGGACTGCCCATTGTGGCGTCCAGAGTCGGCGGCGTGCCGGATATGCTTCGGGATGGGGAGAGCGGACTGCTGGTGGGCTGCGACCCTGACGAGGTGTGCGCGGCCTGCGAAAGGCTGATCGACAGCGAGGACTTGCGCAGAACCCTTGGGCAGAACGCGCTGGCGGACAGCGCCCGTTTTTCCGCGGAGACCATGGCAAAACGATACTGCGAAGAATATGAGCGCTTAACAGCGAAAAAATAAGGAGGAAGCAAAATGGAGGGCGAAACCATCTCGGTCATCATACCGGCGTATAATGTCGCTCCATGGCTTCCTCGGTGTCTGGACAGCGTCCTTGCGCAGACCTATTCAAAGCTGGAAATCATTGTGGTGGACGACGGTTCCGCCGACAACACCCGGCAGGTGATGGAGGACTATGCCGCCCGGGACGGGCGTATCAGACCGATTTTCAAGGAAAACGGCGGCGTGACCTCTGCCCGCTTTGCGGGCGTGGCGGCGGCCACGGGAGAATGGGTCGGCTTCGCCGACGGCGACGATGCCATAGACCCGGATATGTACCGCCATCTTCTGGAAAATGCCCACACTTATGACGCGGACATTTCCCACTGCGGACACCGGGTGGAGTTTCCCGACGGCCGGGTGGCCTATGTCCACAATACCGGCCGGCTGGCAGCAGGACAATCTGACCGGCCTGCGGGATTTGCTGGACGGCGGGCAGGTCGAGTCCAGCCTGTGTACCAAGCTGTACCGCCGGGAGCTGTTCGCCGGACTGGCGGAACGGATGAATCCCGCCATCAAGAACAACGAAGATTATCTCATGAATTACTTTCTGTTCTCCCGGGCGAAACGGTCGGTATATGAGGATTTTTGCCCTTACCGCTACATTTTGCGGGAAAATTCCGCCTCCTTCCGGCAGCTGAACGAGCACAGCCTGTTCGACCCCATCCGGGTTCGGGAGCTGATCGTGGAGGACAGCTGCGAAGAGATTCGAGAAGACGCCCGCCGGGCGCTGATGCGGAATCTCCTGTTTGCTTACGCCCAGCTCTCCGTGCATCCGGAAAAGAAGTATGATGACTGGCGGCGGCGGGTACGCGCTGAGCTGGAAGAACAGGAAGGGTATTTCCATTTGCTGTCAAAGCGAAACCGGCTGCTGGCAAAAATGGTTTGCAGGACGCCGGGTCTGTTTGGGTTGACTTACAGACTGTACGAGAAGCTCTTCCGCCGGGAAGAGGAACACTGAGAGGATACACTATGACGCAGCTGCCATTGATCAGCGTGATTGTCCCTGTCTATAAAGTGGAAAACTATCTGGACTGCTGTGTCCAATCCATCGTGAATCAGACCTATTCCAACCTGGAAATTATCCTGATCGACGACGGCTCCCCGGACGCCAGCGGCGCCATGTGCGACGTCTGGGCGGAAAAGGACAGCCGCATCCGGGTGATTCATCAGGAAAACGCCGGCGGCGGCGCGGCCAGGAATGCCGGACTGGATGCGGCGCGGGGAGAACGAATTGCGTTCGTGGACAGCGACGACTATATTGCCCCTGACTGTTACCAATATCTGCACACGCTTCTGGAAGAAGGGGCGGATATCGCCGAATGTGATTTCGTGGAGACGGAGCGTAACGACGCTGTTTTCGGCACGGATGCCGGAGAGATTTCCTTCTATACACCCCTGGAAGCCATGCGCTGTCACATTCGGGATACGGCGTTTCGCCAGCTGATCTGGAACAAGCTGTACCGCCGGGATTTGGTTGTGCAGCATCACCTCGAAATGAACCCCGCGCTGCGCATCTGCGAGGATTTCATGTTCAATTTGGAGTACCTGCGTGTCGCCCGGTACATTGTCGCTGTGCCGTCGCCGGTATACTACTACGTCCGCACGAAGAACTCCATTGTTTCCCAGACGTATGGCATGACGACGCTGAAAATCCGCTTGGCGGCGTTTGATGAGTACAAGCAGTTCTACATGGATGTGCTGGACGAAAAGGCGTATCAGAAGGCACACTTGAAAGTCTACCGTTTTCTGGTGGACGTGGCGATGGATGGCGTTGTGCTGCCCAAGCCCGCGCCCGGCACGCGCAGCTTGAAGGCTGCCGATTCACCGGAAACGCTCGACGATGATTGGGATTTGTAAACGAAGCCCCTGCACTGCCCATTGGCAACGTGCAGGGGCATTATTCTTTTATACTATTTCCAAATGAGAATGCGCCAAGATGCGCCGCGAATTTTTCACGTTGGCTAACGCGAATGAAACGCAGCGTAGCAGCGCTACGCTAAGTGGAATGAGCGGACGCCAACGGGGAAAAGGCGCAAGCAGATGGCGCAGGTGAATTTGGAAATAGTATTACGCCATTTTGCGTGGTTTGCTCCGACCATAGGCGTGAACCCAGTCCACGACGTTGTAATAAATCAGGAAGATGATGGAGGACAGCCCCCATGTAATCGGGTAAGCCCACGAAATCGTCGTCAGTTCCGGCCAAATCGGCACGGCAATGGTGATATACGTCACGCGGAACACGCACCAGCAGCACAGCATGACAATCATCGGCACAATCGAGCGTCCTGCGCCGCGCAGAACCGCCGCCATTGCGTTGGAGAGCGCCAGCAGGAAGTAGAACGGCGTCATTATCCTCGCGTGCATCGTCCCCAGACGGATAACCTCCTGCACCTGCGCCGCGTCGCCCGACTGGATGAACATCGCAATCAGCGCCGGGATGAAGGCGTAAATCGCCAGACCAATCGCTTCTGCAATGCTGACACACGCAATCAGTCCGAACCGCGCGCCTTTCTTGGCGCGTTCATACTCCTGCGCGCCGAGGTTCTGCCCGATGAAGGTCGTCAGCGCCAAGGTGAAGCTGGTAATCGGCAGGAAGCCAAAGCCCTCAATCTTGGAGTACGCGCCGCAGCCCGCCTGCGCCAGCGCGCCGAAATCATTGATGTTCGTCTGCACGACGACGTTCGCCAGCGCAATCACGGCGTTTTGTAGCCCCGACGGAATGCCGATGTACAGCACCTTTTGGAGCATTCGCCCGTTGAAACGGATTTTCCGCGGAATCAGGCGGTAGGATTCCGTCGCCTTCATCAGCTTCCTCAGGCCGAGGAACGCGCTGACCGCCTGCGAGATGACCGTCGCGAACGCCGCGCCGCCAACGCCCATACCCAGCACGCCGACGAACAGCAAGTCCAGCGCAACATTGAGCATGGCGGAAATAATCAGGAAATACAGCGGATGGCGGCTGTCGCCAACCGCTTGGAAAATACCGTTCACCGCATTATACAGAACAGCAAAAATCACGCCGCCAAAGTACACGCGGAAATACTCAATCGAATTCGGCAGCACGTCCGCCGGCGTGTGCATCCAGTCCAGAATTGTCGGTGTCAGCAGAACCCCCACGAGTGTCAGCACGAGACCTGCGACGATTGCAAACGCAACAGACGTATGCACCGCAATCGAAACATTCTCATGATCCCTTGCGCCCCAGAATCTGCTGACGACAACGCCTGCGCCAACGAAAACACCCTGAAAGAAGCCGATGAGCATGAAAATCAGGTTGCCGGACGAGCCAACTGCCGCCATAGCCTCCGTGCCCAGCACATTGCCCACGATAAACGTATCCGCTACATTGTAGAACTGCTGAAACAGGTTGCCCAGAAAGATGGGAATCGCAAAACGAACCATCAGTTTCCAGATGCTGCCCTGTGTCATGTTTGCCGCGTGCGACTGATTTGCCATTTGGTCTATTCACTCCATTGCTATTTTGACAGAAACCAATTTCATCATAGCACGTTTCGACAGCTTGTCAACGTGTTCTCGGAAAAAGTTGCCCAGCACGAAAAAATTGCAAACGTAAAATTTCGCTTGCAGGGTTGTCATGAGCGGCAAATCATGGTATGATGGTTTTCGGAAAATCCTTTCCAATATATTAAGGAGTGAAAGGCATGAAATTCTTCATTGACATCCTCAAAGGCATGGTGATTGGGCTTGCCAACATCATCCCCGGCGTATCCGGCGGCACAATGATGGTTTCCATGGGCATCTACGATACGCTGATTTACTGCATCACCCACCTCTTCAAGCAGTTCAAGAAGTCCCTCATGACGCTGCTGCCGTTTGTTGTCGGCATGATTGCCGCGCTGGCGATTCTCTCCAACGTCATCACATGGGCGCTGATGGATGAATTTGCCTCGCTGCCGACGAATACGCTCTTCATCGGACTGATTCTGGGCGGTCTGCCCGCCATTTTCAAGCAGATCAAGGGCAGCAAAAAGCGCGACAGCATCCTTGGCGGCATTCTGTTCGTGCTCTTCTTCGCGCTCGTTATCTTCATGGCAACGCTGAAAGAAACGCAGGATACCGGTGCGGTCATCTCTCTGAGCGTTCTGGAAGTCCTGAAGCTTACGCTGATGGGCTGCATTGCGTCCGCGACGATGGTCATCCCCGGTGTGTCCGGCTCGATGATGCTGATGCTGATGGGCTACTACTACCCCGTCATCGGCGCGATTAAGAACCTTATCAATGCGCTGGTGGCGCTCGATGGCGGCGCGATTCTCTACAACGTGGGCATTCTGCTGCCGTTTGGCATCGGCGTGGTGATCGGCATTTTCGCCATTGCGAAGCTGATTGAGATTCTGCTGGCGAAGTGGAAGTGCATCACCTACGGCGCGATTCTTGGGCTTGTTGTCGCATCGCCGTTTGCCATCCTGATGGGGCTGTCGCTTCCCGGCTTCAACCTCGTGCAGGTGATTGTCAGCGTGCTGACGTTCATCTTGGGCTTCGCCGCCGCGTGGCTGCTGGCACGGAAGGACGAAAAGCCCGCCGCCTGATTTTTGCAAATCGAAAACGCCCCTGTCTGCAATGGACAGAGGCGTTTTTTGATGCCGCGGATGATGCGGATGCGTTATACTATTTCCAGATAAGAATGCGCCAAGATGCGCCGCGAATTTTTCATTCTGGCTAACGTGAATGAAACGCAGCGTAGCAGCGCTACGCTAAGTGGAATGAGCGGACGCCAGAAGGGAAAAGGCGCAAGCAGATGGCGCAGGTGAATCTGGAAATAGTATTAGAACATGTTCTTTCGGCGCATAATAACGAAGGCGAACAGTGTCAGGATGATGGAGATGCCGCAGACTGCCGCAAATCCCCACGCCTGCCTCTCAAACGGTACGGGGACGTTGATGCCCCAAATCGTCATAACCAGCGTCGGCACGGCAAAAAGGACGGTCAGCGCGGTCAGCACCTTCATGGTGATGTTCAGGTTGTTGTTGATGATGGAAGCGAACGCGTCAGTGGTGTTGCTCATAATGTCGCGGTAAATCGAGCACATTTCCATTGCCTGCTTATTTTCGATGATAACATCCTCCAGCAGGTCGGTATCCTCCGGATAGCGCTTGAGGATATCCTGGCGCATCAGGCGCTCCATGACCAGTGCATTGCCTTTGAGCGACGTGTTGAAGTAAACCAGTGACTTCTCCAGCTTCATCATTTGCAGCAATTCCTGATTGCGGCTGGTATGCTCCAGCTTTTCCTGAATGTGCTGGCTGGTTTTATCAATCTGCTTCAGGTAGGACAGGAAGCGGCCAGCATTGCGCTGGAGAATTTGCAGGATGAAGCGGGTACGCTTGAACGTCCAGAAATTGCGAATGCGCTCCTCGGTGAAGTCATTGATGATGGGCGTATCGCGCGTGCAGACGGTGATAATCACCTCGTCGCACAGCACGATGCCCAGCGGGATTGTGCTGTACACATAGCCCGTGCCCTCGGTATCAACATACGGAATATCCACAATAATCAGCGTCTGCTGCTTATCCGAGTCGTAGTCAATGCGGGCGGATTCCTCTTCGTCCAGTGCAGCGGGCAGAAAGGTCGGATCAAGGTTGAAGCGGGTGGTCAGACCATCCACTTCCTCCTTCGTTGGGCTTTGCAAATGCACCCATACGCCCTTTTCCAGCGTCGTGCATTCGGTCAGATGATCCTCGATGGTCTTGAAGATTCTTCTCATGTTAGTGCTGCGTCCTTTCAACATTTCCGAAGGAAGGCAGCGCGGTCGGCATCAGTCAGCCGTCAGAGCGCTGCCGATGGGCTCAGGGGTACTATACGGATCACCGTCCATGCGGTCAGACACTCCTTTCCGGCGTTCGCGGGCTGCTTGCCCGAATGCCACGCCTTTTATCTTACGCCCATTTCCCGCAATTGTCAACGGGGTATTCCGCAAGAAATCAGAAAATGGTGCTTCATATCTATTATCTGCCTCGCCTGTGCCCTCCGGAAATCGTATAATCGGCACGCAGATGCTTTTGCAAATGCTGTTCCTGTGCTGTTTTCGGAGGAAATTTTAGAGAATCAGACGAATTTGCAGAAGAATTTTGTTTTTCCTATGGCTTTTTTACAAAATATCAGTATAATAGAATAAGGAACTCAGCTTAGACTTTTTCAATCAGCGGGAGGTTAGTCCCTATGACCTGTGACCTTCAACGGGCAAACGTGTGGAAGCGCATCTCGGCTTTTTTGTTCGATGTGATTCTGCTGGCGATTGCCTGCGTTCTTTGTGCGTGGGGATTATCAGCCCTACTGGGATTCGACGCGCAGTACCAGACGCTCATGACGCGCTATCAGGCCGCGGCAGACGCGTGCGGGCTGGACATGTCCATCATGACCCAGACATACAGCACACTGACTGACGCGCAGCGGGCGCTGGTGGAACAGGCGAACGCCGTGCTCGCCGCTGATGAAACTGCCGTTCATGCGTATGGCATGGTCATTCAGCTGTCGATTCTCATCGTCAGTTTCGGCGTACTGTCGGGTTATCTCCTATTAGAATTCCTCGTTCCGCTCCTTTTCAAAAACGGACAAACCTTGGGCAAAAAGATATTCGGTGTGGCTCTGATGCGCAATGACGGCGTGAGAATCGGTCATGTGACGCTTTTTGTCCGCACAGTGCTGGGCAAATACGCGGTGGAAACCATGATTCCAATCATGGCGGTGATGATGCTGTTCTTCGGCAATCTGAATATCGTTGTGCTGGGCATTGTGCTGATTCTCTCCGTCGCGCAGTTTGTCCTCTTCCTCGCCACGCGGAAACATTCGCTGATTCACGATCTTCTTGCTGATACCGTCGCGGTTGATATGGCCAGCCAGATGATCTTCAATTCCACCGATGAGCTGGTTGCTTACAAGGCCAAACTCCAAGCAGAAAAGGTCGCGCATCAGATGTACTAAGGCACCACCGCGCAAATCCATCCTGCGGGGCTTTCAGACGATACTTCCACCCGCTTCAAAAGCGGCGAAGGCATGTCACTACGATGACAAAGGGCAAAGAAAGGGGATTCTATGAAAATCGTTTTGCAGAACCTGACCAAAATCTTCCCGAGCCGCAACAAAAAGTCCGGCGAAGAAGTGGTAGCAGTCAACAATTTTGACTTTACCATCCCGGATGGAAAGCTGATTGGCCTTCTTGGTCCGTCCGGCTGCGGCAAAAGCACGACGCTGTACATGATTAGCGGTCTGCAGAAGCCATCCAGCGGCAAAATCTTCTTCGGGGAGGACGATGTGACCGATCTGTCCACGGAAAACCGCGGCATTGGTCTGGTGTTCCAAAATTACGCGCTCTATCCCCATCTGACGGTCAAGCAGAACATCCTCTTCCCTTTGCAGAACCTCCGCGGCAAGGACAAGATGACCAAGGAAGCCATGCTGGAGCGTGCGCATGAGGCCGCCCGGCTGGTGCAGATTGAGGAACTGCTGGAGCGCAAGCCCAGCGAGCTTTCCGGCGGTCAGCAGCAGCGCGTCGCAATCGCCCGCGCCTTGGTCAAGAACCCGCGTCTGCTCCTGCTGGATGAGCCGACCAAGGGCATCGACAGCTTCTTCAAGGAGACCTTTGCGTCCATCCTGACGGAGCTGAAAAAGAAGGGCATCACCATCGTCATGGTGTCCCACGACGTGGAATTCTGCGCCCGGTACGCCGATCAGGTGAGCATGTTCTTTGACGGGCAGGTCCTGACCACGGATACGCCCCGCCGGTTCTTCGGCGCGAATAGCTTCTACACCACTGCCGCAAACCGTATGAGCCGCCATGTGTTCCGGAACGCGGTCACGGCGGAGGATGTAGTGGATCTTTACAAACAAAACCGGGAGACAAAGGCATGAAAAAGTCCCGTATTGCCACTTTGATCGTTTTTTTCGTGCTGATTCCCCTGACGCTGATTGTGGGCAGCAGACTTTCCGGACGGGCGTTTTATGTCACCAGCACGCTGGTGATCGCGGAGCTGCTGATCCCCTTCTTTCTGGCCTTTGAGGGGCGCAGACCTCAGGCGCGGGAGCTGGTGGTGCTGGCAGTGATGTGCGCGCTGGCGGTAGCCGGGCGGGTCGCCATTCCCATCCCCAGCTTCAAGGCAATTTTCGGCATTATCATGATCGCGGGGATTGCCTTTGGCCCGGAATCGGGCTTTCTGGTGGGGGCAATCAGCGCACTGGCAAGCAATTTCTTCTACAGCCAAGGCCCCTACACGCCGTGGCAGATGATGGCCTACGGCGCGGGCGGGATGCTGGCGGGCTTTGTGTTCGCCGAGGGCAGACTTCCCCGCAAGCCGGTGGTGATGGGGATTTTCGGATTTCTGGCGGTGGCGTTTTTCGTCGGGCCGCTGCTGGATACCTGTTCGGTGTTTCTGGTGATGTCCAGAATCTCCCTCAAGGGGGCGATGGCGTTCTATATTTCCGGGTTCCCGGTGAACCTGAGACAGGCTGTCGCCACGGCAAACGTACTTCTGGTTCTGGGGAAGCCCCTCCTGGAAAAGCTTGACCGGATCAAAACAAAATACGGAATTCTGGATGATGAGGGGAGGAAGGAAGCATGAAAAAAGACCAGCTGTTTCTTTCCACCATTGCCCCGGACGCCGCGGAGGAAGCCCGGCGGCACGGCCTGGGGCTGGAAATCGCGGAATACTGCACAGCGTGGAACATGGATGAGCAGTTCGAGACGACCCACGCTGCTGTGACCGAGGAACTAACAGGCGTGGGCAGGAGACTGCTGCACGCGCCATTCAGCGAGCTTTTCCCCTGTGCCGTTGACCCGAAAGCCCGGGAGCTGGCGGCGCTCCGCTACCGGCAGGCGATCGCGCTTGCGCGGCGGTATGATGCCCGGAAGATCATCATTCATGGGGGCTTCAACGAAAGATTGTACTACCCCTGCTGGTATACGGAGCAGTCCGTTGTTTTCTGGAAAGACTTTTTGAAGGAAGACCCCGGCGTGGACATCGTGCTGGAAAACGTGCTGGAGGAGCAGCCGGAGATCACCGACGACGATGCCGTGAAGGAGATCGCCGACGACGGCACCGAGAGGGAACTCACCCTCTCCGACGGTTCCATCCGCTTTGACCACGTTTACTTCAAATACCATCCCGACAGTGCCGAGTGGAACCTGACGGACATCGACTTCTCCATTGCCAGCGGCATGACCGTGGGCATTCTGGGCGGCACCGGCAGCGCCAAGAGCACGCTGGTGAGCATGATCCCCCGG
>ERZ779922.1857-NODE-1857-length-13736-cov-4.707989_pt1 | contig 13736 bp, 9 predicted proteins | sample MGYA00511544_ERZ779922 | MGnify/ENA primary metagenome ERZ779922 (study PRJEB29588, sample SAMEA2154516) | human gut metagenome | biome: human gut; feature: human-associated habitat; material: faeces | place: Denmark | collected 2008/2010 ... | reverse complement strand
TCCGTCGTTTCCAGTAAGGCACTGACCGCTTCGGAGAACTCCGTTGTGCTTTCTGCATCGGTCGCCTCTGATGTCGTATTTCCGATAATTTTTCTCGCAATCGTTTCGCACTCCTGCGGACTTTTGCGAAGCTTTTCACAACCGTTCATCACTTCGTCAAAGAAATACGAAATACTTCCTCATTAATTTTTATCTCATATCCGTTTTGAATCCTCGGGACATAAGTATAAAATGTATATGCACACATCTCCGTTCCCGGCGCAGGTGTTTTTATGCAAAAGAAATCGGAGTTTCTGCTGTCCGAAACCTCAATCTCATTGTCAAGGAAGTTGCTGTTAACATTAACATAATAATCATCTGTTCCTTTTATTCTAAAAATTGTTATCGTACATTTTGTATTTTCAGATCTTTTGAAATAAACTGTTTTGAATGTCGATAATGTTTCTAACTGCCAGCCGTTTTTTCCTTTGGCTATAAGGCACTGACCCTTTTCACCTTCATCCGTATACAGCACCATTGCCGACTTCTCGCCCTCTATAACTTTCACAATCTCACCCTGCTGAGAATAGTTAAATACCTCTTGCGGCGACGAGAATTTTCGCAAAAATTTCTCGGGTGGAAGCTCCGACATAAGTGCCGAGCCTATAGCAAAAACTAAAACGCCGGCAATTATCGTAAGCCATTTCTTTCTGCCATTATTTTTTCTGATTATCAATACAACCGCAACAATTACGGCAAGAGAAAATAGTAGCCTGATGATTTTAAACATTATTTTTCAACCTTAATTTCATTATTACCGAGCCAATGTTTTAATAAGCACGGACGTTTTCAATATAATTACCCGCTTCATACCGCACGGATGCTTGCAGTGGTTGATATCTGATTGGAGTGATATCTCGAACTATTCTGCCGCAGTTCTATAAATAACCGGCTCGTCCGTATGTCAGACATCCCAATAAAACCTGCCTCTCCACCATGACGGAGGAAACCACCAATGGAAGCCTTTACCTTTACTGTGAATTTCAAACCACAACAAGCACGCAAACGATACTGCCATAAGCCCAAATTCACAATACTTATAAATTGAAGTAGAATTAACTCCGAAAGAGTCCATTACCAGAATCAGAAGAACTAAATCTGAAGTCATCAAAAAAACATATATCGCATAGATAACTCTTATGTAATTTCTGCACCGCGATTCGTTCATATGTTTCTTGCTATAGACATAGCCCGTAAAGAATTTATACAAAAAATTATGACCCTTTCGATATCTGCGCCTGTTTGACTTGGATTTATCAATAAAGAAAAGGTAATCCAAGACGATTTTTGATACTAATTTAAGGATAAAAAATATACATATATTACTTGTGATTACCATTTTAGCCATAGAGCACCTCAGATGTTTAAAACCCTGCGTTAATTTGTTCAGTGTTATTTAAATGTATACTCTCCCCTAAAAAAGCCAACAAATCTTCCTTTTTTATCACGCGATGTTATATGCGAAAGATTAAAAATAGCCGTTGCAATTGCTGTTGCTTCATGAATTGCGTAAGTTACTATAATAACCCAGTTAATTTCTCTTACAAGATAATAAGTTACACTCACTATCGCAAGAGTTATTATAAAAACAACAATTAAAACCACATCTACAAGATGATACTTCTCGATATTGGGGCTAAACTCCTGCTCGGGAAGACTCTTTATCGTCGTTCTTATGTAGTGCATAGTTTTTCTTTTGAAATATTGTTCTTTTCGCCACTCACGCTTTTGTCGGTTAGTTAAGCCCTTCTCAAACAAAAAAGTTACAATAGATTTATATACCCAATGATTATAAATTCCGTTTATGATAATTGCAATTATTACAAGGCTTATAGGCAACTGCCTCATTTCATTTAAATCATCTAAAGGAAGTAGCATTTATTTATCACCTTACTCTTTTCAATCTCTGTCCTTGATTATAAGTATAACAGCAAATAATTTTCTTATCAATAACAATCGCAAAAATTGACACTTTGCGCAGACGGGCGCGCAAGTTTGCCGTTTTAGCCGTAGAGCACCTCCAGATGTTTAAAACCCTGCGTCGTTTGTTCAGTTTTATTTAAATGTATACTCTCCCCAAAAGAAACCAACAAATCGTCCTTTTTTATCGCGCGATGTTATATGCGAAAGGAAAAAGAAGGTCGTTGCAATAACTGTTGCTTCATGAATTGCGTAAGTTACTATAATAACCCAGTTAATTTCTCTTACAAGATAATAAGTTACACTCACTATCGCAAGAGTTATTATAAAAACAACAATTAAAACCACATCTACAAGATGATACTTCTCGATATTGGGGCTAAACTCCTGCTCGGGAAGACTCTTTATCGTCGTTCTTATGTAGTGCATGGTTTGTCTTTTGAAATATTTCTCTTTTCGCCACGCACGCTTTTGTCGGTTAGTCAAACCCTTCTCAAATAAAAAGGTCACAATAAATTTATATTTCGAATGATTATAAATTCCGTTTATGATAATTGTAATTATTATAAGACTTATAGGTAACTGTCTCATTTCATTTAAATCATCGAAAGGAAGTATCATTTATTTATCACCTTACTCTTTTCAACCTCTGTCCTTGATTATAAGTATAACAGCAAATAATTCTCTTATCAATAACAATCGCAAAAATTGACACTTTGCGCATACGGGCGCGCAAGTTTGCCGTATATAAAAACTCCGCCCGGAGAACCGGACGGAGCTTTCGGCATCTGAACTGTAGCAAGTCCCTTATTTATATATCATTTCCTGTCCGATACTTCCGAAAAACGTCAGAAGAATCATCGGTTCGCAACAGAGAAGATATTATAGCCCTGAACCGTCGCCGATTGTCATTTGCATCTTCTCAAAATTTTATTTTCTCTCTTTCGGTCGGTGCGATGCTTCGCACCTCGCAGCGCGCACCGAGCCCAATGCTAAAGCTTGTTGTTATACTCCGGGTCGCCCGGAAATTTGATTGCACAGTTTTTGTTAGGCGAACCACTCCATTATTTTGCCTAATACTCCGATGACTGTCATTCCGAAAAAGCCGAGTGCCCATATGCCCGAAAAAATGACCAGCCAAAATGCCTGCTCAAACGGGTTCATATTCAACGGATTCATTTTCGTTTCCTCCAAATTATTTTTTCATGTACCGCACGATTGATTTTTGTTCCGCCAAAAGTTTCTTAGCCCATCGGAATCACATCCTTTACTTTAAAATTGCACATATAAAAAATTTTCTCTAACCTGCTTTTGTTTTTATGTATTTATCTCCCGCTCCGTAATGTCGCACAGCGGGCAGAGGGTATGTCCTCTGCCGCTGCGCTTACATAGGAGTAGAGAGGTGGTTGTCATTTTCAAGCCGCGAATATGCGGAACAGGCAGCAATATATTTTGCCATACGCCCGCCTTTTCGGGATAAATTATAATGCAAAACTGCGTTCTATGTAGCCGCCGATGCAAAAGTATAGATAAAACATGCGAAAAAAGAGATTTTTTGTTATCAACTATCCTACATATATAGTCTGCGAAAATGAAAAAGGTTACACTTTTTTCAAAAAATTTTTTCAATTTTTGGGCGGGTATTGTATTTACTGAATTAAACAAAAAACTCCGCCCGGAGAACCGGACGGAGCTTTTGATTTAGATTTACGCGTTGTGCTTCTTGATAGCTGCCTGAGCTGCGCTGAGGCGTGCGATCGGCACGCGGAAGGGCGAGCAGGAGACATAATCAAGGCCGATATCGTTGCAGAACTCGACAGAGCTCGGGTCGCCGCCGTGCTCACCGCAGATACCGCAGTGGAGCTTCGGGTTGACGGGCTTGCTGAGCGCAATGGTCATCTGCATAAGCTTGCCTACGCCGTTCTGATCAAGCTTTGCGAACGGATCGTTCTCAAAGATCTTGGTGTCATAGTAAGCGTTGAGGAACTTGCCTGCATCGTCACGGCTGAAGCCGAAGGTCATCTGAGTCAGATCGTTGGTGCCGAAGCAGAAGAAATCAGCCTCAGCAGCGATCTCGTCGGCGGTGAGAGCCGCTCTCGGGATCTCGATCATGGTGCCGACCTCATACTCGAGATCAATGCCGGCAGCCTTTATCTCAGCGTCGGCAACCTCGACAACGATCTTCTTGACGAACTTGAACTCCTTGACGTCGCCGACAAGCGGGATCATGATCTCGGGAACGATCTTCCAATCGGGATGCTTCTTCTGAACATTGATAGCAGCGCGGATAACGGCAGCGGTCTGCATCTTTGCGATTTCGGGATAGGTGACGGTCAGGCGGCAGCCGCGGTGACCCATCATCGGGTTGAACTCGTGGAGAGAAGCGATGATAGCCTTGATCTCATCAACGGACTTGTGCTTCGCAGCCGCAAGAGCCTCGATGTCGGCCTCCTCGGTGGGAACAAACTCATGGAGAGGCGGATCAAGGAAGCGGATGGTGACCGGCTTGCCTTCGAGGGTCTCATAGAGCTTCTCGAAGTCGCCCTGCTGATAGGGAAGAATCTTCTCAAGAGCTTCTTCTCTCTCTTCAACAGTATCGGAGCAGATCATCTCGCGGAAAGCAGCGATTCTGTCAGCCTCGAAGAACATATGCTCTGTACGGCAAAGGCCGATGCCCTCTGCGCCGAGCTCAACAGCCTTGGCTGCGTCGCGCGGAGTATCTGCGTTGGTGCGAACCTTAAGGGTTCTGTACTTATCAGCCCAGCCCATGATTCTGCCGAACTCGCCTGCGATGGAAGCGTCGACAGTCGGGATGATGCCGTCATAGATGTTACCGGTGGAGCCGTCGATGGAGATGAAGTCGCCCTCGTGATAGGTCTTGCCGGCGAGCTCGAACTTCTTGTTCTCCTCGTCCATGTTGATCTCGCCGCAGCCGGAGACGCAGCACTTGCCCATGCCGCGGGCCACAACGGCCGCGTGGGAGGTCATACCGCCGCGGACGGTCAGGATGCCCTGGGAGGCCTTCATGCCCTCGATATCCTCCGGAGAGGTCTCGAGACGGACGAGAACGACCTTCTCGCCGCGCTCGGCCCAGGCCTTGGCGTCCTCAGCGGTGAAGACGATCTTGCCGCAGGCGGCGCCGGGGGAGGCGGGCAGAGCCTTGGCGATGGCGGGAGCCTTCTTGAGGACAGCCGCATCGAACTGGGGATGGAGCAGGGTGTCGAGGTTGCGCGGGTCGATCATGGAGACGGCCTTCTTCTCGTCGATCATGCCCTCGTCCACGAGGTCACAGGCGATCTTGAGAGCAGCCTGCGCGGTGCGCTTACCGCTGCGGCACTGGAGCATATAGAGCTTGCCGTTCTCGACGGTGAACTCCATGTCCTGCATGTCGCGGTAGTGATCCTCGAGCAGGTCGCAGACCTTGACAAAGTCGGCGTAAGCCTGGGGGAACTTCTCTTCCATCTGGGAGATGGGCATCGGGGTGCGGACGCCGGCGACGACGTCCTCGCCCTGAGCGTTGGTCAGGAACTCGCCCATGAGCTTCTTCTCGCCGGTGGCGGGGTCACGGGTGAAGGCGACGCCGGTACCGGAGTTGTCGTTCAGGTTGCCGAAGACCATCGGCATGACGTTGACGGCAGTGCCCCAGGAATAGGGGATGTCGTTGTCGCGGCGATAGACGTTCGCGCGCGGGTTGTCCCAGGAGCGGAACACGGCGCGGATGGCTTCGTACAGCTGGGTCTTGGGGTCGGAGGGGAAGTCCTCGCCGATCTGCTGCTTGTACTCGGCCTTGAACTGCTCGGCGAGTTCCTTGAGGTCGGCCGCGGTAAGCTCGATGTCGAGCTTGACGCCGCGCTTTTCCTTCATCGCGTCGATGAGCTGCTCAAAGTACTTCTTGCCGACTTCCATAACGACGTCGGAGAACATCTGGATGAAGCGGCGATAGGAGTCGTAAACGAAACGCTCGAAGTTGGGGTCGGGGTTGCCCGCGATCATGGCGGCGACGACGTCGTCGTTGAGACCGAGGTTCAGGATGGTATCCATCATGCCGGGCATGGAAGCGCGCGCGCCGGAACGGACGGAGACGAGCAGGGGGTTCTTCAGATCGCCGAACTTCTTGCCGTTCATCTCTTCCATCTTCGCGACGTATTCCATGATCTCTGCCATGATCTCGTCGTTGATCTTGCGGCCGTCCTCGTAATACTGGGTGCAGGCTTCGGTCGTGATGGTGAAGCCCTGGGGCACGGGCAGACCGATGTTGGTCATCTCGGCCAGGTTCGCGCCCTTGCCGCCCAGAAGCTCACGCATGGTAGCGTTGCCTTCCGAGAACAGGTAGACATACTTTTTGCTCATTGGTTTTCCTCCATTAAAAATGTATCGCTGTGTGATCATTATCAAGCCATATTATTATAGACAGAAAATCCCCGACTTTCAATAACAAGTTGTGAAATTTTTGTCGACTTTCCGCATTTTTTCTCCCGCAAAACGCAATTTGGCGCAAAATCGTTCTGTTTTTCCGTCGCGGGGCGCGGATTTTCTTGCAAGCGCCGCACTTTTGCGATATACTATTTTTAAATTTGCGCTGAAAATGCGCGCAGAGTACAGAGCATGGAGCGGGCAATGGAGCTTTTGGATTTTGCAAAAACCGATACGGCGGCGCGTCTTCGCGCCGCGGCAAAGCGCGGCGCACTGTCGCACGCACTCATTTTCAGCGGCAGCGGCAACCGCGTGAGCGCTGCGCGCTATGCCGCCGCGGCGATGGAGTGCACAGCGGAAAGCAAGCCCTGCCTCGCCTGCCCTGCCTGCCGCAAGGTGATGCAGGACATCCACCCCGACGTCACGTTCGTGCGCGACGCAGAGCACAAGGAGCTCTCGATCGACACGGTGCGCGCGATGCGCGCCGACGCGTTCATCCGCCCGAACGAGGGCGCGCGCAAGGTCTACATTTTCGAGGACTGCACCATCCTGACGGAAAAGGACCAGAACGTGCTTTTGAAGCTTGTGGAGGAGGGGCCCGCTTATGCAGCGTTCTTCTTCTGCGCGGAAAATCCGGCGGTTCTGCTCCAGACCATCCGCTCGCGCTGCGTGGAGGTCAAGCTCTCCCCCACCGTCGAAGAGGGCGGCGCGCCTGACGAGCGCGCGCTCGAGCTCGCGCGGCTCATCGCCGAGGGGTCACGCGCGTCCCGCGCGGCATTCCTCGCAAAGCTCGAAACGCAGAAGGCCACGCGCGACGACCTGTCCTCGCTTTTCGAGGGAACGCGGCTTCTGCTCTCGTCCGCCCTGCTGGGGCAGTACGGCGTGAGCGTACCGGAGAGGGATCTTCGCATCGCGCGGTCACTGGCTTCGCGCTTGACAAAAGCCAAATTACTCGGCACAATAGATTTATTGCAGGACTACCGCAATAAATGCACCTATAACGTCGGCGTCGGGCCCACGCTGGGCGGCTTCGCCGTTGAATTGGAGGAAACCCTTTGACAGAAGTGATCGGAGTCCGCTTCCGCGGCGGATGCAAGGAATATTATTTTGACCCGCACGGCATCGCGGTCGAACCCAACCAGTTCGTCATCGTCGAGACCGCGCAGGGGCTCGAGTACGCCCAGTGCGTCTCGGGCAACCATGAGGTGGAGGACGATTCCGTCGTCCAACCGCTGCGCCCGCTCGTGCGCGTGGCGACGGAGAACGATGACCGCACCTACGCCTACAACAAAACGCGCGAAAAGAACGCCTTCGAGGTCTGCCAGAAGAAGATCGCCGAGCGTGGGCTCGACATGAAGCTCGTGCGCGTGGAGAGCAACTTCGACGGCAGCAAGATCATCTTTTTCTTCACGTCCGATGGGCGCGTGGACTTCCGCGAGCTCGTGCGCGACCTCGCGGGCGTGTTCCGCGCCCGCCGTCAGTTCTTTCATGGTTCCTTCGCTGGGCGGCTGGGCCGCTCCCTTGTCCGGCGGCGGAATCAGGAAGACGAAGATATCCCCCTGCCGATTGATGGAGGCCGGCTGGTCCAGTTGAATGAATGCCCGTGTGCCGTACACGGCTTCACCGTTGATGTTGAGCCACCGGCCTACGCCGCGCATGGTGGCGGCCACTTTTTCCGGAATGGTGCCGTCTGCCATGGGATTGACGTTCAACAGAAGATTGCCTCCCTTGGTAACGCATTCCACCAGTTTTTCAATGATGGTTTCCGGGGACTTGATGTTGGTGTCGTAGCGGTTGTAGCCCCATTTGTCGCTCACCGTCATGCAGGATTCCCAGTCCACGCCGGGATATCCGCGCCGGGGGATGAAGCGTTCCGGAGTAATATAGTCCCCGCAGCGCAGGTCCAGCGTTCCGGCCTGGTCCTTGTTCAGGCCGGAATAGGCGTACAGGCGGTTGTTCATGATGACGCCGGGATTGATGGAGCGCACCATGTCCATCAGTTCCGGCGCTTTCCAGCCTTTGGCCCCCTCCATGGCCCCCTGGGAGTAGTCCCACCACATGATATCGATGGGCGCGTAACGGGTCATCAGCTCCCGGACCTGGGCGTGCAGGTATTTCTGGTAGGCGGCGTGGTCGCGGGGAATGTTTTTCCTGTTAAGCATGGCCGCCTGCCCCGCAGGGTAGCAGAGATCCGGGCAGATGGTGTTGTCATAAGACGGGTGGTGCCAGTCAATGACGGAGTGGTAGAGGCCCACTTTCAGGCCGCGCCTGCGGCAGGAGTCCACATATTCGCGAATGATGTCCCTGTTCACGGCGCTTTTGGCGTCGTAATCCGTCAAGGCGCTGTCAAACAGGCCGAAGCCTTCATGGTGCTTGCTGGTGAGCACTATATATTGACACCCCGCATCCCGGGCGAGCTGGGCCCATTCTTCCGTCAGTCCTTCCCTGGGCTTGAACAGGGGCAGGGCTTCCGCGGCGTAGGTGTCCGTATCCACTTCCACGTTTTTTTGAATCCATTCGGAACCTCCGGGCCTGCCTTTCCATTCCCCGGCCAGTCCGGAATACAGGCCGTAGTGGATGAACATGCCGAATTTGGCGTCCCTCCACCATTCCATGCGCCGGTTACGTTCCTCCGCCGTTTCTCTGACTGCGGCATGGTTGGCATCCGCGGGGAGGGGGAGTCCGGGCGCGGCTGCCGAAAATTCCGCGGGAACGGTGGCCGGGAAGTTCTGCTTTGTTCCACCGCCGCGCAGCCGGGCCGCGAACTGTTCGTCCAGGGCCAGAGAGGGCTGCCCGTTTTCCGTAATGATTTTAGTGACGGACTGCTGGGCTGGGGCGGGAAGCCCCAGAGTGACGGCTAGGGCGGCAATCGTGGCTATGTTCATGGTTGTTCAGGATGGTGTGAGGCTGGGGGGAAAGCTGAACCGGCTTAAATGACGTCCGTATCCGCGTAGCTGCCCAGAATTTTCAGCATGGAACAGTGCTGTTCCAGCTCCGGAAGGGTTTCCCGGAGGGGGGATTCCTGAATGTGGCCGGCGGCGTCTATGTAGAAGACGTATTCCCAGTTGATGACTTTGGACGGGCGGGATTCAATGCGTATCAGGTTATTGTTGTGCCGCTGGAAGCAGTTGACCACTTCCGCCAGGGTGCCGGGCTTGTGCTGGATGCGGATGAGCAGGGAGGTGCGGTCCCTGCCGCTGGGCTGCGTTTCCTGGCGTCCGATGACGGCAAAACGGGTGGTGTTGCAGGACTGGTCCTGAACGTCTTCTTCCAAGATGTTCAGGCCGAACAATTCCGCGGCCAGCGGGCAGCCTAGGGACGCCGCGCCCATGGCGGCGTTCTCCTTGGCAAGAATGCTGGCTTTCGTAGTGGAGGACGTTTCCACGAGTTCCGCGTTCGGGAAGTGCCGCTGGATCCAGTTCCTCGTCTGGCCGAGGACCTGGGGGTGGGAATACAGGATGCGGATGTGTTCCCGCGGAATATCCGCCATCAGGCTGTTGCGGATGTTCAGATTGATCTGGGCGCAGATTTTGAGGGGTGAGGTGACGAAAAGATCCATCACGGCGGTGACGGAGCCTTCCGAAGAATTTTCCACGGGAACTACGCCGTACTGGGCCTTTCCCCGGTCCACCATGTCAAACACGTCCTTGAAGCTCTGGCACGGAATGAGTTCGCAGCTTTTTCCGAACTGCTTGAGAGCCGCCTGATGGCTCCAGGTCCCTTTGGGGCCCAGGTAAGCAATGGTCAAGCCGCCTTCCAGGAAGAAGGAGCAGGAGATGATTTCACGGTAAATAGCCTGGAGGGAGGCTTCCGGCAGCACGCCCGCATTCAGGCGGTTCAGTTTGTTGAGCAGGACCGTTTCCCGTTCGGGAACGAAGATGGGGGAATTTTTTTCCTTTTTAATGCGGCCGACTTCATGCACCCATTCGGCGCGTTTTTTTAACAGCTCTACAATCCGGGCGTCCACCTCGTCAATAGCCAGGCGCGCCTTTGTCAGGGCGATGGTCTGTTCATCCGTGTTTCCGCTTTTTTGCTGCCTGGGGGGATTGTCCGGAGAGGCGTCCTCCCCGTGGTGCGTGGTCTCCATGTCTCTGTGAAAGCTGTGTGGTTAAAGCCGTGTCAAGGTAGCGGTTCCGGGGGGGCAAATCAAGATTAAAGGGGAGGTCTCCGCCGCGGATTCTTCTTGCATGCGCGGAAGATGCCGGGCAGGTTCATTTCTCCTTGATTGATGAAAAGAATATTGTTCCCGGCTGACTGTGACCGTAGACGCTCCTGCCGGAAAGGGGGCGTAAGAAGGTGAACGACGGGTCTATTGCCGCATCTTTGTCCGCAAGGATGGGGGCGCCGGATGACGGCGGATTGCTGACGAAGGCCGGGCCGGCTCTGGGATTTGAATATGGCGCTTTCCCGTATTCTGTCCGTTGAAGCGGCTTCCGCTGCCGGGAAATGGCGGGGAGGTTTAGTTCCGTCCTCCGTCTTCCTGTACCGGGCGCGGCTCCGGGATGGCCCCGTAAAGCCCGTTGGGGAAGAGCTGGAGCCACGGCGTGTATTCCGGCGGGACGGGCGCTTCGAAATCCATGCGCTTTCCCGTGCGCGGGTGGTCGAAGCCCAGCCGCCACGCGTGGAGCATGAGCCTGCCGGGTTTTGCCTTTTGCCGGGCGGGTTTGGCGTAAATGGGGTCCCCGATGAGCGGATGGCCCAGATGGAGCATGTGCACGCGTATCTGGTGGGTTCTGCCCGTGTGCAACGTGCACAGAACCAGGGAGGAGTCCGTGGACGGGTCCGCGCAGAGCAAATCGTAGTCCGTAATGGCGGCTTTCCCGGAACCGGGATTGACTACTGCCATTTTCAGGCGATTGACGGGATGGCGGCCGATATGGGTGAAGACCGTGCCGGAACTTTGGGAAGGAATGCCCTGGACGACGGCCAGATAACGCTTTTCCGTGCTTCGGGCCGCGAACTGCGCCGTCAGGGATTGATGGGCGGCGTCATTTTTTGCGATGACCAGGCAGCCGGAGGTGTCCTTGTCCAGGCGGTGGACGATGCCTGGGCGTTCCACTCCGCCGATGCCGGAGAGGTCCCCGCAGTGGTGGAGCAGGGCGTTTACGATGGTGCCGTCCGGGTTACCGGCCGCGGGATGCACGACCATGCCGCTTTCCTTGTTGATGACGACCACGTCTTCATCTTCATACAGGATGTCCAGGGGGATATCCTGAGGCTGGGCTTCCGCCGGTTCCGGCTCCGGAATGCGGACGGTGATGGAATCACCGCGGGAGACGGGGTTTTTAGGCTTGGCGGGAGAGCCGTTGACCAACACGTCCCCGCTTTTGATCAGGTTCTGAATCCTGGAGCGGGAAAGCTCCGGAAGGTGGGCGGCAAGGTATTGGTCCAGGCGGATTTTCCCGTCGGCGTCGTCCGTAGTCAGATTCATGTTCCGTGGAGTTTGGTCAATGGCTGTAGGCGGAGGGCGGCAGGTCAATAAAAGTGTAGTCCAGCCCGTAAACATCCTTGAGAAGAAGCCCCAGGGCCTTTACGCCGAACGTCTCCGTAAAGTAGTGGCCGCCGAAGACCAGATTGACTCCCAGTTCCTGGGCCAGGGGGATGTTCCAGTGGGAGCCTTCCCCGGTCACGTAGGTGCGGCAGCCGAGGGCCGCTGCCTGGGCAAGATCATCTCCCGCGCCTCCGGTACAGATGAAGACATCTCCGGCCGGAGCCTCCGGGGAATCTTTCCAGAAGGCCTGCACGGGCGCGCCGAGGACGGTTTCCAGTTTTTGCTCCAATTCCGCGCATGTACCTGAAAATTCTCCGTGCGTACCGAGGGAAACGCCGTGGTAGTCCAGCCCATCATGGGAACATGGCCGGAGGCCGCAGGCCTTCGCCAGCAGGGCATTGTTGCCGTATGCGGGGTGGACGTCCAGAGGAAGGTGGGCGGCGTAAATCGCCAGGTTCCCGTCCATGGCGGCTTTCAGCTTCCGGTAGGCGATGCCGGTAATGGGCTGCATGGGCTGCCAGAAAATGCCGTGGTGAAGAAGGAGCAGGTCCGCCCCTGTTTCCAGGGCAGCATGAATGGCCTTTTCTGAGCCGTCCACGGCGGCGGCCACCTTGGAAACGGAGCCTCCGTTTTCCAGTTGAAGGCCGTTCAGGGCGCGGGGGGCGTCCGGAATGGAGTCCACGGAAAGGATTCCGTCCAGAAAGGAGATGGCGGTGTGCAGCTCAATCTTGCTCATGCGGGAGGAATGGTTAGTTATCTTCCGAAAGGCTGGCGCCGAGCAAACGCACGGCGTCCATGTTCAGGATAAAATAATTCGGGGTTGTATTTACTCTGCCGTAATAAAATCTGCTGTATCCGGCCTCCCCCGCCGGGGCGATTTCCAGCGTGATGACTTTGTCCTCCGTTTCCGGTTCCGGGGCAAAGGTAATGTCGCCGGTCCCGGATTTGGTTGGCACGGGGGGCGCCTCCTTGTAAGACTGGAGGATGAGTTTCAGGCGGAAAACGGGATTTTTCAGGGCTTCATGCGCTGTGGCGTCCGTATAGGGAAGCCAGGCGCTCACCTCCATTTTTTCCAGTTCGTCCAGATAGCGGTTGGCGCGGTTCGGGTTGATATTCAGGGTTTCATCCTTTCCGTCTTTGGAGGCCGTCCAGGAATCGTCCAGACGGTCGAATTTCAGGACCAGGGGGCCTCCGGAACCGATGCGTTCCAGGTGCATTTCTCTGAGGTCAAACCTGCTGAAGGAGAAGAGCCTCTTTTTTTTCCAGGCCAGTGCATCCGTCAGCAAATCCTTCATGTAGGCGTTGTCCAGTATGGCAACGGTGGGTTTTCCGGCCTGGAGGGCATACCAGGAACCGTCCGCCCCCTTGGAGAAAAATACCGTCACGGGGGGGCGGGACTCTTCACCGGGCTTGGGCAGAAGGGACATGGTGAGCGTCATTCTGGGATTATCCAGCCCGTATACGGAAAGATCCGTAGCCTTGTCCGAGGCGAATCCGGCCACTTTCCCCTGTTTAACTGTTTTCAGCAGGGAAATGAGATGTTCCGGATTCGCTTCCTGGTAACGGGCGCCCTCTGCCGTGTACAGCCAGGTGGGCTTGATGCCTTTTTTCTCATCCCCCTGAATGAAGCGGGCGATGGTGGGGTAATCCTGAAAGCTCTTGCGGATGGAAAGGCCGGTAATTTTGTAATCCCCGATGTCCGTCAATTGCTTGGAACGCAAAAGGCCCAGATCCAGCGGAATATTGCGTACGCCGGGAATTTCCTTGTTGGTTTCCGTCGTTTGAGCCAGTTCAAAGACGGCCTTGCGGTCGGAAACGGTGGCCTTGACCAGTTCGGACAGGCTTCCGTTGTCGGAGGGGGGGTAAATCCGGA
>ERZ779922.1845-NODE-1845-length-13793-cov-4.571189_pt1 | contig 13793 bp, 16 predicted proteins | sample MGYA00511544_ERZ779922 | MGnify/ENA primary metagenome ERZ779922 (study PRJEB29588, sample SAMEA2154516) | human gut metagenome | biome: human gut; feature: human-associated habitat; material: faeces | place: Denmark | collected 2008/2010 ... | reverse complement strand
TGGCTCCGGCGGCAGCCGTTCTTGTCTGCGGCAATCCGAAAACGGCCTTTCTGACCTTAAACGAAGCCATGTATGCGGAAAAACGTCCGGCGGCGGGCATTGCCGAAACAGCAAAGATTGATCCGACGGCCAAAGTCGGCGAAGGCTGTTCAATTGCCGACTATGCGGTTATCGGCGCCGGTGCGGAAATCGGAGCCGGAACGGTGGTTGAACCTTTTGCGGTGATCGGTGAAAACTGCCGGATCGGTGAAAACTGCCGGATCGGTGCTCATGCCTGCATTGCTTATACGATTATGGGCAATAACTGTTACATATACAACGGCGCCCGCATCGGTCAGGACGGCTTTGGCTTTCAGACCATAAACGGCGTGCATAAGCGCATTCCTCAGCTTGGGCGGGTGATTATCGGCAACGACGTCGAAATCGGCGCCTGTACCTGTGTTGACCGCGGCGCCATGGACGATACGGTTATCGGTGACGGCACCCGGGTGGACAATCTGGTGCAAATTGCCCACAACGACAAGCTCGGCCGCGGCTGCGTCGTGGTTGCCCAGACGGGCATTGCCGGCAGCTGCACGTTCGGCGATTATGTCGTCTGCGGCGGGCAGACCGGTTTTGCCGATCATCTGACCATCGGTTCCGGCGCTCAGATCGGCGCTCAGTCCGGCTTGATGCGCAATGTGGAACCCGGAGCAATCATGATGGGTTATCCGGCGGTCGGCATTAAGGATTTTATGCGCCAAACAGCCTACTTGCAAAAGGCGGCGAATGGTGATAGAAACGACAAGAAATAAACATTTGTGACGAACTAAGAAAGGAAGACAATGTCTGAAGTTAAGACTTACCGCATTGAAGAAATTATGAACATGCTGCCGCACCGGTATCCGTTTTTGCTGGTGGATCGCCTGGAGGTCGAGGTTCCGGGCGAAAAAGGCGTCGGCATCAAGAACGTAACGATGAACGAAGAGTTTTTCCAGGGACATTTTCCCGGAAATCCGGTTATGCCCGGCGTTCTGCAGATTGAGGCCATGGCTCAGACGGCCGGCGCAATAGTTTCCTGCGCAAAGGAAGACTATGCCGAACACAAGGCCGGCGTTTTGTTTATGTCGATTGACGGCGTAAAGTTCCGCAAGCCGGTCAAGCCGGGCGACCAGCTGCGCATGCATGTCGAGAAAATCAAAGCCCGCCGCAATGTTTATGTTTTCAGAGGCGAGGCGAAGGTCGACGGTCAAGTTGTTTCCGAGGCCGAATTTACGGCTATGATTATGGAATAAGGAAGCAGACCTGAGTTTGTATGCGAAAAGTCCTCCCTTCGGGGAGGATTTTTTTGCCAAAAAAGAAGATTGTCATCGGAAGTCAGCAGAAAAGAAATAATTTGTAGGGAATTGTGTTTTTACATTGCAATTAAAAGCGGGTAGCTTATTATCAGTCTATTCGGTTTAACTTTATATAAGGAATTTGTTACAATGTCCAATATTCATCCTTCCGCCGTTGTTGAAGACGGTGCCCAGATTGCCGCCAGCGCTAAAATCGGTCCTTTGTGCTACGTCAGCGGCAAGGCGAAAATCGGCGAGAACGTTCAGTTGATTGCTCATGTGACGATTTTGGGAGACACGACCATCGGCGAGGGAACGATTGTTTTTCCGGGAGCCGTTTTGGGAGCCGGTCCGCAGGATCACGGCAATGAATTTAAGGAAGAGGCCAAGCTGATTATCGGCAAGCGCAACATTATCCGAGAGAACGTTACCATGCATGCAGGAACGCCGAAAGAGCACTTTACGACGACGGTCGGCGACGACGGCATGTTTATGATTAACTCGCATGTTGCGCATGACTGTGTGGTCGGCAACAATGTGATTATGACCAACAATGCGGTTATCGGCGGACATGTCCGTATCGGCGACGGCGCTATTCTGGGTGGAAACTGTGCGGTTCATCAGTTTGTCCGCATCGGCCGCAAGGCGATGATCGGCGGCATGACCGGCGTTGACCGCGACGTTATTCCTTTCGGCATCGTAACCTGTGAACGCGGCAAACTGCGCGGTCTTAATGTCATCGGTCTGAAACGCAGCGGTTTTGAGGAAAAGGTCGTCAAATCCATCAGCCATGCTTACATGTATATCTTCAAAGGTAAGGAAGACAATTTTGAAACCCGTCTGGAAAAAGCCAAGGAGAAGTTTAAAGACAACGACATGGTCATGGAGCAGATTGCCTTTATTGAGGAAGCTTTAAGCGGACGCCGTAAGATTATGGTTTCTGACTAGAGACGGGGGAAAGCGTCTGCCGTGACCTTGGCATTTGTCGGCAGACGCTTTTTCTGCTGATTGTTCCTTATTTCAAAATCGGGTTTAGATTATGACTTCTGACTTCAAAAAACTGGGAATTATTGCCGGGGGCGGAACTATTCCGAAAATGCTGATTGAGCATTGCCAAAAGCTCAACCGGCCTTTTTTTGTTCTGGCGATCGAAGGCAATGCCGACAAGGCTTTGATTGACGGCAGCGTGCCGCATTTGTGGATACGCATCGGGCAGGCCGGGACCGGTTTCAAAAAGCTTCATGACGAAAAAGTCGAAGAAGTGATTATGATTGGCACGATCAAGCGTCCGAGTTTTTTTGATTTGCTTCCGGATATGCGGACGACGGCCTTTTTTGCCAAAATCGGCGCCAAAGCGCTGGGCGACGATGGTATTCTGCGGGCTTTGGTTCGGGAAATTGAGGCCGAAGGCATGACCGTGCGCGGCGTGCATGAGGTTATGAGCGGATTGCTGGTCAGAAAGGGCTGTCTTACCAAAAACAGGCCGGACAAACAGGCTGAAGCGGATATCAGGCGCGGTGTCGAAGTGGCGTTGGCTCTGGGGCGGCTTGACGTCGGGCAGGCCGCGGTCGTACAGCAGGGGCTGGTGCTGGCCGTTGAGGGAATTGAGGGAACGGACGAATTGCTGCGCCGCTCCGGCGGTTATAAACGCAAGGGTGCCGGCGGCGTGCTGGTTAAACTGCGGAAGCCGCAGCAGGATATGCGCATTGACCTGCCGACTGTCGGTCTGCAAACGGTCAAACGCGCCAAGGAAAGCGGTCTGCGCGGAATTGCCGTCCATGCCGGCAACGGATTGATCGTCGACGAAGCAGAAGTTGTCCGGCTGGCCGACAAAGAGGGACTTTTTGTAATAGGAGTTGATCCCAGTGACTATGCCGAATAGAAAACTGAAAATTTATCTGGTAGCGGGGGAACCCTCCGGCGACGCGCTTGGTGCCCGGCTGATGCGCGCGTTAAAGAAAAAAACGGACGGGAACGTTGCGTTTTCCGGCGTCGGCGGCGATTTGATGGAAAAAGAAGGCCTGAAACCGTTGTTTGATATTTCCGATTTGGCAATTATGGGACTGGCAGAGATTATCCCGAGCATTCCCAAAGTTTTGCGCCATATCAGAAATACGGTCGACGACATTGTCCGCGTGCAGCCGGACGTGGTGGTTACGATAGACAGCTGGAGTTTTGCCTCCCGGGTACAGAAGGCTCTGCGCAGAAAGAAAACCGGCATTCCGCAGGTGCATTATGTGGCGCCGCAGGTTTGGGCGTGGAAAAAGAAACGTGCCAGAACCATGTATAAATACGTTGACCATTTGCTGACGCTGTTGCCGCAGGAGCCGAAGTATTTTACGCCTTATCATCTGCCGACGACTTTTGTCGGGCATCCGGTTATTGAAAGTAATGTGACGCGGGGCGATGCTGCGGCTTTTCGCAAAAAATTCGACATTGTGCCGGAAAAGAGGGTTATAACGCTGCTGCCGGGGTCAAGGCACAATGAGGTTGCACGCCTGCTGCCGGTTTTTTTGGAAACGGCGCGTCAGCTGAAGCAAACGGACGGGAATTTTTATTTTGTCGTTCCGACCGTTAAGACGGTTGCCAAGCGGGTTAAAGAAATGGTGCGCGGCAGCGGGCTTGAGATTTTGGTGGCGGAAAGCGAAGAAGACCGGCACAATGCCTTTGTGGCTTCGGAAGCGGCAATCGCCGCCTCGGGAACTGTGGCGCTGGAACTGGCGATTGCCGATATTCCGCATATCGTCGCATATAAGGTTTCGCCGTTTTCGGCACTGCTGGTTCGGCATTTTCTGCATATTCAGTTTGTAAACCTGTCCAATATTCTGCTGGGACGGGAGATTATTCCCGAACTTTTGCAGGAACGCTGCATTTCCGGCAATATCCTGAGCTATATGAAAAACATACTGGAACACGGCGACTGGTATGACAAGCAGAAAGAAGGTTTTAAAAAAGTCCGCGCCATTCTGGGCATGGGTGAACAGACGCCGAGCGAAAACGCCGCCGACGTAATTCTGAGCCTGATTAAAAAGTAACCGGCATATTTGGATTTGACACCAGGGGCAAAATATCTTATCTTAATTAAGTTTGTGATTTTAAGACTATGGATATATTAACCTGTGCGGAACGTTTTGTTTTGCGCGCTAAACCTATTGTTATGCGATTTATAAAAACTTTGTGGGCGGCTTTGTTTCCGAAACCGGAATATCCCGCCAGCGACAGAGACGTTATTGCTCTTATCCGGAGCGAGTTGGAAAACCGCCATATGATTTCGGACATTTCGCCGGCAGACTTATCATTCGGTTATCTGCGGCGGGACGGTCGGGAACAGATGGTTGTTTTCAGCTATGTAGGCGGCAGTTGTTTTGTCGTGCGAATGGACAATACGGTTCATGTCGTTCAAAAGCCCGAGGCCGTCAGGTTTATTGCCCCGGTGCCGATTAACCTGTCTGTAGACCGCGATCATCAGATGGAAGACAGTTCCCATTGCTGGGGAATCTTCGTTGACGGCGGTCATTTCAGAATTGACAGGTTCAGAAAGGATTAAAGGCAGAAAGTTTTTTTATAAGGTAGGAAAACTGCCCGACAGAGGCAGGGATTGTTTAACTAAAACCAACAGGATGATTAAAAATCTGATGCAAACGATGCTTTTTCCGTATTATCTGCGGCGAGGGCGGTCGTTGAAGCTTGAGGAATTTAAGAAAATCCTCGGAGACGAGTTTCGCAGGGAGCTCGGTAAGGAAGTAGAAATCAGTGAAGAAGACATTCTTCTGGATTTTTACAAAGACGACGAAGGCAGGATTTTTCCGGCGCTTTCCTATAACTACGACAGCAGTTTGTGGCTGGTCGGGTTTGACAGAAAGGTACAGCGAAAAAGCTATCGCTGGGTGGACGAACATCGTCAAAGGGTTTTTGTTCAGAGCAGACTGAACGAAAAGCAGATAATACCTTTCGGCGGCAGCGGAAAAGTTTTGTTAAAGGGAAAACGGGGCGGCAAGGCTTTTGTGTCCCTGTTTTGATATTGAAAAAGTTGGCAGACTGTTGAAGTCTGGCAACTTTTTTTTGCATTCTGCCGCAGATGGCATTACATTGTAATAAATTGTCTGACGGAGAAAAAATGCGAGTTTTCCTTTATAACCTTCGGGAAATGTTTTTCGGCGAAAGAGAGCGCTGGTTTATGTGGTTGCCGGTGTTGTTTGCCTGCGGCATCGGCGTCTATTTTCTGCTGCCGGAGGAACCGTCACGCTGGATTATTCTTGCTGTCGTCGAAATTCTGCTGGCGCTGGCTTATGTCTGGCGGCATCGGCCGGGGCGTCTGGCTGCGGTTCTGGTTCTGACGGTTGCTGCGTTAGGTTTTGCCGACATTCAGCTGAAAACAATTTATCTGAGCCGTCACGGGATTGTGACGTTTGACCGCAAACTGTATCTGACCGGGAGAGTTTCCGAACTCGGCAGAAATTATCGCGGCAATCCGCGTTTTGTGTTGGAAGACATTGAGGATTTTGACGGAAATTCTTTACCGGGGAGATACCGCGTCAGTCTGACTTCGAAAAGTTCACAGCCTGAAAATGGCCGTTGCGTCGAACTTATCGGAACGGTTTCGGCGCCGCCGCATCCGAATATGGTCGGCGGGTATCAGATGGACAGAAAACTTTTTTATGAGGGCATCAATGCCAGCGGCTATGCCGCGTCGCGGGCGCTTCCCGTCGAATGTTCAAAAGAACCGCCGTTTACTGCCGTGCTGGAAAAAGCCGCGTCGGATTTGCGCGGCCGGGTCGTGGCCAAAATCAATGCGGTTTTGCCGCCCGACGAGGCCGGAATTACGGCGGCCATCGTTGCCGGCGACCGGAGCGGCATAAGACAGGAGATTACCGAAAATTACAGAAATTCCGGATTGGCGCATTTTCTTTCGATATCCGGGCTGCATATGAGTATGCTGGCCGGTCTGATGTTTTTTCTGGTGCGTTTGCTGCTGGCGTTGATTCCGCCTCTGGCACTGTGTTATGATTCCAAAAAGACCGCGGCGGTTTTCGCGATTTTGATGAGTGCGGTTTATCTGGTGATTTCCGGCGCGGAAATTCCCAGCCAGAGGGCATTTATCATGACATTTATCGTGCTGCTCGGGGTTTTGTTTGCGCGTAAGGCGATTTCCATGCGCATGATTTCGTGGGCGGCGCTGATTGTGCTGGTTATTTCGCCGCAGGCTCTGATAAGCGCCAGTTTTCAGATGTCGTTTGCAGCGGTTGCCGCTCTGATTGCTTTTTATGAACGTTTTGCCGGAGGTTTGCACCGTTTTCTGAACGGGCATGAGAACGCGGAAATTTCGCTGCCGTCGAAAGTGGTCAGAATCGTTTTTGCTTATGTGGCCGGTATTCTGGTTTCGGATTTGGTAGCGAGTCTGGCGACGCTGCCGTTTTCGATTTATCATTTTAACCAGATTGCCGTTTATACGACTTTCGGCAATTTGCTGGCCGGACCCGTCATCGGTCTGATAATTATGCCGTTTGTTTTGATTGCGTTGCTGCTGATGCCGTTTAATATGGAAGTCTGGGCATTGAAAATCGTCGGTTTCGGAGTTGAAAAAGTCAATGAGATAACCGCTTATGTCGCGTCTTTGCCGGAAGCGGGGTATCGGGTGGCGGCGATGCCTTTCTGGGGGCTGATGTTGATTGTGTTCGGCGGTTTGTGGCTGTGCATCTGGCGGCTTAAGTGGCGCCGCTGGGGTTGGGTTTTGATTTTGGCCGGAAGCCTGAGCATATTTACGGTTCGCATTCCCGATGTCATGGCCGACAAATACGGCGAAGTGTTTGCGGTTAAGGACGAGCAGGGCAGGCTGGTTATTCTGCCGTCGCGCGGCAATGCTTTTACCAAAAAAATCTGGCTGGAAAAAACGGCTAACCGAAAGCTGTCTGCCAAAGAAAGCCGGAAACTGAAGGATATCTATGACGGAAAGAAAACCGACAGGAGCTGGATAGACATGGAATGCGACGAAAGGGTTTGCGTTTATAAAGACGCGGTTGTGATCGTCAAGTTCGGCGGAATTGAAATCGGGGAACGTGATTTTGATTTGTATGCTGCGGAGGGCGCACAGTTTTTTGTCAACGGACACGGAAAGGTTCAGGCGGAAACGGTGCGAAGCTATATCGGCCGACGACCGTGGAATTGACAAAAACTTTGACAGTCCGCCGGAAAAAAGATATAATGGAAACAGTTTTGAACAACAGAGGATTGAATGATGAGTGCAGAAGCCGTATTGCAGTATCCGTCGCAGGCGGCCAGAAATTTTGAACTGCTGGCCGGATTTATGAAAAGCGCGGCGGATTTTGCCGACGAGGCGGGGCGCAAGCTGCTGAAGGTTTTTAAGGCGGTGGTTATTACCGGCGACGAAACCGGCGAATGCCGCAAGGAAGACATGATTGACCTGGCGCGGCACGAGGCTTTTCTGGAGCTGGTCAAACGTCCGGAAACCGTTGACGAAGAAATGTATCGCAGTGTTTTTTACGAAAAGCTGAAACGGGTGTTGACCAATCTGGTTATGCTGGAAGACATTCCGCTGTATCAGGTGTTGACCGAACAGGAGCAGAAAGTTATTGACGGCGTATTTGACAAGCTGCTGAAACTGGCAGATGCGGAGGAATAGACATGACAATAGAAGTTTCCAGAGAAAAATTCAAGTCGACGGTTGCTGCCGGATTGGCACGGGCGAATAATGAAATGCATGATGTTCTCGGAGAACTGCGCATTTATAACAAAGAGCGGCGTCAGGAAACGCCGGAAGTGAAAAATGAGCCGAATTCACAGATTTTGAGCAGGATGACCGACAGAGAATATTAGAGAAAGCCCCGCAATTGCGGGGCTTTGATTTTTAGAATTCCAGCACCGGACGAACATAATTACCGCCGCCTAGACCTTCGTAAACCACCCCGTGATTGTAACTTATGTTAAAGTTAGAGTACCACACGCCGCCGGAGGGGGCTGTCGACGAAGACCAAGTACAACAGTTCGGATAGGAAACACCTCCAGCCTTTGAAATTGCCGTTTGTATAGTATCCTGATTATTATAGATGTTGACCATGATACCGGTTGCCGGCAGACACCACTTACCATTGGTTTCCGACGTCGGCGCATATTTCCGCGTCGCCCAGGCGGCCGGATAAGTGCTGGCATCACCGGCCGCAACAATCTTGTCCGTATTGCCGCAACTGTCAAAATCGGCTTCAGCCTGCGTACTATTTGTCATATTCGGCAGACTTGAAATATCCGTACCATAACCACCCCAAGCCATACCGACACCGGAACTGCTTCGGTTGCCACTCGCATCAATCCACCACGGCGCCATGACTTGTCCGCCGACACCATTATCGTTGACATAAACCACAATACCCAAAACCGTTTTGCTGGTTGTATAAGCGGCCGGCGCCGAACAGGTGCCGTCACTGTAATAAATCCAGCCGATTGCGCATGAAGCGCGGTCAGCCACGCAGCTGCCGCTGCTGCTGTCCCAATGCGTACCCGTCGCGCAGTTACACATGCTGTACTTGTCGCCGCATTTGGCTGAGCTTGGGCTTTCGTTAGTTCCTGTACAGGTGTATATGTAAGAGGCGTCACAGGGGCAGTACCAAGCCTCGCCAAATGGGCATTTTATGCCCTTTCCCGAGTCGCAGCTGCTCTGCTTGTATCCCAAAGTGCTGCAATCCTTGGTCGCCACACATTGCGCCCAGGCTTCCGTACCGAAAAAAAGCCCGCAACATACTGTACTTAATAAAATATACTGATTTCTCATCGCCTTTCTCCCCTGAATTAGTTCCTCTTGCAACCCCTCACAAAACCTCTGTCTGCCCTGTTCCCTCTTCTGCCATGCCCGGCTCGTTATTACCGCCCCACGGGCCTGTTTCCTCTTCCTTGTTATACTCGGACTCCTATCTGCCTTGTCATCCTCAGGCTTAAACCGAACATTCCTCTTTTAGATTGCCGTGTGTAAATTCCCAACTACGTTGGGCCCCTTTCGTCCCGTAGGCCTCGAACTTCGCTTACAGCTCGTTCTCGCCAACTATCGACTCCAAGTCCGGCAATGACAGAAAAACACAATAATATTCAGCCTCACATACAGAACTTATAAGTCGTGTCAAACGGACACAAAACCGCATCGCCGGTGCAGGTCTGCTGCCGGTATCCCATCTGCGTACAAGTCGAAGTGCCATACTCGCTGTACACCGTGCACATGTCCGTATAACCGCTGCTACAGCCGTTGTCGCAGTATTTGCCCGAACATTCCTCATACTCGCAGTCATGGTTCTCCGGACAGCTTGCCAGCGTGCAACGGTTTTCGCAGCAGGTTTTGCAAACCGCATATTTCGTTACCGAACCGCTTTTGCAGGTTGACGTGCCGATTTCGCCGCCGCATTCACAGTCATAATAGCCCACGCAGGGATTGTTTTTGCGCTTATATTTGGTCGTGTTGCAACTCAGGCAGAAGCCGTCGGTCACATAACCGTCCGCCGTCGCCTGTTCATAGGTATAAGTATAACCGTCGCAGGGATTGCATTTGCATTTTTTGTAAGAACTGTCGTACGGACAGCTCTGCGCGCTGTCCAGAACATAACCGTCGCCGCAGGAGTCGACATAGCCGGCGTCTTTGCAGGCTCTGACCTTGTCTTCGCTGCACTTGGCATAATATTTGTCATTATACGGACAAGGCGCGCCCGACACATAGGTCGGCGGCTCGCAGGAAGTTATCGTATAACCTTCGTTTTTGCACTGGTTGGCCGTGTCTATGGTAAAATCTTCGCCACCGCCGCCATATCCGGCCTCCGTGTCACAGTTGCCGAAACCCAGAAAGCACACCGCGGCCAACCGCGGCCCTTCGTTCCGCGAAAGAAGCCCGGCCTCCAGGTCAACCCGGTCAAAACGGCCTAAATTTAAGGAGTTTTCTTCAAATGCGAAAGCAGGTGCCGTCAATAAAAGTACCGTCAATAAAGAAATTCTTGCTTTGTTTCTCATCGTCCCCCGCCTTTCACATAAAAATTTACAAAAAGGGGCGCCCGAATAGGTGTGGTGTGTGTGTATATTGTGTCTCGTTTTGAGCCGGACGCCCCTTCTTTAAGTAAGTCCGATTCACAAAAAACGTACAAATTTCATAAGCCGGACTTATTAAATTCATAATATATTAGTAATTTAGTCGAGTCAAGGTAAAAAAATTACAAGTTTATAGTATATATAGATTCACAATAAAATAGGAATATACCTTATTATATATTTTGAGTTACCAAAACAACGGGAATATCCTATATGAATGATAATGACTTTGCCACAAATCTGGGAAACCGTATCCGCGAACTTAGAAAGAATAAGGGCGTAAGCCAGCTCGAACTGGCTTATGACATGGATATGTCCATGAATACCATCTCGGGTATCGAACTCGGCAAAATCTCCCCGAAAATTGACACGCTCAAAAAAATCGCCCAGAAACTCGACATTGACATATCCGAACTTTTCGACTTCAGCGAACACGCGCCCAAAGACAAGGTCATCCGCAAAAAAGTCGAGGAAATTACCCGCAAACTGCTGCCGCAGGACAAGGAATTTCTGGACCTCGTCTCCAGCAATATCGACATTCTCATAAAAATCCGCGAATTAAACTAAGCAGCCCCTTCGCCTTGCACTTCTCTCCGCTTCTTTTACACACCCCGGGCTTGTTTTTTCTCCCGCCGTGTTCGTACTTTCTCTTCCGCCTGTCATTGCCGGTTCGCCTCTTCTTATTGTCATTCCCCGCTTTTTTTTCTTTTTCGTCATTCCCCGGCTTTTTTTCTTTTTCGTCATTCCCCAGCTTGACCGGGGAATCTGTAAGGGAGATGTCCGGTTCAAGGTCGAACATGACAAAAAAACAAAGCCCCTCGAAAGAGGGGCTTTTGCTTATTTGCTTTCTTTGCCGGCCGGTTTGGCTTTGGCTGCCTTCGCCGCCGGTTTCCTGACGGCGGTTTTCTTTTTGGCCGCCGGTTTTTTTACTGCGGCTTTGGCTTCAGCCTTGGCCGGTACCGCCGGTTTTTCGGTTTCGCTTTTGGCCGCGGTTTTTTTCTTGCCCGGCGGCATGTGGATGCCCTCTCCGTTGTTGCTCGACCTGGATCGGTTGGAACCGGTGTTCCGCAGGGTCTGTCCCGAGACTCCGCCTGTCGGTTCCGTACACGGATCTGTTCGCGGGGTAGGGAGGCTGTTGCGAAATCCGCGTATTGTTCGTATCTTCGTTTGTCCGGTGCGCCGGCCGGTTCCCTGCTGCGGGATTCCGGGCCGGGGCCGGCCGTATGACCAACGATTCGAGCACATGAAGAAGATTGTCAATCCGTGGCGGGGCATGGAGGGATACCGATGTTTCGGTTGTGACCCGCACAGCGAACGGGGCCTCCGCATGGAGTTTTACGAAGAGGGCGAACAGATCGTCTGCCGCTGGCATCCGCGCCCGGAGTTTCAGGGGTGGGTGAATACGCTGCATGGCGGCATTCAGGCGACGCTGGCCGATGAGATCAGCAGCTGGGTCGTCTTCCGCAGGTTCCAGACCAGCGGCGTCACTTCCCGCATGGAGGTGCGCTACCACAAGCCGATCCATACCACCGACGAGTACATCGACCTGAAGGCCTCGGTCGTCAGCCGGCGGCGCAACCTGGTGGAGATCGCCGTCCGGATCTTCGACTGCCGCGGCGAGCTCTGCACCGAGGCCGTCTGCCTCTATTTTCTTTTCCCGAAGGAGCGGGCGCAGCGAGAGTTCCACTTCTGCGACTGCGGGGTCGAGGAGTGCGGCGACGACGCTGCCGCACCGGAGACCGCGGACAAATAGCCTCCTCCTCCGTGCCGGCGCCCTCTCCTGCGTCGTGAAAAACCGGGCCGCATCCCCGAAGGGTGCGGCCCGGTTCGTTTGCGTATCATGCGGCGGTCACTCCCGGTCGAGCCGGTACTGCACGCATTCGATACCGACGCGGCGCAGGAGGTCGAGCCCCTCCTCCGAGCGGTAGTCGTCCGAGTAGACGACGCGCCGGATGCCGGCCTGGATGATCAGCTTCGAACATTCGATGCAGGGCGCTGCGGTGATATAGAGCGTCGAGCCGTCGCAGTTGTTGGCCGACTTGGCAACCTTCGTGATGGCGTTGGCCTCGGCGTGGAGCACGTAGGGCTTGGTCCGCCCCGTCTCGTCCTCGCAGATGTTCTCGAATCCCGACGGTGTTCCGTTGTAGCCGTCCGAGATGATCATCTTGTCCTTGACGATCAGTGCCCCGACCTTGCGGCGCACGCAGTATGAATTCTCGGCCCAGATGGCGGCCATACGCAGGTAGCGCAGGTCCAGTTGCCGTTGTTTCTCCTCCTGATAGCCCATCGCGTCGTTGTTTTGGTTTTCAGCCTTCGGCGGAAAGGGACGCTACAGCCCCTTTCCGTGGCAGTTCTTGTACTTCTTGCCGCTGCCGCAGGGACAGGGGTCGTTGCGGCCTACCTTCTTCTCGACATGCACCGGCATGGGTTTTGACTTGTCCTGCTGTCCGGCCTGTGCGGCGGCCTGCATGCGCGAAGCCTGCAGTTTGTTTACGTCCACCTTGGCGCGGCGCTCGCGCTCGGCCTGCAGCCGGGCACGCTCCTGCTGTTGGCGCTGTATCTCCTCGGGGGTCTGCTCCCGCACGGGGATGTAGGCCTTGTTCAGGATGGCGAGTACCTCGCGGTTCACCTTGACGAGCATCTTCGAGAAGAGCCCGAACGATTCGAACTTGTAGATCAGCAGCGGATCCTTCTGCTCGTAGGTGGCGTTCTGCACGCTCTGGCGCAGGTCGTCCATCTCGCGCAGGTGCTCGCGCCATGCGTCGTCGATCGTCGTGAACATCACCACCTTCGAGAAGACCTTGAAGATCTCTGCGCCGTCCGTGTCGCGGCACTTGCGCAGGTTCACCGGCACGTTGTAGCCCAGATGCCCGTCGGTGATCGGGAAGTAGATGTTCGAGTCGAGCTGGTCCTTGCGGTCCTCGTAGACGCGCTCCATCACCGGACGCACGGTATCCGCCACGGCCTTCGCACGGCGGGCGTAGGTCTCCTTGAGCGCCTTGACTATCGCCTCCGACAGCTCCTCGGGCTTGGCTTCTGCGTAGGTTGCCTCGTCCATCGGCAACTCGACGGCCACCTGGCGGATCAGCTCCATGCGGAAGTCGTCGTATTCGATGCCGCGGTTCTCCTCCACGAAGTTGTCGGCGAAGTCGTACATGATGTTGTTCAGGTCGATCTCGATGCGTTCGCCGTAGAGTGCGTGGCGGCGGCGCGTGTAGATCACCTCGCGCTGCGAGTTCATCACGTCGTCGTACTCGAGCAGCCGCTTGCGGATGCCGAAGTTGTTCTCCTCGACCTTCTTCTGGGCGCGCTCGATGGCCTTGGTCATCATGCCGGCCTGAATCACCTCGCCCTCCTTGAGGCCCATGCGGTCCATCATCGAGGCGATACGGCCCGAACCGA
>ERZ779922.1843-NODE-1843-length-13796-cov-2.893676_pt1 | contig 13796 bp, 9 predicted proteins | sample MGYA00511544_ERZ779922 | MGnify/ENA primary metagenome ERZ779922 (study PRJEB29588, sample SAMEA2154516) | human gut metagenome | biome: human gut; feature: human-associated habitat; material: faeces | place: Denmark | collected 2008/2010 ... | reverse complement strand
TGTGTGCACCCTCTGAAAGTGTCTTAGAGCCTGTTGTGAGCTGGTCTACACCTGAAACTATCTGATTTGTTCCATCTGCAAGCTGTGATGCTCCGCTGTTGAGCTGTGCATTGTTTGCTACAAGTGTGTTTGAACCGTCTACAAGCTGCTTGATACCACTTGTGAGAGTTGGTACTGAGTTCATGAGCGACTGTGTTCCGGCTGAAAGCTGGCTTGCTCCGGCATTGAGTGCTGTTGCTCCGGCATTTAATTTATCGTTGTTTGCAACTAATGTATTTGAGCCATCCACAAGCTGCTTGATTCCACTTGTAAGCGCCGGTACTGAGTTCATGAGTGATTGTGTTCCGGCTGAAAGCTGGCTTGCTCCATCATTGAGTGATGCTGCTCCGGCATTTAATTTATCGTTGTTTGCTGTAAGCTTTGCTGCTCCGGCACTAAGCTTAGCTGTACCATCACCTTTGGTAAGCTCTGGTAATTTTTCTGCCAAGACCTTGGCTCCTTCATTTAGCTTTGTTGCACCACTCACCAGACTCTCTCCACTCTCCTGTTTTGCATTAATCTGGTCTGAAATATTTTTCTTTGTAGAATCAATTCCGGTAATTACAGCCTCCTGTGCTCCGGTTTCAGCTGCCGTTTTTGCTGTGTCTGCGACAGCTGTTCCAACTGCATCCTTTGAGCTGCTTGCTACTCCATCTAATATCTGTTTAGCCATAGTTTTTAACTGACTGTCAGTATAGCTTGTACATAATGCTTTAACATCGTTATTGTAATTTTTGCCTGGAACATTATTATATATTGCTTCTATTGCTGATTCTCTTGAACCCAACTGACCTTCATACTGTTCAACAAAAGCCTCACCTGCCTGTTGTACAACGGTGGCTTCAATCTGTTGTTTAACCTGTGCTTCAACTGTTGAACATATCATATTATATAAAGTTTTATTAGCCTTAAGGCTCTCAACAGTTTTTTCAACACTGCTATCGCTTGTCATTTCGTTATAATACTTATCAGCAGCAGATTTCTTTGTATTATTATAACTTGTAGCATTAGTATCATCTGCCAGCTTTGCATCTACTCCTGCTTTTGCAGCTTCCTTATACTTTGCTGCTTCTTCATCAGACATCGGTGCCTTCAAAGCTTTATCTAAAGTATTAATTCCATCTGACAATGAATTTACACCAGACACAAGAGATGGAGCACTCTGTGACAACGTGTCTGTGCCGCTCTTAAGTGTATCCATACCTGCATCTAAATTGCCTACACCTGCTGCAAGTGTGCTTGCTCCATCCGTATATGATTTCAAACCATCCTTAAGTGTTGCACTTCCGCTTGCCAGCTGGCCTGCTCCGCTATTAAGCTTATCTGCTCCATCAACTAATGCACCTGTACTGTTTCCAAGTGTATTCAGTCCACCATTGAGTGTGCTGGCTCCATCTGTATACGCCTTAAGTCCATCCTTAAGTGTTGCACTTCCGCTTGCAAGCTGACCTGCTCCACTATTAAGCTTATCTGCTCCTGAAGCCAGGGCTCCTGTACTGTTTCCAAGTGTATTCAGTCCACCACTTAATGTACTAACTCCATCAGTATATGTCTTAAGTCCACTCTGCAGTGCGCCAACTCCTGATGCGAATGTGCCGAGCTTGCTCTGCAATGTTGAAAGTCCGTCAGCAAGTGTGTCAGTACCCTCTGCCAGTGTCTTTGAGCCATCCTGAAGCTGTGTTGAGGCATCCTTTAAGTCATTTATCATGTCATCGAGGTCTGATGTGTCAATTCCGTCTGTGCTTACATAATCAGATGCGTTTACCACGAAGGTCATGGCTGCAGGCATTGAGAAATTCTCCACATCTGCTGTCATTTCCATGTATTCAGGGATATTTACATCGCCATCGAGGTCTTTGTCCTTGATTCCGAGGCTGTCCTTTAAGCCCGGAAGTGCATAGCCGAGCACTACGCTTGATGAGTCGCTTACCTCAGCCTTGCCGTTTGTCACTTCGATATTCTCGAAGCCATCACCGAGTACAAGTCCTGTTACTGCTGCAAATGGTACGGAAACGGTCTGCTTCTCGCCGTTTACTGTCTCTGTGTATGATGTGGTGTTTGTGTAGTCAAAACGGATTTTGACCTTTCCTGATTTTCCTGCAAGGTCCTCAGGTGAGATTTCTTTTCCATCGAGGTAATATGTAACCTTCTGTGTTACAGGTGGCTCTGCTGTGGCTGTGCCCTGGTAATAAATGTCCTTGCAGCCTGCCTGCCATGTGAGCTTATCACCGCTTTGTGTGAATTTTTCCTTGCCCTTTACGTTCTCGATATCTGAAAGGTTTGAAGCATCCTCCAAGGTATCCTTTTTGTCTTTATTTTTAAGGTGATCTACTACGATTGTTTTGTTTACGTTGCCGTTTGCATCTGAGATGAGGTATACGCTCTCGTCCTTGTCTGCATCGTTATCCTTTAATGATACGCTGTCCATGAGCTTATCTGCTATGTCATCCGCATCCTTGCTGCTTCCTGTTGTGCTATCTGCCTCGGCTGTGACTGCGGTGCTGTTCTTCTCTGCAAAAACCGCTGTTGCTCCGATTCCTGTACCTACAAGTGCTATTGTGAGGACTCCGGCTACAACACGGACAATATATTTACTTTTTAACTTTTCTTTCAATTCTGGTAATTTCATGTCTCATTCCTCCTGATTTTATTTTTGAGGTCATATTTTTATGTTATGAGGGCCAAAAAGTATTTTATCCCTCATTTATGATTAATCAGATTACTAAGCTGCCAGGTTCTTGTTTTTAAAGCCTGCGCTTGTGGCACATATTACTTTGTCAAAAATCATAAACATTGACGGAAGTATAAATACTACTACAAACATACTGACGATTGCGCCTCGTGCAAGCAGTATACAGATAGAACTGATCATATCAATGTTTGAATAAAGTCCTACACCAAAGGTTGCGGCGAAGAAGCAGAGCGCACTGACGATAACTGAGTTTGTCGAATCTGCAAGTGCCTTTGTGATTGCCGGCTTTTTGTCCATTCCGGTGTATCTGTTCTTTCTGTACTTTGTGGTCATAAGTATCGCATAGTCAACCGTTGCACCAAGCTGTATGGTTCCGATTACGATGCTCGCAATAAACGGAAGCTTCGTTCCTGTAAATCCCGGAATTCCCATATTTACAAAAATTGCGAACTCGATGACCGCTACAAGTATGATTGGAAGCGATACCGATTTGAATACCACGAGAATGATAAGGAATATCAATACGATTGATACCGCACTTACACGCTTGAAGTCTGTATCTGTGATAGTGATAAGATCCTTTGTACAAGGTGCCTCACCGATAAGCATTGCGTCCTCGCTGTAATTCTTTACTATCTTTTTAATCTCTGTAATCTGGTTGTTTACCTCATCAGATGCTGTCGCATATTTTGATGAAACAAGCATCATCTGGTAATCACCGTTTTTAAATATCTCCTTTGCCTCATCCGGCACCATATCATCCGGTATGGTAGGTCCGAGTATTGAATCAAGCGATACTGCAAGCTTTACTCCATCGACCTTCTTGATATCATTTATCATGCTTATGCTGTCTGCCTTTGACATATTGCTCGGTGCGATGATGATATGTGTGGCACCCATAGCATACTCCTTGTCGAGTCTTTCATTGGCCTGCTTACTGTATGCACTGTCAGGCATGGTTCCTGCAAGGTCATAGTAGACCTGATCATGAGTGTATCCGTATATTGCCGGGATGAGCACTACGATGAAAATCACTGCAAGTATCTTATAATGATTTGTTACCCAGCTTGCAATCCTGGAAACATCAGGCATGAGAATCTTGTGCTTTGTCTTCTCGATTGCCTTATCACATGCAAGAATCAGTGCAGGGAGAATTGTTACACATCCGATAACTCCGAATACAACACCCTTTGCCATTACGATTCCCAGGTCAAGTCCAAGTGTAAAGCTCATGAAGCAGAGGGCTACGAAGCCTGCGATTGTTGTGATTGAGCTTCCTGTTACTGAGACAATTGTGTGGGAAATGGCATGTGCCATGGCTCGCTTCTTGTCTCCGTCATATCTGTCTATCTGCTCCTGATAGCTGTGCCACAGGAAAATCGAATAATCCATTGTTACGGCGAGCTGCAATACTGCTGTCAGTGCCAGTGTCAGGTATGAAATCTGTCCCTGTATAAAGTTTGTTCCCAGGTTATAGATAATAGCCATTCCTATGCTTAGAAGGAATAACATCGGAACAATTATTGAATCCATTGTAATTCCCATGACAAGCATTGAAAGCAATGCTGCTATGATGACATATATTGGAGCCTGCTGCATAACAAGTGTCTTTGTATCTGCGTTGACCGCTGCCATTCCTGCTACGAAGCAGTGGTTTTTCACCATCTTATCCATCTTGTTGACGGCTTCCATTGTCTCATCCGAACCCATTGTGTCACTGTAGGTGACGAGCATGAGCTGACTGTTTGCATCCTTATTGTTGAATGCGTCGTACACCTCATCCGGAATTGCCTCTCTTGGCAATGTGGAATCAGCGATTGTTCCGTACCAGATGACATCATTTACACCCTTAAGGTCCTCTATGTCATCTGCCAGAGTCTCTATGTCCTGATCCTTCATATCCTCTAAGATCACAAATGACAACGCTCCGGTTCCAAACTCATCTACCATGATATCCTGACCCTTCATAGTCTCTATCTGGCTTGGCAGATAAGAAAGGATATCAAAGTTGATTCTCGTGTTGATAAAGCTGATTCCCGACGGTATAAGCAGTGCAAATGCAACTATCAGTATCAGCACACGATGTTTTACGACTCCTTTTCCAAATTTAATCATTAGATTCACCACTCTTTCTTTTATTCGTATTGAAGTATAAAAAAAAAGACCGAATAAATAAATATTCAATCTCTTCGATTTGTCATGTGAGATATACAAATCCATCAATTTGTATATCCGATATGACACATATATGATATTGTATTTGATTTCTGACACTTTTTCACAGCATTTTCATATTTATATGAACGCATGCCTCTTTATGGTGCCTCTTTATGATTCTGCTTTATGAGCTTGCTTAAGCCGTCATTTTTCCATGGCAATTGTCCTCTACAGCTCACTTAGTATATCATCCATCGAACGCGTAATCAGATACATGTATGCCTCAGCCATCTCCTTCGGCTCAATATCATCCATGCCCTGGGCTATCCAGCCCTCCGTGATAAAGCACAACGACTGCGCATAATATGTAGAAATCACCTCAGGTGTGAGCCAGCGGTATTTGGATTTCTTTCCTGTGCTCTTTTCGCTTATGATATTCATAAACATCTCGTAGACGCACTTCATGGCAATCTGATTAAACGTCACTGCACCCTCCAGCTTTAGTGCTTTCTTGTAAAAAACACTGTTTGCCGAGATATTATTGAGCATCAGCACAATCGCTTCAAAAATCATTCCGGCATTGAGCAGTGGCTTGATGGGCTCAAGCAGCTCGTTTTTGATAATCCACTCTATCAGCTCGTACTTGTCCTGAAAATGATTGTAAAACGTGGGGCGGATAACTCCGGCCTTGTCCGTTATCTCTTTAATTGTAATCTTATCGATTGGCTTTTTCGCCGAAAGCTCTATAAGGCTCTCAGCGAGCACCATATCTATTGCATTCTTACCTTGCTGTGTCATTACTCATCAAACTCCATCGTGACAAAGTAGCCCTTCTCAGTCTCCCTCACATCCACGACATCGCCCTCGCGGCTTTTGAGCCTCTCGCTGACCACGTAGTTTCCCGACATGGCAATCGCATGCTCTATCGTATAATAATATGAAGTCGGAAGCTTGCTCTCTGTTACCTTCAGATGGTCACCGACCTTGGTAAGTCCGGGTCTCTCCATCTTAAACTCCATCCGACGCATTCTGCCGCCTTTCTGTTACTGCTTAATTGTCCTCTTTTCTATCCTCAACAAACGTTGCCTCAAACTCCTTTTGCTTGTTGTAGGCGCTCTCAGCCTTTGTGGCACGGCTTGTAATCCAGATATTGGACACTCCGTTGAAAATCAATATAATTCCGACAACAACAGTGGCTGTTTTCATTACATCAAATGCATTTGTCACACAGATTATTCCAAAAATCAGACTGATTATTGAAAAAATCAGGCCGACACTCCAGCCTCCGTAACCGTATTTTCTGGCATCCACCGCCTCAATAATGCTCCTGATGCTGTGAAAAATGAGCACCAGACCAATTACTATAGGTATCAGGCTCACCACAACCTTTGGCTGCACCAGAAACCATATACCCACTGCCAAAACCACAAGCCCCAGCATCGCTGAAAAACCATTCGTGACTATATTCAAAAAATAGCTGCACATATAGACCACTCCGATGATGATAAGCACTACCGCAAGCACATTGGCCACAATCGTGAGCACCGAAGCTCTCCATATGATAAACACCAGCCCCAGCGCTATGCAAAGCACTGATGACAGTAGAAAATCAGCCTTTATTCTGCCTAAAAACTCCTTCATACACGACCTCCTTTATATATCATGCCCTACATTACTTTTCTAATTCAGGCCTCTGCACTGTTCTTGACCAGGTCAAGAACAGTCTGAAGCTCAGCACCCTCAACCGGTGCAGCTCCATATCCAAGACGCTTGTGATCTTCTGTAATCTCAGCCAGCTCAGTAGTTTTATCGGCCTTCACATCAATTACAAAATATCTGCCCTGTGACGCAGCATCATCCCACACGAGATAAGCACGGATTGCGCAGTTTGGAGCCATATCCCTTGTCGGAAAATCAACTCTGGTGACATTAAGCGTATCAGAAATCTGCATAGACATAACAGAGAAATCCTCCTCCATATATGGATACATACGCTTCTGCTGATATGCCTCCTCGTACAGCTCATCTATTAGCTTTTCCTTCTCATCGGCAAGTCGGTCCATGAACTCTTTTCCGCCCTCAAACATCTTTGCCGGCAGGAAAATATGCTCATACTGCATACGCTCAAAGATGACATACTGCTCTGCTGTCATCTGTACAGTCTTGCCCTTTGTCGGTGATGTAGGATGTCCCTCTCTTCTGGCCTTTTCCACTGCCTCAATCTTTTCTACAAGAGGCTTTTTGAAAATCAGATTGTGAGTGAACGGGTTGAATGCGATACCATCAATCTTTAACTCTTTACTTGCCACCATATTGTTGACTGCAAGAAACGGCATATTTACAATGCATGGTGACGGATGATCCTTAGAAATCTGTGCCTTTGATGTATAAATCGGCAAGAAAGTCTCTCCCTCACCGTTTTTAATAAATAGCGGAATCGGCTTGTTGTTCTCTCCGACATTTGCAGGTACCAGGAATCGGCTCTTAGTGCATTTTTCAATGAGCTTATTGAGCGTCTCCGCCTTTTTGTCGCTTGAATACTGTGTCATCAGCGCCTCAACCTCCGGGTTATGCACCTCAAGAGTGAAGGCCGGATCATCCTTTAATTTATTTTTGATTTTATTTTTATCCATTTATACTGCTTCTCCTTATATTAAATGCCCGGATTTACATCCAGGCATTATTTTAACACATTTCTTTTATCAACTCAACAATCTTAGTGTCTCTTGCTATCCATTCTTTATCAAGAAAGGCGCTGTTGGCCTTTATTATCTCATCCGGCGTGGCCCATGACAGATGATACTCAAGCCTTATCTCGCTGTCTGTCATCTGTGCTGCCACATGCTCGTCCTTCACATCACAGAAATACACGTAGGTGTGACAGTAATATATCTTGTCAGCCTCAAATATATCGCGTCTCTTTTCTATGACCTTGCCGCACTCCCTGATGCTTTCCGGCACGACAAGAAGCCCTGCCTCCTCGCGCACCTCCCGTGCCAGCGCCACCTCGTTGGTCTCGCCTGCATCGATGCCGCCGCCCAGTATCTTGTAGTAGCCCTCACCTGCCTGCTGCATGGCAAGCTTTCCGTCTCTGATAATAACCGCGCGCACCGCGAAGCGCTCAAATACCTCCATATCATCGGAATAGTTGTGTTTGTCAAATGTATATAGCGTTCTCATGTTTGTCCTCCGTATATGGGCTGTAATCATTCATTAGTATACATGGAAAGTAGTTTTTATTCTACACCATTTGACGGCGAATTGGAATACTATTATTGACCTTTTACCTGCAAAGTAACACCACAGTCTCTATGTGCTCTGTATATGGGAAGCAGTCATATGGTGTTGCACGCTTCACTGTATATCCATGCTTTGTGAGATACTTTAAATCCCTCGCCAGTGTTTCCGGACCACATGACACATACACCACTCTCTCCGGCGACAGTTTGACAATCGATGATAAAAATGCCTCGTCGCTGCCGGTTCTTGGAGGATCCATTATGACAACATCCGCTTTCTCACCCTTTTGTGCCATCTCGACCATGAATTTTCCGGCATCATCATTGTAGAAGCGGATGTTTCTGATGTCATTTCGCTTTGCATTGATGACTGCATCGCGGATTGCATCACGGTTCAGCTCAACTCCGATGACTTCACCTGCATTTTTTGCTGCTATGATGCCTATAGTTCCGGTGCCGCAGTATGCATCAATTACACGCTCCTTGCCGGTAAGGTGTGCCTCATGAATGGCTTTTTCGTATAAAAGCTCCGTCTGTACCGGATTCACCTGATAAAACGAGCCTGGTGAGATGCGGAATGTACAGCCACACAGCTTATCCTCTATGAAGCCCTTGCCATAAAGCGTGATGTTTCTGTCTCCGAGCACCATGCTTGTCTTTTTATCATTCACGTTGAGCACCACTGTCGTGATATTGGGATGCTTTTTCCTGAGTGCTTTTACGAAATTATTCTTCGATGGAAGTATCGGCGATGCCAGGACAAGCACCACCATTATCTGCCCTGTTGCATAACCCTTTCTCACGAGCACATGTCTGAGAAGCCCATAGCCGGTGTCCTCATCATAGGTCTTTATCCTGAATGAGCGGAGCATATCCTTTATGTCCCTTATTATCTCATCTGACTCCTGCTCCTCTATCATACAGCTTTCGATATCCACCACATCATGTGTGTTTTTCCTGTAGGCCCCCGCCACAATCTGACCGCGCCTCGTACAGTCAAAGGCTGCATGAACCTTGTGACGATAATAGAGCGGATTTTTCATGCCGACAATCGGCTCCACAAAGCAAAAAGGCTTTAGCAGCTTTTTCATGTATGCCTGCTTGTTTTTTAACTGTTCCTTATATTCTACGCCCTGATAGTCGCAGCCGCCACATTTCTTCGCATACGGACATACGTTATCGCTTTTTGCCCGGCTGCTTTTCTCCTTTAGTCTCGGCTGTCCGTTGGCTTTTTTGTAATTTTTCTCATTACGCGTGGATTTTTCCCTGTAATTGCCTTGATTTCCCGCCATATCTGTGCTCCTTAAAATCAGCTATGCTGACTACTTTGTGTATGTATTATATAGATACACATGATTATCTATACAGTGCCATCCGCTTGAAGCGCCTGCTGTCACACATATATATGTCTTTCCGCTTGCTGCCTTCTCGTAGCTGACCGCACAGTTACCGGACTGATTTACAAAGCCTGTCTTTGCACCGATTACCTCGCCACTTGTCATCCTGTCCTCTATTCGGCGCAAGAACAGATTTGATATGTTCAGGTTCTCCGGATGCTGCGGTGTTGCAGCCGTGCTATATGTATGATTTGAAAGTACTGTTTTACAAATGTCGTCCTGCATCGCTGCCTGCATGATGACCGCCATATCATAGGCTGTGCTGTAATTGTTCTCATCATATATGCCGACAGGGTTTGCAAAATGTGTGGTCTGGCCTATACCAAGCTCTACTGCCTTCTGGTTCATCATATCGACAAATGCTTCCATGGAGCCTGCTGTATAAACCGCAAGCTGATATGCCGATTCTCCACCTGATGGCAGGATGGTTCCATTAAACACATCGCGAAGAGGCACCTGCTCACCGTCTAAAAAGCCTGTTGTACTGCAATCATGCACATATGAATAATCTGTGGCTTCTCTTGTAATTGTAACAACCTCGTTGAGCTTGTTTTCTATCACAGCCTGCCTGTCTATTTCGGTGTTTTCATTCTCCGCTGCAGCAATTGCATTTTTCTCAGCCTGCTCTGCTGCTACAAGCACTGTCATAACCTTTGTCATGGAAGCCGGGTACATTTTCTCATGAGCATTTTTTCCCGCAACAACTGTGCCGTCCTGCTCATCAATCACTACGGCATAAGAGCTCTCAAGCTCATCTCCGATTGCAGCTGTAGCATCAGACTCCTTTGGCACAAAAAGCTCCTTTGCTTCCTCTGTCTCACTTACCTGCTCAGTCACACCGGTCACATTTTCTGTGGCCGTTCCTGTGTCTTTTGCCTTATTACTGTCTTTTTTTGCCTTATTAAAGCACGATATAACTATTATAATCGCTATAACGACTATCACAGCCACTATTCCTACAAGCTTAATCTGTGAAGCTCTTGTATTTTGTCTGCGGCGTCTGTAATTTTTTCTGCTATTATTTCTCATATCCAATCCCTGTCTCGTTGTAACTATTCATCCCCACGCACATTCGCAAAACCGCACTATACTTGTGCTTTTTTGTTCTCAGTGATTCTGAATAATCACATTTCATTTTTATACTGTAACCTATTTAGTATACTCCCTATCCGGAAGCTGTGCAATAATTATCGCAATAAACATGAGCACACATCCAAAAATTTCTCTGCCACCTAGCATCTGGCCCAGCAGAATCCATCCTGCAATCACAGAAACCACCGACTCAAGGCTCATCGCCACCGATGCCACCGCCGGATTTAAGCCCTTTTGTCCGACAATCTGCAGCGTATAGCCCACTCCACTTGAAAAAATGCCGGCATAGAGAATCGGAATCCATGCATCCCATGTGCAAAGCGACTGTGCCCACTGTGCTAAACCGCCGACAGACGGTCCCTTATCTGTAAAAATCATCACTATACATGAGCCAAGCCCAGTGACAAAAAACTCAATACATGAAAGTCTGACCGCATCTACCTGTGATACGAAATGGTCAATCACAAGTATCTGTATCGCAAAGCACAATGCCCCTGCCAACAGGAGCAAATCCGAGCCACTAAGTGAAAATGTCCCATTCATGCACAGAAAATACATGCCTATCAGTGCAATAAACACCCCTATCCATATTTTGACTCCGCATTTTCTTTTGAGGAAAATCCCTAGTATAGGCACCATAAGTATATATGTAGCTGTAAGAAAGCCAGCCTTGCCGGATTCTGCGCCCATGCTGATTCCAAGCTGCTGCAGGTTGCTCGCAAAGAAAAGTGCTATTCCACAGCAGCTTCCGGCTATCCAAAGCTCTTTCTTTTGCTTTTTGCTTTCAGGTCTGTTTACCGTCAGCTCTTTCTTATCCAGTATTTTTATGACCGGCAGAAGGCAGAGCGCACCAATAAGGAAGCGGATGCCGTTGAATGAAAATGCTCCAACTGCGTCCCCTCCCTTTGACTGCGCTACAAAGGCTATTCCCCAGACTATATCTGCCAAAAACAAAATAAAGACATGTCTTGTCTTTGAGGCTGTATTCATTATAATAGTTCCTCCGTGTTATCAAAATCAGAGATATTATATCACCGACTGCCTTAAATTGCATACTTAAATATGCTGTTACATTTCGTTTGTATATAAAATTATACAAAAAACAGGCAGCAAACACCCTCTTTGGGTATTCGCCGCCTGTCTTTATATCTTATTGCGTAACACTATTATTTACGCTATTCTGCCAGCTTAAAATGCTTTATCTCTCCGTTTCCTGCCACATAGAAATCATTATCCTTGTAAATGCCTCTGTAGCCTTCTGTGTTTTTATAAGTCAGTGCCTGCTGCTCCAAAAGACTAAAGCCGTTTTCACTGTCATACGAAAACAGATAGTAGTCATTCGCAGTAAATCCTATCAGATTTTTATCCGGGTCTGCAAGAATAGCCTTATAATTATATACAAACTCATTGCTCCAGCTCTCAGAACTGTCGATAAGCTTCTGGTTCACCTCAACCGGCTTTGTCGGATCACTCACGTCAAACATCGTGAGCTTTATCTTACTCTGCTGCGAGTCACCATAGCCTATTCCAAGCACGTGCGTATCATCCCACATATGCAGATACTCAGAGAATCCACTCACCTCAAGCTCTCCCAAAAGCTTTGGTGCTGTCGGATTAGATATGTCTGCTACAAAAAGAGGATCCGTCTGCCTGTATGTGATGAAATATACATATTTTCCGACGAAACGGGCTGCATAGATGCTCTCCCCACGCGCAATCTCATTTATCACACCGACCTCCTTCATATCCTTATCCAGCACATGAAGCGAATTGACAGGCTGGCTGCCGGTATTTGAGGTTGGAAGCACATACAGATACCCTCCCTGCTCATTTATTGCAAATTTATCGTTAAGATAACCATTCACTGAAGTCGTCTCCCCGGTCTTCATCACTCCGTCCTCAAACGAAATTTTGCTGATTTTGGTAAGCTCACGGCTTGCACTCCAATCGGAATGATACAGATACATGGCATTGCTTGAAACGTACACCTCGCCGCTATTATTCATAATGCATTTGGCGTCTATCGTATTATCCGGTTTATCCACATCAAAGCTCGAAATAACTGTGCCTGAGTATGTATCCTCTCCTATATAGAAGCAGTCATAGCTTATCACTTTGCCATTTACCTGAGGCACCCATTTCTCCAGATTATCCTCCTGCAGCGCCACATTTCTATTCATATCGGAGGTCTTTATATATGTGTCTGAAAAAACATATACCGTATTGCCGATTTTGCGCGATGTATTGTAAAATCCATCCTGACGTGCTTTGCCTATAAGCACCGGTTTTGTCGGGTCAGCTATATCATAGCTATAGCATATAGTCTCATCCTTATCGCCCGCATGGTTTGATATGATAAGCATTTTTCCGTCACTGATATAAAGCTCCTCTACAGTATCTGACGGCACCTCAAAATCAGGACGAAACAGCGTCTCTTCCCCCGGCTTTCCCTTTGAAATATCCGTAATGGATATCTGACCCTCCTCGACCATGTAAATGTATTTTCCGTCCGTCTTTACCACATCACTCTCATCAACGCCCTCTGTCATCACGTTGGTTGTTGAATACTCTGTACCAACTGCCGACTCCTGTTTATTTGTAGACGATGCATCAGACATAATGCCTGTTGCATCCGCACTTTCCAACAGCTCTCCAAATGCGGTAAACTGGATCACGCCGCCCAGGATCAGTTCCGTTACGGATTCCTTATCCCAGACCGCACTCAGCCGCAGGTCACCGCCCGGCTGTCTGAGCAAAATATCCTGTACCGTGTCCTTTTTTCGATGTGCCAGTGCGGACGCTACAGCAGAAGAGCCGGATCCGCAGCTATTTTCCCACACTAGGGTGCGCGGGTTATCCACATACACCAGCGGCTTCATCCTGTGCTCCGCTTCATTGAAATACATCAGTCCAAAGGCTTCCGGCATGGGCCCCACAGCAGAAAGAAATGCTTTCATCTTTTCCACATCTTCCGAGTGCTCTTCATGGTTCCACAACACCATATGGCTGATTCCATCGAAAATAACGAGGCTATACTCGCCAAACCAGGGGTCATTGCCTGTCAGGATCCTCAGCGGCAGCGGCATATGTACTGTCACATAGCAGCAATTATCGCACTCCATACGCTTCAATTGTGTGACCAGCGGCTGACTGCTTCCGGACACGGAGATGGTCAATTCC
>ERZ779922.1839-NODE-1839-length-13812-cov-3.122847_pt1 | contig 13812 bp, 10 predicted proteins | sample MGYA00511544_ERZ779922 | MGnify/ENA primary metagenome ERZ779922 (study PRJEB29588, sample SAMEA2154516) | human gut metagenome | biome: human gut; feature: human-associated habitat; material: faeces | place: Denmark | collected 2008/2010 ... | reverse complement strand
ATTGCAGCACCCGGAGGACACCGCCCACGCCCGCATTTATGACCGTCTGATTGAAATGTGTTCTCCTGTCCGCTTTACCGGGAGCAACTTCCGAAAAGCCACGGCGCAGGAGAAAATCTCCGATCTCTGGGCTATCAGGGAGACTACATCGTCATGCCCAATGGCGTGGACATTCCAGCCGATCGCCTGCCGGAGGAGACGGTACGCGCCGTAAGCGAAGGTCTTGACCTGCCGGAGGGTGTGCCACTGTTACTGTTTGTGGGACGCATGATGTGGTACAAGGGACTGCGGATCATTCTGGACGCGCTGAAACAGCTGAAAGGCGAGGGGCAGGACTTCCGCATGGTGTTCATCGGTAAGGGCACCGATGGAGAGGCCATCCGTGCCTATGCCGAGGAACTGTGTCTGGGCGACAAGGTATTCTTTCTGCCGCCCTGCTATGACCGGGAAATTATCCGAGCATGGTATTGCCGCGCCGACCTGTTCCTGTTTCCCTCCACGTTTGATACCAACGGTCTTGTGGTGCGTGAGGCGGCGGCCTGCGGCCTTGCCAGCGTGCTGATTGCCAGAAGCTGCGCCGCCGAGGACGTTACCGACGGGCGCAACGGCTTTTTCATTGAAGAAAACGCCGCTTCCATGGCGGCGATGCTGCGCCGCCTGCTGCCCCAGCGAGAGTTACTGCGGCAGGTAGGTGAAAATGCCCGGCGGGAACTCTACATCTCATGGGACACTTCCGTTGCCAACGCCTGCCGTCGTTATGAGGTGGTGCTGGACAACTTCCGCCGAGGGGTATATCCAGCGCGCGACACCCGGGTGGACGAATTGCTGCTGGACACGGCAGAGTCGCTGGGTGCCATCAACCGCCTCCGTGCCATTCCCCAGCAGCTGCGCGCTGCCATGGACGAGGATGTCCGCCAGTGGCATGACGAGATACAGGAAAACCGTCTGAATGCTCGGGAGAATCGCCAGAAGTTACAGGAAAAGCTATCGCAGCTGCGCCAACAGATCGACCGGTATCTGTAAAGGTGCTTATACTATAGAAATTGGAAAGAAAAAGTCCTGTACGCATCTTACAGCATACAGGACTTTTGTGTCTTTGCAACACTTTAGATGCTGCAACCCCTGCCTGCTTTGGGGTTAAAAATTTAATTTCTTTCTGAGCTTTCTTTCGGCATTTCTATTTTCTTTCGCATATAGATTGACATCAAAACAATTTCCACTCTGCTTGGACACGCGAGCACGAAGATCACATTAGATACGTACATCCATCTGATTCGGGACACTGGCAAATATGCTGTCGAGATGCTCGAGGCAATATGACAATCGCTAAAAAATAGGCAGGATGGTCACGTCCTGCCTATTTTTTTAGCTAAAGAAATGGATGAGAGACTAAGCTCTTTTTCATTGGATAACTTCTTCCGGCCAATTTTTATTTTACCGACGAGTCATACTAATTCTTAATTAAAGCATTTAATTAAGAATTAGTATAACAGAGAAATTCGCCCCAAATCTGTTATCACGCCGGGATTGTCATTGCCCGGAAATAACCACGAAGCCGTAGGGGGCAAGTGTGGTGTGGGTCAGGGCTTCCGAGAGCAGGGGCGTTCCGGTGACCAGCTGGGGAAGCTGGCAGGGGTCGGGGCTGAAATTGCACCAGACCGTAATGTCCGCCCCATCAAGGCTTCTGCGGTAGGCAAAAAGCTGCGGGCTATCGGGGACAAGCAGCTGGAAATTGCCCCATTTGAGGATGTCACTTCCTTTGCGCAGGGCAATCAGGCGACGGTAAAAGTGCAGGATGGAGTTTTCGTCCTCCCGGGCGCGCTGTACATTGATCTCGGCGGCGTTGGGATTTACGGCGATCCAGGGCGTTCCTGTGGTGAAGCCTCCATTCGCTGTGCTGTCCCACTGCATCGGCGTTCTGGCGTTGTCGCGCCCCTTGTGCCGGATGCCGTTCCACGCCCACGCCTTTTGCGCATCCGTCTTTGCCTCTTTCAGAAGGTTCAGGCTTTCAATGTCCCGCAGCTGCGAGGCATCGGCAAAGGGATAATTCGTCATGCCGATCTCCTCACCCTGATAAATGAAGGGCGTTCCCCGCTGCAAATACATGGCCACCGCCAGCATTCTGGCGCTCCGCTGCCGGAGTGTCTCCGACGCGGTGCAGCCCCAGCGGGATACGATGCGGGGCTGGTCATGGTTGCTCCAGAACAGCGTGTTCCAGTCCAGTGTGCTTTGCCACGCGGCAGTCAGCGCCTTGAACTTTTTCAGAGAAAAGGGGATCACGTTCCACTTCCCGTTCTCGCCGTCGATGTCCATGATGTCAAACTGGAACAGCAGGTCCAGTTCTCTCCCGTCCCCGACGACACTGTTCGCATTATCCAGAGTGACGCAGGTCGTTTCTCCCACGCACATGCAATCCCGACCGTCAAAGCAGCGTTTGCGCATCTCGCGCAGATGGGAATGCAGCGCCGGCTGGAAGGCCGTATGCTCGCCCGGGAAAGCGTAGCCTGAGCCGCTGGCGTCGGGTAGGCCGGGGGCTTTGGCGATCAGGCTGATCACATCCATGCGGAACCCGTCCACGCCCTTGTCGAACCACCAGTTGATCATGGCGTAGACTTCTTCCCGAAGCTTCGGATTTTCCCAGTTGAGGTCAGGCTGCTTCTCCCCGAAAAGATGCAGATACCACTGCTCTGTCGCCGCATCATAGCTCCATGCCGACGGCGTGAAGAAGGATGACCAGTTGTTCGGCTCCTTCCCGCCGCGTCCATCGCGCCAGATGTAATAGTCGCGGTAGGGATTGTCTTTGGATTTTCTCGATTCGACAAACCATGCGTTCTCGTCCGAGGAATGGTTGACGACCAGATCCATAACTAGCCTGATGTCCCGCCGGTGCATTTCCTCCAGCAGTCGGTCGAAGTCCTCCATCGTGCCGAATTCGGACATGATCTTCCGATAGTCGCGGATGTCGTAGCCCATATCGTCGTTGGGCGAGTCGTAGACCGGGCAGAGCCATACCGCACCGATGCCCAGCCATTGCAGGTAATCCAGCCGGGAGATCAGACCGGGGATGTCCCCGATGCCGTCGCCGTTGGAATCCTGAAAGCTGCGGGGATAAATCTGATAGAACACACGTTCCTTCCACCATGGGCTTTTCATGGAATCGTTCACTCCTTCACAATGAGATCGTCAATAACCGGCAGCGTGCCCCGCGCCGCCGTAAAGCAGGGCAGCGACCCGCCCAGCAGCGCCAGCCAGGGCAGACTGTAGGGCAGCAGAAGCGCCATTACCGCCGTCAGCGCAAGGGCAAGCAGCAGCCAGCCAAGCACCAGAGCGGGGCAGCGAAAGGTCAGGCAAATCGCGTTTTTCAGCAGCGCCGGGAGCTTCAGTTCCACCCGCGCCTGCATCTGAAAGGCCAGAGCGCCGATGCACCACAGCAGATAGCTGCCAATCAGGCAGAAGCAGGCCAGCACCGCCCCGACTCCCGCCCCCTCTGTAAGCCGGAAATAGAACCAGCCGCCGTAAAGAATTGTCGCCGGACCGGCGAAAAAGAGCAGCCCGAGAGGAAGCGACGGGAGAAAATTGGTGCGGAAGCTACGCAGAAAGCGGCGGTACGGCTGATTTTCCTCCAGCAGCAGACTCTGGCAGGCGCGGCACAGTGCCGTCCATCCTGCGGGAGCCGTCAGCACCGGCAGGCAGGTCAGCAGAAAAAGCAGATTCAGCACCATCAGCGGCAGCAGCTTTTCAAAGCACAGCCGCACGAAGCCGGCGGTTCTATAGTCTCTCTGCATCGCCGCGGTTCCTCACTTCCTTGTAATACTCCGAGGGACTCATGCCCGTTTTCTTCCGGAACAGCTTTGAGAAATAATACCGGTCGTCGATCCCCACTAGGTACGCGATCTCCTGAAACGGCAGATCCGTGGTCGCAATCAGCTGCTGGGCGTTATAAATGCGCAGCGTGTTGAGATATGTAAAGATCGGCGCGTCGGTCAGCTTGGAAAAGGCACGGTTCATGTAGTCGAAATTCATCTCGAAGACGTCTTCGATCTCCTGGCTCGACAGCGGCCGCGTATAATTTTCGTTGAGGTAATGGAGCAGCCGCTCGGCCACGACTTCCGACTTTTTCAGTTTCTTCCCCTGAGTAGCGCCCCGCGCCAGCAGGTGCTCATGTGCCACTTCCAGAAAGAACGAATGCAGCAGCGCGGCGGTGCGGCGCTTGTAGTGCTCCTCCCGGGCATTGTAGCAGTCCAGCGCGGTGCGGAGTATCGTATTGAACTCACTGCCCGGCAGGTGAAACTGCTTCGGAAGATAGGTGATGGGGTCGGTGGGGTCGGCTTCGTCCAGATTGTAGCTCACAAGGCTCAGCCTGCGCTTTTCCGCAAGCAGCGCCATGGCCGCGTCCTCATCCTTCATCCGCGCCATTTCCGGGTGGGTGAAATGGGCATAGTAATAATTGCAGGCCGCGCGCTGATAGCCCTCGTGGCACAGCCCCGGCTCAAGCAGGAAGAAGTCCCCTGCCTTGAGGTGATAGAAAATGCCGTCCTCCTGCAGATACATATTCCCGTCACGGATCACATACAGGACATACTCGTCGATCGTCCGGGAAAAGTGAATCCACGGATCGGTGTAGTTGATCCGCCCCAGCATCCGTACACGGGGAAGCAGATCTGCATTGTAAGACAGAAGCATCGTCATTCCTCCAGTTGCACCCACACGGCAGTCCAGCAGCGCACGTCGGGCAGCTTTACGGTATAGATGCAGCCGTTCTTCGTTTGCTCCGCCGTGTAGGGAAGCTTTTGCGCCGCCAGACACTCGCTGTCCGGCGAGGCACAGTAGATGCCGCGCACCGGCCGGTCAAGGCGGATGGCCGCCGAGATGCCCGCTGCCAATACCGGCTCCCGCTTTCCCTCGTTCCACATGGCGTTGTTGCCGCGCAGGTTGATCAGGTGGAGGGTCAGCCGGTCACGGGATTCGCGGAGGAGCGTCCAGACCGTGTCCGCCTGTCCGTCCGTGGAGAAAGCGCAGGCATCGGAGAAGAAACGGACATCCTCGTTAATGCCGCCAGAGGCCGTCTTGCCAATATCCATACCGGGATCATTATATAACAAATCCTTGTATCTGACAAGAAAATCGCAATTCCGCTGCACGATTGGAAGAAAGCTTTCCCGCAGGTGGGCATAGTTGACATAATAACTGTCCCGCAGCAGGCTGCGGTTCTCGCCCAGAACGAGCTGCGTACCGCTGGAGGCAGAGATCACCGCCCACGCAAGACGGAATGAGCGCTCTGCCGCGTCCATATCCTCCCCCTGAAACGCCTTCAGATAGGCGGCAAGGATGACGTTCCGGTGGGACAGCAGCCGCGCTTCCCGAATCAGGCGGTAAAGGTCAAAATAGGTATCGTGGGGCGGCCAGACCTCGATATACACCGCGTCCTGTGCCGCCGCGGCGACGGTTTCCGTTGGCCAGTTATTGACGGCGTTGAAGATCACGCCGCCGTCGGCCGCTTCCTCGCGGACGGCCTGCGCCGCCGCATCGATCAGGTGCGGGAACTCGTCCGCCAGCTCCACGGGGCGGTGTTCCGCGTCCCAGATCCGTTTGGGAAAGCCATAGGTATCCATGTGGATGCCGGAAAAGCCGAAGCGCACGGCACTGCGGAATTCCTCCACAATATGCTTCGCCCAGCCGCAGGAGGCAGCCACATTCATATAGTACAGCCACCCGGCAAAGGTCATCGGCTGACCGCCCATCGTGTACATTCCCCACGTTGGGTGCGCTGCAAAGGTGTCCTTTGTTGCCGCGTAAACCGCGCCGTAGGCCAGCGGGCGGATGCCGCAGGCTTTGCAGTGTTCGATCTTCTTCGAGATGACGCTTAAGTCCGTCTGACGCCCCATCGGGTCGTCGTATTGCTCGGTGGGGGGCAGAAGCCGGTCATGCCGGTACATCCAGTCGTAAAACTGCACCGCGTTCAGATGCAGATCCCGCATCCACTCCACGTCCAACCTGTCCCCGTCGCCGGAGGAAAAATCCGACAGGAAGCCGTAGCGAATTTCGGTTCTGCGGTCGGAAACCACATCAAACGCGCCTTCCCAGACGCCGTCTTCTGTGCTGATGCGCACACCGTAGCCGCCCACCGGCACATCCGTCAATACCAATACGTCGCCCTCCCGGACGGCTCGCAGCGTGACCGGACGCTCCATACGGAAGAACGTCGCTGAAAGAAGCGCCGAATGCGCCGGCAGGATCAGCCGAACCGGCTCGCCGGGCAGATATTGTGCTTTGTCAAAATGACAGGTGATTTTCTGCATTGGCTTATCCTTTCACTGCTCCCTGAGTCAGTCCGCCCACGACCGTTTTCCGCTGGAAAACCACAAACAGAACGATCACAGGGATCAACGCCATGATCGACGCAGCAAACACCCACTCCCACCGTGTCGCATACTGTCCGTTCAGCCGCTGGAGCAGCAGCGGGAAGGTGATCATTTTCTCATTCGCACCCACCAGAACCTTCGCCGTAAAGTATTCCTCCCAGAAGCCCTGGAAGGCAAAAATGGTCATGGTGCCCACCGCCGGGGCAGAGAGGGGCAGCATTACCCGGAAGAAAATGTCCTTGTGACCGCCGCCGTCCAGCAGCACCGACTCCGCCAGCGAGCTTGGCAGGCTGCGGAAAAAGTTGCGCAGGAAGAAGGTGTGCCCGCAGACATTGGTCGCAACGTAGATCAGAATCAGTCCCGCCCGGGTGCCGATCAGGCCGTTGGGCAGGCCGGGAAGCGTAAGCTGCTTAAGCACCAGAAACTGGGGGATGATATTCAAAAAACCCGGCATCATCAGCGTAAACAGGTAAACCGCAAACAGCTTGTCGCGCCCGGGAAAACGGATGCAGGCGAAGCCGTAGGCGGAGAGCGTCGAAACAAACACCGAGATCACAACGGTAATGACGGTATTGATCACACTGTTTGCCAGTGCCGTCGGGAAAATGTCCATACTGAGAATGTGCCGGTACGCCGAAAAGTCCAGCCGCGTGGGGAAAAGCTTCGGCGGATAGGGCAGCACATAGCTGAACTCCTCAAAGGAGTTCGTGATCATAAAGAAGAACGGAACGGAGAAAATCAGCAGCGATGCGATCAGAATGACCCACAAAACCGTCTGCCCGAGGATCTCCGTTGCTTTTTTGCCGCGGAGCTTCATTTCTATCCCTCCTGTTCCACGTTGTCCAGCTTGAAGACGCGATTGAGAATGATCGTCAGCGCAACGATCGTCACGGCGGAGATCATGCCGATGGCGGAAGCCTCGCCGAATTCGAACTGATTGAATGCTCTGTCATACAGCAGGTATTGCAGCACCGAGGTCTTCCCATTGGGGTCGCCGCCGGTCAGCATCATGACCTGGATGAAGACGTTGAAGGAACCGATGATCATATTGACCATCACATAAAAGGTCGTGGGGCGAAGTCCCGGCATCGTGATATGCCAGAATTTTTTCCACAGACCCGCGCCGTCCAGCTCTGCCGCCTCGTAGCGCTCCTTAGGAATTCCCTGCAATGCAGCGAGGTAGACCAGCATCGACCAGCCCACGTTTTTCCAGATGCCCATCAGCCAGATCGCCGCGTTGCCCGACCATTCCCGCAGCAGCCAGGGCACATAGTCGTCCATGACGTGGAGCACATCCACCAGCAGGTAGTTGATCAGGCCGCGGTCGGAGTTATTGAACATATACTGGAACACCAGACTGACGATGACCCACGAGGTGATGACCGGCAGATAAAAGCCGACGCGGAAGATCGTCTGCCCCCGCCTGAGGTTGTTGATCAGGTAGGCAAACAGCATTCCGCCCAGCAGAATGAACGGCACCGTCACCAGCGCGTACAGGAAATTGTTCCGGTAAGCGTACCAGAAGCGGGAGCCGCCGGACAGAACGTTCTTGAAGTTTTCCAGGCCGATGAACGTGATCTCGCCCTGCACGATCCTGTACTCAGACAGCGCGATCCGAATGGTAAAAAACATCGGATAGATGACGAACGCCAGCACCAGCAGCAGGCCGGGAAGGACGAAGGGTGCTGCCGCCGCATAGGCCCGAAGGCCCTTTTTGACGGATGATTTTCCACATACCGGGGATGGTTCATGCTGCAGCAGCTTCATTGGCGCTGCCTCCTTTTTTCCAAGGGAGCGCAGAACCCTCCGGCTCTGCGCTCCTGATATTTTGGTATTCAGAGTTTCCCTTAGGAAAGCTGCCCGTCGATCTTTGCGGCGGCGTCGTGCATCGCCTGCGCAGCGTCAGCGCCCTCTACGAAGATGCTGGTCACCATTTCGCTCCAGATATCCTGGATCGCGGCGTTGTTGGGGGAGGGAATTCTCGCCTTGGCGGATTCCATCTGCTTCATGTAAACCGACCACACCGGGTTATTCTTGACTGCGTCGTTCTTCACAAGGGACTTGAGGATGGGCAGCTGACCGGCCTCCAGCATGGCAAGCTGTACTTCCTCGCTGGTCATGAATTTCGCGAATTCATAGGCGGCGTCCTTCTGCTTGCTGGTGGAGAAAACAGCGATGTCCTCGCCGCCGACAACGGAAGCGCTGCGGCCTTCATAGGTGGGAATGGTCGCGGCAACGATGCCCTTTGCTTCGCAGTCATCATAGGAGCCGAAGTACCAGGGGCCTTCAAAGAACATGGCGTATTCGCTGTTGATGCCGTCCCACGCATCCACGGAGCCGTCCACGTCACGGATGGTGAAGATCTTCTGGTCGTGCAGCTCGATCAGCTTGTTCATGGCGGCGATGCTGGCATCGCTGTCCAGATAGCCGGTCGCCTTCGTAAAGCCGTCGTCGGTCAGCGTGCCGCCAAACAGCCAGAAGTAGGGGTACATATCCCAGTCGCCCACGCCGGAAACGTTCAGACTGTAGGTGCCGCGATCCTTGGCCGCTTCGATGAAGGCTTCCATCGTCTCGGGAACATCATCCAGACCAATTTCCTTCAGCACGTTCTTGTTGACGACTGCGGCCTTGCAGTTGGTGTCCAGCGGCAGTCCGTAATACTTGCCCTGGTAAAGATTGGTGGACAGGGGCGCGTCCAGATAATCGCCGGAAATCTCCGCGAAGTCCGCGTAATCGCTCAGGGCAACCAGACCGCCCTGCTTGGCATAGGCCGCGATGTTGGCAATGTCAACGCGGGCAACGTCGGGGCTCATGCCGGTGCCGAAGGAGGTGACGATCATCTCGTGGAACTGACCGCCGTCCTGGCGCACCGCGTCGATCTTGATATTCGGATGAGCCTTCTCCCACAGCGGCAGAACCACGTCTTTAAACTGGGCTTCTTCCGCGTCGCCGTAGGTGTGCCAGAAGGTCAGAGTGATTTCTTCGTCCGCCGGGGTGCTGTCCTTTGCCGGCTCTGCCTTCTCAGTTGCCTCCGCTTTTGCGGGCTGTTCGGTCTTTCCTGTGCAGCCGGCCATGCACGCCGTCAGAAGCGCAGCGGCCAGAAGCAGCGCAAGCAGTTTTGCAAGTTTGTTTTTCATGTTGATCCTCCTTACTTTTGTTGAACGTGTTTCGGCGTACATACAGATATCCGCCGGTGAAGAAGGTCGGACAGCGTCGCGCGATGGTATTTTTCCGCCATCCGGACTTTGCATCAGAGCTGTCGGTCGTCTATCCATATTGTACAGTTTTTTGGCGGGATTGCAATACGGTAACCCCTGTATTTTGCCTCCGCCGTTGGTCGATATGACCAACTTGCTGTGCTTATTATCCATCTTTACAGTGCATTCTGTAAATGGGCGCTGGCGACTTTATTTGTATTTCAGCGACCTTTTTGTTCCGGCAAATAAAAAAGGGCGCGCCGCAAAACGCACCCGGGAAACACCACATCTGCCTCCCAGGAAGGGGGCTGATGTGGTGCTTACGTCAGAATGGAGTTGGAATGAAGATAGTTAAGGCTAAGGCATGTCGGAATTTGCGAACGGAAATTGCTTTGCTTTTCACGGATATGTAGACAGAGCCAACCCCCAAAACGTCTGCATCTAAAGTGTTGAACAGATACAGAAGTGATATTTACTTTTGATCTCGGACGAAAAAAGTTCGGGCAAAAGTGAACATTTCTTTTCATACGCTATATTAGTGCTTGTAATGTTTGAATTTTCTGGGTAAAATGTTAACATGAATTTTGGGGGGTTCTATAGCATTACGCACATGAGGCCTTGCAATACCGCCAATCTGGGGAAATGCTCTGTAAAGAGCAATGTGAGTCCTGATGCTTGAGATAGTTTCAGCATCCAGTCCCCGCTCCCAATTGTCATCTTTGAGAGAAACTAGCACAGATTGCTGTGCAGTCTTTATGACAACCATATCCCGGTTACGGTCTATTGCAGACACAACACCTCTACCGTAGCGATCCAGCTGATACTGCTCCAGCTGTTGATATGCAATTAACACATTGGCTTTAAGTATTTCAAGCATGCATCAGCACTCCAGCATCTCCAGCGTGCAAGTTTGAGCAATGCTCTGGCGGATGGCTGCACGAACAGGCAGCACGGCAGAGGGAGATACAGACAGTTCATCGATACCCATAGCCAGGAAGGTAGGCAGCATGGAAATGTCAGCACCCAGCTCGCCGCAGATACCGATCCAGATGCCAGCCTTATGGGCAGCATCGGCAGCCATTTTGATGGCACGGAGCAGAGCGGGATGATGAGGATCATAGAACTTACCCAGATCGTTTGCCTGACGGTCGCAGGCCAGGGTATACTGAGTCAGATCGTTGGTGCCAACAGAGAAGAAGTCCACCAGTTTGGCAAGTTCCTCGGCCACAAATACAGAGGAAGGAGTCTCGATCATAATGCCCAGCTCAGTATCCTTGTTATAGGGAATACCCTCGGCTTCCAGTTCTTTCATAACGCTCATGCAGGCACGCTTACATTCCTTGACTTCCCAGACAGAAGTGATCATGGGGAACATAATGGCAATTTTACCGTAAACAGATGCCCGGTACAGAGCGCAACTGGGTGCGGAATACCTCAGGACGATTCAGACAGATACGAATAGCGCGAACACCCAGGGCAGGATTTTCTTCTTCCTTCATATCGAAATAATCCACCTGCTTGTCTGCACCGATATCCAGAGTACGAATCACAACACGCTTGCCGTTCATGGCAGTAGCAACACTACGGTACGCCTCGAACTGCTCATCCTCAGTGGGGTAATCGGAAGCACTTAAGTAAAGGAACTCACTGCGGAACAGACCGATACCTTGACCATCGTTTGCCAGAACGGCAGCCACATCCTCGGGAGAACCGATATTGCAATACAGCAACATCTTCTTTCCATCCAGAGTGATATCTTCCTGGCCCTTCATGGTTTCCAGCAGCTTCTTTGTTTCCTGCTGTTTTTCATATTTTTCTTTCAGAGCAGCCTGAGTCATAGCGTCGGGATCGATGATCAGCTGACCAGTTTCACCATCAATGTAGCCAACACGGCCATTGTAGCCTTCTGCCAGAGCTTCACCAGCACCGCAGATAGCAGGGATACCCATAGTACGGGCCAAAATAGCAGTATGAGAGTTACCGGAACCGCCCATGGTGACAAATCCCAGAATCTTGGACTTGTCCAGCTGCAGGGTTTCAGAAGGAGCCAGATCGTCCGCTGCCAAAATAACCGGAACATCAGAGTGGATTCCTCCGTCCACAACACCCAGCAGATTATTCAGAATCCGCTTGGCCACATCCTTGATGTCCGCAGCACGAGCCTGCATATATGCATCATCCATAGCAGCAAACATGGCAGCGAACTGGATGCCTGCCTGTTCCACGGCATATTCTGCATTACAGGATTCTTCATCAATCAGAGATGTAATACACTCTACAAAGTCTTCATCTTCCACAAACATGGCATGGGTTTCAAAGAGGACTGCCATCGCCTCACCGGCATCTTCCTGGCACTTTTCTGCCAAGGCATTCAGCTGCCGGATGGACTGTTCCTGAGCAACAGCCAGGCGGGCTTTTTCGGCCTCAATATCAGAGACAACTTTCAACGTAACCGTGGTGTCAGAACGCTGGAAGAAATAGAGGGGGCCTTTTGCAATGCCCTTGGATACACAACTTTGTTCTTAAAATTCCCCATGAGAAGTCTCCTTTGATTCGGGTATCCGGGAAAAACCGAAGTCTTTCCCGGAACCTATTTTAAGAGGCGAATCAGGCGATGTTCTTGCGCTTGCCGATGATGACAGTCAGCACGAAGGGCACTGCGATGGCGATCAGCATGGCGATGGCGAAGGTACCCATGGACTGGGGCTGCATGGACAGGATGCCGGGCAGACCGCCGACACCGATGGAGTTTGCGGTGGAGGAGGTCATGACGGAGAAGGCACCGGCGATACCGGAACCGATCATGGCGCAGATGAAGGGGAAGTTGTACTTCAGGTTGACACCGAACATGGCGGGCTCGGTAACACCCAGGTAGCAGGAGATGCAGGAGGGAATGTTGACTTCCTGAGCACGGGCGTTCTTGCGCTGCAGGTAGATCATGCCCAGAACGGCGGAACCCTGAGCGATGTTGGACAGAGCGATCATGGGCCACAGCATGGTGCCGCCGAAGTCAGCGCACAGCTGGGTGTCGATGGCGTTGGACATGTGGTGCAGACCGGTGATGCCGGCATAGACGAAGTTGGAGATCCAGGAACCGATGGTCCAGCCGATGGGGCCCAGAACGAAGTGAGCAGCCATGACAGCCAGCAGCAGGCTGCAGAAGGGAACCACAATCATGGAGATGACAGCAGGCGTGACCTTACGGAAGAACTTTTCCAGATAGACCAGAGTGAAACCTGCCAGCATGGCGGGGATAACCTGAGCCTGGTAGCCGATCATATCCACCCGAACAAAGCCGAAGTCCCACTGGGGAATAACGGCGCCAGCATTCACAGCATATGCATTCAGCAGCTGGCCGGAAACCAGAGTCAGACCCAGAACGATGCCCAGCATCTGGTTGGTACCCATCTTCTTGGTGATGGACCAGCAGATACCGACAGGCAGCATGTGGAAGACGGCTTCGCCGATGAGCCACAGGAACTGGTCAACGCCTGCCCAGAACTGGCTCAGCTGAACCAGAGTAGCGGTGCCGCCTTCGAAGATGTACAGGCTGTCGATAACGTTACGGAAGCCGAGGATCAGACCGCCGGTAATAATTGCGGGGGTCAGGGGAGCGAAGATCTCTGCCAGAGCGGTCATGATGCGCTGCAGCGCATTCTGATTCTGCTTGGCTGCGGACTTAGCCTCGTCTTTGCTGACGCCTTCGATGCCGGAAATGGCGGTGAAGTCGTTGTAGAAGTCAGCAACAGTGTTGCCAATGATGACCTGGAACTGGCCAGCCTGGGTGAAGCTGCCCTTAACGGAAGGGATAGCCTCGATGGCTTCGATGTTTGCCAGTGCGGGATCATTCAGAACGAAGCGCATTCTGGTCATGCAGTGGCTGACTGCTGCGATGTTTTCCTTGCCACCAACCAGCTCCAGCAGCTTGGCGGCATCCTGGGTGTACTTGCCCATGATTGTGGTTCCTCCTGTATATTTTTTATTTTGAACTTGTTTGAATAAGTTCCTTATGGCGTCTTTATATCACGCTTGTTTGAACAAGTCAACAAAGAAATAGTAAGTTATTTCCCATCAATACATATTTTGTAACAACATACAAAACTGATATTTACATTTTGTTCATTATTACTATCACAGATTATTTAGACGATTCATACTATTTCTCGATAAAATGGTTAACACCATTTTATCCTGCGAAGGATTCGCAGGCCGCCGGTGGCGGCGAGAAATGTATGGACTTACGTTTTTTGCGG
>ERZ779922.1832-NODE-1832-length-13856-cov-3.087313_pt1 | contig 13856 bp, 13 predicted proteins | sample MGYA00511544_ERZ779922 | MGnify/ENA primary metagenome ERZ779922 (study PRJEB29588, sample SAMEA2154516) | human gut metagenome | biome: human gut; feature: human-associated habitat; material: faeces | place: Denmark | collected 2008/2010 ... | reverse complement strand
AAATCGTTGATTATCATACTGATTATCGCGACAATAATCCTGGGTGAAATTATTGGCCTGCTATTAAGCAATGCCTCAGAAAAATCTGAGAGAGATGCATATTTATATAATGGAGCCGCCTTAGTAATTGAGGATGATAATGGAGGCTTTACAAAGAGTGATTATGATGAAATCAGAAAAGTAAAATATGTAACAGGACTTGGGGCTTGGAGAGAGCTGATTGCAGATCCGGTGGATACAGAGAATGTAAAGGAACATAAAGGAATAGATCCGGAGAATAAAGATGTGCGCAATCGGGCTGACAAAATGGTGATTGTTGCGAATATGGATGTGCAGCAATATAGCCTGTTTTCATGGGAAAAAAATGTATCTCTTATTGAAGGGGAATTTCCAACCTATAAAAATAAAGGAATTATTGTAGAACAGCGATATGCGAAAAAAAATAACCTTAAGGTAGGGGATGAAGTTAAATATACTATAGGAGACCAACCGGAGGTAACGTCTTTACAAATATGCGGAATTTATAAAGTGGACAGTGACTTCGAAATATATGACTCAAATGAAGAGGGAACCTCGGTATACATACATAGTCCATATAATTCTATATATGTAGATTATGATTATATTGTAGAGTTATTAGGGTTAGAATACACAGCGTCAACGGGAAGTGAAGTGTATATTGATAAGATAGAGCATATAGATGCGGTAAAAACCCAGTTAAAGAAAATGTATGGAGATAATGTGGAAATATATGATAATACTTCTAATTATCTCGATTCAGAATGTAAAGTCGTAGGATTGATGGGAAAAACATCAAAAATAATTTGCTGGATGATAATTATAATGGGTGAAATTATTTTGTTAATCGTTTTCTCGTTTTATACAATCCAATACCAAAAAGATACAGGACTTTTTATGGTACTCGGAAGGTCAAGAAAATGGTGTATAGGTAGATTTGCATTTATAGGAATGATATATGCAATTAGTGGTTTGCTTTTGGGTGTGCTATTATACTGTGTGCTTGGCAATTTCATATGTAGCATTATAAGTGGTATAGGTAAGAATGTCATAATTAATAGTACAGACAGAGCTATAGGTGGATATGATACACCCGGAATATTTCAAGGCTTTGAGGTACGTATAGAAATGAGTGCTTTTTTTACTCTGAAAAACATTATAATTCTATTAATAATTTCGTTGGTTAATTGGATTGCATTTATGGTACTGCCTGTTGTAACAACTGTTGAAGAAAATGCAAAGAAACTGTTAAATTCGAAGGGATAGTGGTAAATATGTTGGAAATGATTAATGTATCGTATGCATATAAATCAAAGAAGGAAATTGTGCATGTACTGGATAAAGTTACATACAGATTTGAAATAGGAGAAATGTATGGAATATTTGGTCCGTCAGGTTCAGGAAAGACAACGTGCTTATCGTTACTTGCCGGTTTAGAAAAACCGGATGAGGGGGAAATTTTGCTGGATGGAGAAAATATACAAAATATTGGTGGAAGAAAACTGCGCCAAAACAGTATATCATTGGTTTTTCAGGATTATCAGTTATTTGATTATATGACTTCCCTTGAAAATGTAATGGTTGCAGCCCAGATAAGCTTACCTGATGTACCAAAAAAAGAATTGATAAAAATGTGTAGAGACAGCCTTGTAATGGTTGGACTTGATGATAGTCAGATAACCCGAAAGGTTACGGAATTGTCAGGTGGACAGCAGCAAAGAGTTGCAATAGCGAGGGCGTTGATAACAGATGCAAAATATATTCTGGCAGATGAGCCTACAGGAAATCTGGATAAAGAAAATCGAAGAAAAATTGTCGAATTGTTGCAGCAGATAGCTCATGAACAGGACAGATGTGTTATAGTAGTAACCCACTCGGATTATGTAAAGAAAAAATGTGATATTTGCTATGAAATGGGAGATGACGATGAGGAATAAATGGTGGCAGGCATGCAAAGAATTATTAGGAAGACCGGGGCGGAATATACTAATTGCTATTTGCATATTTGTACTGACGCTGTTTTGCGGAATTGCAACATTTTTAGATTCGGCAATAGAGAGTTTTTACAAATCTTTTGCAGATATGGCAGGGTGTTGTGTTCTTGTTGAATTAGACGATTTTTCTACTTTAGATGATTGGAAAGATATTTTAGAATATGCAGATAATAATAAAAATGTTGTAGGATATAATAATGCATTTACAAGTGACATTATATGTGAAGCAGTAGATTTTGAAAATGTACCGTATACAGAAAAACAAAGCGATTTTGAGAAAAATAAAATATATGTCAGTGGAAACATAAATACTTCTTACAATGAATATTTCAGTAGTGGTATTTTTAAGATTTCAAAAGGAAAATATCCGATGTCAGGTGATAAGGGGGCAATGATATCAGATAAGCTCGCTTCTGAAAATAACCTGTCAATTGGTAGTAATATATCTATACAGTATGAAAATAATACCTTAAGTATTAAAGTGATTGGAATTTATACTGTAATAAATACGCCGAAGACACAGGTAAGCGATGGCTACTATAAAGAAGTAGCTAACAGTATAGTATTCACTGATTATAATTCATATGTAGAATTAAACAATGAAGCAAGCTGTTATGGGATAAATTTTTTCAGTACAGACTATAAAAGCACATCACTATTATATGATGATATGAGTAAAATGTTTCAAAATGTTCCGAATTCGGCAGTTGTCAATCAGGTTTTGAACGAGGAACTGCAAATGACAGATGTAATATCAATGTTAAAAAGTATGACAAGTGTGACGTTGAGCGTTATGTATATTGTATGTGTTGTGGTTATGTCGTTACTGACTGTTTTATGGCTTAAAGGACACTCAAAAATGATTGCAATATACAATACACTTGGACAGAGGAAATTTAGGACAATTCAAATTCTGTTATATGAGATTTTGATGATAACTGTTCCGGCACTTGTGGGTGCAGGAATATTGACATTGGGACTGCTTAATAGATTTTCTGTCAATATTTTTAAATATTTTGTTGAATTTTGTGAGATTTCAAATTTTCAAAAAAGCTTTTCACTTGATATATGGAACTTTGAAATGAATATCTGGCAATTTGTGTATAGAATCGGTTTTTTGGAAATTAGCATTATTTTAATAACTATGATTGGAAGCTGCATTTATGCTAATAAGAGTTTGCGCACATTAAGGAGTAATTAGGAGCGGTTATGTGGTATAATCTTTTTGATGTAATAAACATGTATAATATGATAGGAGCATATAATGGACAAAATTCTTGTTGTTGAGGATGATAAAACAGTATACAGTGGCATAAAAAAGCTTCTCGAATTGCAGCATTATAGTGTGGTAATTGCACAAAACGGTATGGAGGCTTTGGAAAAAATAGATGAATCGTTCAGCCTTGTAATAATGGATATAATGATGCCACAGTTAGATGGCATTGAAACCTGCAGGAGAATGCGTGAAAGACACAGTGTTCCGATATTGTTTTTATCAGCAAAATCGGAAGAGCTGGATAAGCTGGAAGGGCTTGAAGTGGGCGGTGACGATTACATGACTAAGCCATTTTCGAACATGGAGCTTATTTCAAAGGTTAAAGCTCTTATCAGACGATATCGGGTATATGACAGCGGAAGTGCAAATCGCACAAACAAGGATGAATCTATAGAGACAGATGGACTTAAACTGTTTACGAATCGAAACAAGGTTGAGTTTAATGATAATGAGATAAAATTAACCGGAAAGGAATATGAGATATTAAAATTGCTCATGAAAAATCCGAACCGGATATATACGATTGAGATGATATACGAGATGGTATGGGATGAGGCTTTTACATATAATGCAAAGAATACTGTTATGGTACACATTAAAAATCTAAGGAATAAGCTTATAAAAGCGTGTGGTGATGCATGCATACACACAGAATGGGGAAGAGGATACCGTTTTGAGAGATGATTTAAAGAGGGTAAAGAAAAAGCTGTTTTTGACATTTGCAATTGCGATTATAGGGACATGTGTCGTTTTTGGAATATTATACGATCTGGGAATTGATTTGCTGAACAATTATATTGAAGGTACAACTTTGATCTACTATAACGAAAAGCCATATATAGATGAGTTTCAACAATATGTGACTGATAATGATATAAGTACTACAGATGTCGAGCAATATGATGAATGGATGTCGGAGCATGATGTTTCGTTTTATAGTGTTAAGGAAGAGGGAAAGGTAATATACAACAAGTCAAATGTAGATAAGCTTATATCTCCAGCTAAAAATATGTATGATTACCGATTTACAGGAAGCTATCAGCTGCCTGTCCAGTTCGCCGATATAGAAGCGGAAGTATTTATATATACAGGATTTACGGAAAAATATTATATAGCTTTAATGATTTTTGATGTGGGATTATCTCTTATGCTGGGAATCGTATTTGTGTATTTACGCATCAGAAAAATTATAGCGGGCTATCAAACGGAGCTTGAAGCATCACAGGAACAGGAGAAAAAAGCGCGACAGGAAAAGGATGAACTGATGCGTAATATGGCGCATGACCTGCGTACGCCGTTGACCGGTGTTATGACATATGTTGATGTAATGAAACTGGAGAACGAAGCATATGCCGAGAATATGAAAAATCTTAATTTTATAAGTGAAAAGGTGTTGGATATCAGGACTCAGGTAGACAATCTGCTGGATTTTTCAATTGCCGGTTCACAAAGACCTATTGAATTGGATGCATCAATGGATGTTGAGTATATATTTGGAGATTACCTCTCAGATGTGTGTGCTCAGCTTATGAAAAGCAATTATGAGGTTGATGCAGAAGGAATAAGCTTTAAGCAGGTAAAGGTTGCTGTTAATATGGCATTTTTGACCAGAATATTTTCCAATCTGACGGATAATATATATAAATATGCGGACAATAAAAAGCCTGTTGTTATGAAAACAGCTTTTACGAAAAAAACATTTAGCGTTGAAATTGGCAATGGCGTATGTGACAATAAAACACTTCTTAAAAGTGCCGGGATAGGGCTTAAGAGCGTAGATGCGATGATGCAGCGCATGAATGGAAGCATGAGCTTTAAAAGGGAACATGGGAAGTTTTGGGTGAAGCTTGAGTTTCCGATTGTGTAGTGAATATTTTTTCATGAAAACCTCCATACTAAATAGAAAAGAAGTATGGAGGTTTTTATGAGCAAAAATATAGAGAATCATGATTCGGTGCTCTTGCTTCAGGATTGCATAGCGGGCTGTAAGATGGCACTTGAGAGCATGGACGATATAAGAGAACACACAGATGACAAGCAGCTTCGTGAGCTGATAGACAAGTACTATGATGAGCACACCGGGCTGTCAGTGGATTGCAGGGATATGCTTGACAAAGCAGGTGCAGATATTAAGGAACCGGGTGTGTTTGCAAAGATGGCTGCGAAGCTGCAGACTGCAATGAAGATGGCAGTGAATGATGATCAGTCCCAGGCAGCAAAACTTCTGACGGAGGGCTGTAATATGGGCATAGAGACAATCAGCGGCAGTCTCAATGAATATCGCGATGCTGATTCAAAGAGTGTGGCAATTGCAGAGAGGCTCAGGACGCTTGAGGAAAAAATGGTGGGAGATTTGCAACCACTATTATAAAAAATATAAAATAACGGCTGTTGTACTGATTTGGTACAACAGCCGTTTATGCGTAGCTATCAAGCATCATGCCTGAATAAATTGACGAGATATATGGTGTGTTGAAATTGTGCCCCGGATTCTTATATGCCACAACAACCTTCTGCACATAGTTCATAGGGTTGACTGTCACAGAGTTTGCTTTGTCACCTATTGCATCCTTTAGCGCTGTAAGAGTATTGAAGGTGTCATCAGCTCTGTCCGGACGAAGCGCACCGGCGAGGATATCGCGGTCAATAGTGAGTTTGCCGTCATCGTCTGTCATGAGACCGATGTAGGAAAGCTTTGACTGTGAGCCCTTTGTGATGGAGCTTATATCACGAAGCAGCCTTGTGGCATCTGCAGAGTCGGTCATTGAATAATCATCTGCCACGTCTATCATCTTATTGTATGCGTCAACCAGAGTCTGCACATTGTCGGCAACTGCATCGGAATTGGCCTTAAAACCGATGGCTGCGGCACCTGTATCTGTGGTCGGCTTTTTGAGCGTGAGCTCAAAGGTATTATTGATGGTAAAGGTGTTGGACAAGGATGAGTGCGCGGTGCCATTCAGCGAAAAGTCAGAGTTGTGGGCAGGGGATGATACCTTATCAATACCCAGCTGCTTCATCATGCTTATGGACTCTGCGTTAGCTGACGGAGCCACACTAAAGAGAGAATCCTCAGTCTCGCTGAGACCTGTCTGCATTGATGTAAGCTGAAGCGCCGCCTTGCCTGAATCATCATGGACTATGTCTGCCTCAATGCCAAGACCGGATGCGTTTATGAGCCTCTTGAGCTTGTCCTGCACCTCGCCGTTTGTTTCACCGGTGCTCACTCCGAACTGGAACTCATAGGATGATGCATTGGTATTTATGTCAAAGGAATAGCTGCCCGGTATAAAGGACAGGGCCTTGCTGTCTAAGTAGCTGCCGGTATTGATCTGTGGTGCGGCGAGCTGTCTGACCTCTATATCAAAGCCGTCTGCTCCTTTATTCTCTGAGCCGTCACCCACGTAGCGCACGCCTACAGCATCCTCATTAGATGACTCCGCAACCTTCTTCTGGAAGGAGTCAGAGGAGCCTGCGTATTTATCGGAAAGCGAATCCACGGCATTTAAGATGACCTTAGAGCTTTCCTTTATATCGATAGCATATTTCTTGGCCTCGGACATATTGGAAATCTTGTACAGAGGGGACTCTTTATTTGTCTTTATTATTCTGTTGTATATCTTGCGCAGGTCGCTTTTCTTGTGCGAATCATAGCGCGATACCTCTTTATTGGCATAAGTGCTGGCATAGTAAGCGTAGGCACTGTCTATCTTTGCCATAAAGACCCCTCCTTTCATCCGTGAAAATCGTTTAATCCGTTAAATGGTAATCCTTTAAATATTATATTGTATAGCTGCGATTACAAATGCTTAACTGCAACTATAATAAGCTATGTAAAATTTTTAATTATCAAATCCTACTTATACACATATATTATATCGTCATAATTGAGGATTTACAACAACAAAATACTTGAAAAATTCAGATAAATGTACTATATTTAGTGATGTATCTGTAAGATTTATAAAATTTAATTGTTGCCGGACACACAAAAAAGTGCAGACAGCGGCACTGTTCAAAAGAATTTACAATAAATTTTAAAATAGCTATTGACGGTTACGGCTCAACTGTGATATAGTATACAGGCTTGGAAATAGGTCTTTTTTTTATGCCTTTTTTTAAGGGTACAAACAACAAAGAATTTAAACGGAGGTGGAAGTCGTGCGTACAAAGATTACATTAGCGTGCACAGAATGTCAGCGTCGTAATTACAACATGACAAAGGACAAAAAAACTCATCCGGACAGAATGGAAACCAAGAAGTATTGTAGATTCTGCAGAACTCATACAATGCACAAGGAAACAAAATAGTCTAGGAACTGAGTGAAGGAGTACATTATGGGACAGAATGAAAAAGTCGAAAAGGCTCCAAAAACAAGCTGGTTTTCAGGTCTGAAAGCTGAATTTCAGAAGATTATTTGGCCTGAGAAGCAATCGGTCATCAGACAGACCATTGCAGTACTGGCGGTTTCAGTAGTTACCGGTCTTATTATTGCGCTTCTTGACTGGGGTATCCAGCAGGGCGTAGATTTCCTTATTGGTTTACATTTTTAAAACGGAGGCAAAGTGATTATGACAGAAGCGAACTGGTATGTAGTTCATACCTATTCAGGTTATGAAAACAAAGTCAAAGCTAATATTGACAAAACAATCGAAAACAGACATCTTGAGGACCAGATCCTTGAAGTACGTGTTCCATTGGAGGACGTCACAGAGGTGAAGAACGGTGTTCGTAAACAGGTTTCCAAGAAGATGTTTCCAGGCTATGTTCTTATTCATATGATTATGAATGATGATACATGGTACGTTGTACGAAATACCAGAGGCGTAACTGGATTTGTAGGTCCGGGAAGCAAACCGGTTCCTCTCACAGAAGCCGAGATGAGACCTTTGGGTATTAAGACGGAAAACGTGGTAGTTGATTTTGCTGAGGGTGACATGATAGTCGTTATCGGCGGTGTCTGGAAGGATACAGTCGGTGTTATCACAGCTATGAATTATCACAAGCAGACAGTTACAATCAATGTAGAGCTGTTCGGTCGCGAGACACCGGTAGAAGTAAGTTTCGCAGATGTTAAGAAAACAAATTAAGGAGGCAATTCCAAATGGCAAAGAAAGTAGAAGGATACATTAAATTGCAGATCCCTGCTGGAAAGGCAACTCCAGCTCCTCCAGTTGGACCTGCACTTGGACAGCACGGTGTAAACATCGTAGAGTTCACAAAGCAGTTTAATGCAAAGACAGCCGATCAGGGCGACTTAATTATCCCTGTAGTTATTACTGTATATGCAGACAGAAGTTTCAGTTTCATTACTAAGACTCCACCTGCTCCGGTATTAATCAAGAAAGCTTGCAAGATTCAGTCTGGTTCAGGCGAGCCAAACAAGAAGAAGGTTGCTAAGATCACAAAGGCACAGGTCCAGGAAATCGCTGAGCTTAAGATGCCTGACTTAAACGCAGCTTCACTTGAGTCTGCAATGAGCATGATCGCTGGTACAGCAAGATCAATGGGTGTTGAAGTGGTTGACTAACACTTAGCGAAGCCAACATACCCCTAAAATAGTTGCAAATTTATGCAACCCAAAATAATAACAAAGAAACGTAAATGTGGGAGGGTCCTCTCCCGATATTACCACCAGGAGGTTATTTTTTCATGAAAAGAGGAAAGAAGTATCAAGACGCTGTTAAGGCATTTGATAAGAAAGAGCAGTACGATGTTGCTGACGCTATCTCTATCGTAAAGAAAAATGCTACAGCTAAATTTGACGAGACAATCGAGCTTCATCTTAGAACAGGCTGCGACGGACGTCACGCAGAGCAGCAGATCCGTGGTGCGGTTGTATTACCACACGGAACAGGAAAAACAGTTAAGGTTTTAGTTTTCGCTAAGGGAACTAAGGTTGACGAGGCACAGGCAGCAGGAGCTGACTTCGTTGGAGGCGAGGAGTTAATTCCAAAGATCCAGAACGAGGGATGGTTAGACTTCGACGTTGTAGTTGCTACACCTGATATGATGGGTGTTGTTGGTCGTTTAGGACGTGTCCTTGGACCAAAGGGCTTAATGCCAAACCCAAAGGCAGGAACAGTTACTATGGATGTAACAAAAGCTGTTAACGATATCAAAGCCGGTAAGATTGAGTACAGATTGGACAAGACAAACATTATCCATGTGCCAGTTGGAAAAGCATCTTTCACAGACGAGCAGTTAAACGACAACTTCCAGTCTCTTATGGGTGCAATTAATAAAGCAAAACCTGCTAGCTTAAAGGGTCAGTACATTAAGAGCGCAACTCTTACATCTACAATGGGACCTGGCGTTAAGTTAAACGTGGTTAAGATTACACAGTAAGATAGTTAAACAGTTACAGTAAAACAATTTACAAGACCTATCAAACGCCAAGCAAAAGTTTTGCGGAAAGTAATTGACATCCGTAATATAGTTTGATATAATTGCAATGCATATTGCCGAAGACAGTAGGTGCCGCAAGGCGTAAACGTAGAACCTACCGAGGGAATTTTCGAGATTTATCTTGAATTTTGACTTGTACCCTTCTGTCGACAGGCAGGAGGGTTTCTTTGATTAATAAATCAAATACCTCATGTCTTTTATGCGAAAATCTAAAAGGAGGTAAATGAATCGTGGCAAAGGTAGAACTTAAACAGCCAATCGTAGATGAGATTTCCGGTGTTATCAATGGTGCACAGTCAGTAGTAGTTGTTGATTACTTAGGACTCACAGTAGCAGAGGATACTCAGTTACGTAAACAGTTAAGAGAAGCCGGTGTAACTTACAAGGTATACAAGAATACTTTAGTAAACCGTGCAATCCAGGGAACAGAGTTCGAGGGATTAAAGGATGTCCTTGAAGGACCAAGCGCATTCGCTGTATCAGCAGAGGATGCAACAGCACCAGCCAGAATCTTAGCTAAGTTCGCTAAAACAGCTCCGGCTTTAGAGATTAAAGCAGGTGTAGTTGAGGGAACATTTTATGATGCTGAGGGTATGAAGGCAATCGCCGCTGTACCTAGCAGAGATGAGCTTCTTGGAAAATTACTTGGAAGCATTCAGTCACCTATCACAAATCTTGCTCGTGTACTCAATCAGATCGCAGAGCAGGGTGGCGCTGCAGATGCAGCCGTAGAGGCAGCACCAGCAGAGGATGCTGCAGAGGAAGCTCCAGCAGCAGAATAATTCAAATATTATATTTGAACCTTATTATCATAATTAAATTTTTAAATGGAGGAAATTATAATGGCAAAGTTAACAACAGCAGAGTTTATTGATGCTATCAAAGAGTTAAGCGTATTAGAGTTAAATGATTTAGTAAAAGCTTGTGAAGAAGAGTTCGGTGTTTCTGCAGCAGCAGGTGTTGTAGTTGCAGCAGCAGGAGCTGACGGAGCAGCAGCTGAGGAGAAGACTGAGTTCGACGTAGAGCTTACAGAGGTTGGACCAAACAAGGTTAAGGTTATCAAGGTTGTTCGTGAGATCACAGGTCTTGGACTTAAAGAGGCTAAGGACGCTGTTGATGGCGCACCAAAGGTTATCAAAGAGCAGCTTGACAAGGCTTCAGCAGAGGATGCTCGCCGACTTCGTGCAGACAGGGATCGTGGACGATGTTCGCAAGACCTTCAACGCGGACTGGAGCAGAAGAGGGCTTTGGGACCGTTCCTACAGCGAATCCCGCACGCCGACAGTCCCTGCGATGCTTCTGGAGCTTCTTTCCCACCAGAACTTCGCCGACATGAAGTTCGGACTCGATCCTACGTTCCGTTTCACGGTCAGCAGAGCCATCTACAAAGGCATGTTGAAGTACCTCAGCGCCCGCTACGGCTGCGCCTACGCCGTACAGCCTCTGCCTGTCAACTCATTCGCCACAGCTTTCACGGACACTCCCGAAACATGTTCCAACGCCACCGTAAGGCTCAGCTGGAAGGCCACGGCTGACACCCTGGAGGCGACCGCCGCACCGAAGGGCTACATCCTCCAGACAAGGATCGACGACGGCGTGTTCGACCAGGGCAGGATCCTGGAGGAGTTCAAAACCACAGGAGACGTGATCTCCACAACACTCTCCATAGCCCCCGGTCACATCTACAGCTACAGGATTGTGGCCTACAACGACGGAGGCAAGAGTTTCCCGTCCGAGACGCTCAGCGTGGGGGTTCCCGGACACGGCAGCGGCAAGAGCGTCCTCGTGGTCAACAACTTCACAAGAGTCTCCGCCCCTGCGTGGTTCGACACTCCTGAATATGCCGGATTCAACGCCGACCTCGACGCAGGTGTGCCTTACGTCAGAGAGATCAATTTCATCGGCCCGCAGTACCAGTTCCGCCGCTCGCTGCCTTGGCAGGACGATGACAATCCGGGATTCGGCGCATGCTGGACCGACGAGGCCGGCAAGGTCTTCGCCGGCAACACCTTCGACTACTGCGGAATCCACGGAAAGGCACTTATGGACGCCGGCTACGCGTTCCACTCGGCAAGCGTTTCGGCTTTCTCGGCAGACGACACTATGGCGGACTCCGACCTCGCGCTGGACATCATCTGCGGAAAGCAGATCACCACGGTCGTGGGAACGGGCAAGGTGGCCGACAGATTCTCGGTCTTCCCGCTCGGACTACAGAAAGCCGTCACGCGCTTCACCGCCAACGGTGGCAATGTGCTGGTCTCCGGTGCGAACATCGGCACGGATGTCTGGGACGGGATCTACCCGATCAGAATAGACAGCACCTACAGGGCCACGACCAAAGCCTTCGTGGAGATGACGCTGGGCTACAAGTGGATGACGAACTTCGCCAGCCGCCACGCCACGGTGGCCGCCAAGAGCAACGGACTCCTTAAGTTGAATGCTGATCAAATCTCCTTCCACAAGGATCGCAACCCACTGATCTACAATGTGGAGACCCCTGACGGCATCGTCCCTGCCAGCGACCGCGCGCAATCATTCATGCGCTACACGGACACAAACATCTCTGCCGGCACCTGCTACGAGGGCAACGGCTACAGAACCGTCTGCATCGGCTTCCCGATAGAGGTCATCAAAGACCGCGGACAGATGGGAACACTAATTGATGACATAATGAAATTTCTTGACAAATAACCAGTTATGACTCCAAGAGAATCCGAAATCATTGAACTTCTTCACAAGGAAGTCAAGCCGGCATTAGGATGCACGGAACCGATCGCGGTCGCTCTGGCAGCCGCGAGAACCATGGAAACGCTCAAAAGCAAGGCCAGGACGGTCGCTGACTATGAGATCAGTGTCGAGGTCAGCGGCAACATCCTCAAGAACGGAATGGGGGTGGGAATCCCGGGGACAGGCATGGTGGGTCTCCACATTGCCGCCGCCCTTGGCGCGGTCTGCGGGAATAGCTCCTACGGCCTGGAAGTGCTGAAAGACCTGACAGACGAGGATGTCAACTCCGCCAAAGCCCTTGTCAAGGACGGCAAGGTGAAGATCAAGGTCGCTGACAGTCCCAAAATCCTCTATGTCAAGGTGACGGTGACTACTCCGGAACACAACGCCTGGACGGTGATCGAGGATGACCACGACAGGATTGTCGAGACAGGAATTGACGGCTCCGTCTCGGACTTCAGGAAGGGAGGGAGCGGCAAGTCCTCTCCGGTCAAAGGGGCATTGGACTACAACCTGACAGTTGAGGAAATATACTCATTCGCCCTCGGCGCCGCCTTCGAGGACATCCGTTTCATCCTGGAAGACAGGGACTTGAACCTCGCGCTCGCGAAGGAAGGCCTGAAAGGCAAGTACGGTCTTGAGGTCGGCAAGTCCATCAGGGAGAACCAGCAGGAGGTCTTCGGCGATGATTTTCTGAGCTTCGCGATGGGATTGACAGCCGCCGCGTCCGACGCCAGAATGGCAGGGTGCAAACTCCCGGCGATGAGCAATTCAGGCAGCGGCAACCAGGGCATCACGGTCAGCATGCCGGTGATAGCATACGCCCTGAAGTACGACGTTGATGATGAGAAACTGGCCAGGGCATTGATCCTGAGCAACCTTGTGGCCATCCACATCAAAGGCTATCTCGGCAAGCTTTCGGCCCTGTGCGGATGCGTGATCGCGTCCACCGGCTCCTCCTGCGGCATTGTCTACCTGCGTGGAGGCAGCTACGAGCAAGTCTGCTCGGCGATCAAGAACATGATCGGCAACATCACCGGTATGGTGTGTGACGGAGCCAAGGTCGGATGTGCCATGAAAGTCGCCTCCGGCGTGGCCTGTGCCGTCCAGTCCTGTGTCCTCGCCCTCAGAGGAATCTGCATCAAGGAGACCGACGGCATCATCGACAAGGACATCGAGAAGACTATCCGGAATCTCGGCAGGATCGGCTCCGCCGGAATGCAGTCCACCGATCACCTCATCCAGCAGATAATGCTCTGCAAAGAGTAGTTTAAGTCCAAATCAAGCAGCGGGGCTACGTATAACATAATCCCGCCGCCCCGAAATCTTGCATACATATTCGGAAAAAACTCTTCGGCTGAACGTGTTGGGATCATTTTAGTAACGTAAAAAAATAACCTGCCTCAGATTAGGAGAAGATTTTCGAGGATAG
>ERZ779922.1829-NODE-1829-length-13867-cov-2.932233_pt1 | contig 13867 bp, 8 predicted proteins | sample MGYA00511544_ERZ779922 | MGnify/ENA primary metagenome ERZ779922 (study PRJEB29588, sample SAMEA2154516) | human gut metagenome | biome: human gut; feature: human-associated habitat; material: faeces | place: Denmark | collected 2008/2010 ... | reverse complement strand
CTAACTCGAAATAATGGGGTCTATTCCACCTCGCGGGTGCGAATGGGCGCACTGACCCCTTGGTTACGACTCTACCCAAATCGTCGATTCGACAAACAACGACAAAACCCTTTTGTTTGTTTCTTCTGGAAAAAGGAGAGGTGTTATGGCATATAAATCGATAAGTGTCGAAATCACGCAAGAGCATTTTGAACGCAGTATAAAGGGATCCCCCCGTGAAGCCATCAAAGAACTGATTTGGAATGCCTGCGACGCAGACGCTCAGAGCATTGAAGTAACTTTTGGATATGCCGGTCTTCCCGGCGCAGAAACCGTGTCTGACATCTATGTAAAAGATGACGGTCACGGCATTCCGGTTGACTGCATCGAGGAATATTTCGGCAAATATGGACACTCTCGGAAAAGTGTTGCCGAAAAAAGCCCAGCAGGACGAATTTATCACGGCAAACTCGGACAGGGTCGCTATAAAGCGATGGCTGCCGGAAACTTTGTCGATTGGCTTTCTGTGTTCAAAGGTGAAGATGGCAACCTCTATTCAAGCGAAGTCCACATTAACGCAGGTTCTCGCATGGATATCCACTATAGCGAAACTGCTGGAAAAACAGATGCAAAGCATACTGGAACTATCGTTCATATTCACGGGATTGCCGATGATAAGATCGGCGCAATTTCCAAAATAGCTGATCCAATGGAATTTATGCCGGATCTTTTGACAACATTCGCTCCGTATCTGCTGGCATATACGGATATCACCATCAAATACGACGGTGCAACGATAGACCCTGTACGCCAAATCAAGAAGCAAGACGAAAAAGAACTCGTTTTTGTAGAAGAAGGAAAAGTCCCAGTAAAAGCAAGGGTCAGCGCGATTACTTGGAAGCAGGCACAATTCAACAAACTATTTATCTGTGGTAATTCCGGGGTTGTATATGCAGAGCTAGATTACGGTCCACTGCAGAAATCTTCTACTTCTATCTACCTCATGGGAGACCTCTTTGAGCAGATGCATCGTGAAAACCTGCTGGCAATGGGTAGGGCAAACCCTGCGTATGCCTATTTTGAGGATGAGGCAAAAAAATTTGCGAAAGAACTCATAGGGGAGCAGGAGGCAGATAATGCTGCAACAGAGGTAACACGCATCAAGGAAGAAGGCGTTTATCCTTATGAGGGTGAGCCAGAAGACGAAATAAGAAAAGCCGAACGGGATGTTTTCGATGTGCTTGCAGTCCAGGTGAACCGCGCCGTTCCTCAACTGAAAACATCTCCCAGGCAAACCAAAAAGCTGACCTATCGCCTGATGCGCGAGGCAATCAATACAAACCCAGCCAGCATCAAAACGATTTTAACAGAAGTATTTAACCTGACACAGCAACAGCAGGATGATCTGGCCGAGCTACTTACACATACGCATCTGCCGGAAATCATCGATACGGCCAAAACAGTAAGTGACAGGCTTGTATTTCTGCAGGTGCTCGAACAGATGGTGTATAACAATTCGATAGGTGCACCAATCAAAGAACGAACCCAGTTCCATAAGGTGCTGCTGAAAGAATTGTGGATTTTCGGAGAAAAATACACACTTGGAACTTCAGATCAATCGCTCAGAAATCTACTGAAGGCGCACATTAAGTGCCTTGGTCGCGATGAATTGCTCCCCGAAATCCCGCCTGAAGCCATAGATGATCTGACTCGTATACCAGACATTTGTTTGTTTCAGCAGATTTGTCCCAGCTACGAGAACTTTGAACATCTGGTCATTGAACTCAAAAGGCCGACGTTAACCCTAACCCTAAAGGAACTTGATCAGATTCGAGACTATGCCCTGACAGTGGCAGATAATCCAATGTTTGATAAAACTCGCACTAAATGGCATTTTATATTGCTTGGTCAGGACCTTGATCAGCGGGTACGAAGTGCCCTCGAAAATCAAGTTATTGGTGACGGTAATTACTACAATGCCGGAAACATTTCTATTTCTGTATTTGAATGGTCGAAGATTATTCAGGACAACAAGCTCAAATATGAATATCTCCGCAAGAAACTAAATCACCAGCTGAGTGATGATCCAAATTTTGCTGTGGACTATCTGCGCGCCAAGCATGCAGAACTATTCCCAACCAAGGAAAAGGAGGACAAATAAATGGCTCGTCCAAAGAAACAACTGGCAGATGCTGAAGCTGTAAAAATGCGAGACGTGGAAGCTTATACCCACGATGATAAAAAGCGTACAAACAATCCTCCGGTCGGAATGGCACAGCATGATAAGGCAGAGGAAAAGGTCAAGACCTATCAGTTTGATCCGCATCTGGATCCGACCCTGCAATGGGCAGGTAAGGCTGAGGGTATGAGTTTTGATGTCCCGACTTCCTCTATACATATTCATGAGTCCATCAAGCCCCATAGCATTATTGCGCGGGTCATGAAGGAATATTCCAACGCACTGGAAGGCCAAGTAGAAGGTCAGCAGTCTATGTTTGAGGCTGAGACTCCCGCTGAGCGTATGCGTCGCCGCAGAGAAAGTATTGAGTTCTACCAGCATGGTGTCAACTGGACAAACCGCATGATTGCTGGTGACAGTCTGGTCGTTATGAACTCCCTTCTGGAGAAGGAAGGTATGGCTGGACAGGTGCAGATGGTCTATATTGACCCACCCTATGGTATCAAATACGGTTCTAATTTCCAGCCATTTGTGGACAAGCGAGATGTAAAGGATAAGAAGGACGATGATCTGTCCCAAGAGCCGGAGATGATTAAGGCTTTCCGTGATACTTGGGAACTGGGTATTCACTCCTATCTTTCTTATCTCCGTGATCGCCTGCTTCTGGCACGAGAACTCTTGGCAGACAGCGGCAGTGTATTCGTGCAAATTAGTGATGAAAATGTTCATCATGTAAGAGAACTCTGTGACGAGCTATTTGGCGTTGAAAATTTTGTTAGTCAAATATTCTTTCAAAAGACTGGCGGATTTAATCCCAAATACCTTTCCAACATTGGTGATCACTTAATCTGGTACGCTAAAGATAAAAAGCGTTTGAAATACCGCCAGTTGCTGTTGTTTAAGAATAAACCGGATTTTGGCGATCCTAATTACACATGGATTGAACTTCCGGATGGCTCCGACAGAAAAATGTCTATGGATGAAAGAATGGGGAGAACTCAGATCCCGAACGGTGCAAGGATTTTTAGATATGGACCGTTGCAATCAAGCGGTAGCGCAAGTGAACCACAACCATTTGAATTTGACGGAAAAACATACTATCCCGCACCCAATAATCACTGGAAGACCACTTTACAGGGGCTTGAACGGCTAAAAAAGAAAGGACTTCTCCTTAAGACAGGGAATAATATTGCATGGAAATTGCATTGGGATAACTACCCCGCAATGAATCTGGCCAATGTTTGGCTCGACACTCAGTCTGGCGGGTTTGGCGATTCTGGAATATATGTAGTACAGACTACCAATAAAGTAATCCAGCGTTGTATGCTCATGGCAACTGACCCTGGGGATCTTGTTCTTGACATTACTTGCGGGAGTGGAACGACAGCCTTTGTTGCCGAACAATGGGGCCGCCGCTGGATTACCTGCGATACATCCCGTGTAGCAATTACACTGGCAAAACAGCGGCTGATGACTGCCACGTTCGATTACTACAGACTTGCCCACGAAGAGCAAGGTGTCGGTAGTGGATTTGTTTATAAAACGGTTCCCCATATTACGCTGAAATCTATCGCTAATAATGAGCCGCCTGCCACCGAAATTCTCTACGATCAGCCGGAGATCGACAAGACAAAAGTACGCATTACGGGCCCGTTTACTATTGAGGCGCTGCCTGCACCTGTCGTAAAACCTTTGGATGATATTGGTGATTTCGAAGAGGATTTCAGCGCCAAGCAGACCGACTGGCGAGATCAGCTGCTGGCTACCGGCATCATGGGCCGGGGCGGCTAGACTGACCTTCAGCCGTGTGGAGCCCTTGTCCGGAACCAAATTCCTTCAGGCAGAAGCAGAGACCAAGGAGGATACTCCCCGCCGTGCTGTGATCTGTTTTGCCGGTGAGACCAAGCCTCTGGACTCCCGTATGGTAGCCATGGCAATGGATGAAGTAGAGCGTCTTCGTCCGGCACCCAAACTTGTTATTTTTGCTGCTTTCCAATTTGATCCTGAAGCGGCAAAAGATATTGACGAGTACATCTATCCCGGCGTGACGGTTCTCAAAGCGCAGATGAATACGGATCTAATGACAGAAGACCTGAAGAAGAAGCGTTCCTCTGATCAATCCTTCTGGTTGGTGGGCCAGCCAGATGTAGAATTGATTCGTGATGGCCGCAGTAAGCGCAAATTCAAGGTTAAGGTTAACGGCTTTGACTACTACGATGTGAAGAAGGGCACGGTAGAGTCCGGAAGTACCTCCCGAATCGCCATGTGGATGTTGGACACCGACTATGACGGCATGTGCATTGAGCCGAAGCAGGTGTTCTTCCCCATGGGCGGCAAGAAAGATGGCTGGAACAAGCTGGCCAAGACGCTGAGAGCAGAAATCGATCCGGACCTGATCGAAAAGTATGCCGGAAATGAGTCTTTGTGGTTTATGGCAGAACCGAATACCCGTATTGCAGTAAAAATCATTGACGATCGCGGCATTGAAAGCCTGAAGGTGATAAGGATAGGTGATGAGTAATGGCAGGCATTGATCAGTTAATCATTAACTCTGCTTACCGTGAGCCGACCCATCACTGGAAATATGACCTAAACGGACAGACTTTTGTGCGCGAGGCGGGGCGCCGCCCCGCCGGGTATTTTATTGCCGGTCAGGGTTCCAATCAATATAATGATATTGGACAATTTATCGAGCTTCCGCTTGTCAACCGGATCCGTCCCCGTGTGAAAGCATGGCGCGAAGCGGAATATCCCGGTGTGACCGGCGTGACGCGAAAGTTGCTGGATCATTGGAACGATAAAGATGCACGGCAGTATCCGTTCTTCTACTGCCAAATGGATGCCATAGAGACACTGATCTGGCTGACTGAAGCTCCTGATGCGGAGAAGGTCGGCATTGATATTCCCTCTGACGGCGGAGCATTCAGGCGTCTATGTACCAAGCTTTGTACCGGCGGCGGGAAAACGACCGTCATGGCTATGCTGATTGCATGGATGATCTGTAATAAAGTTACATACCCACAGGATAAGCGCTTTACAAAGTATGTGTTCATTGTTGCGCCTGGATTGACAGTCAAGAGCCGCTTGCAGGTTTTGCAAACAGGTGGCGATGATAATTACTATGTCCAGTTCAACATCGTTCCCATCGGACTGATGGACAAGCTGCATCAAGGTAAAGTCATGATCACCAACTGGCAGGCTCTGGCATGGGACAGTGAGGAAACCATTGCCAAGAGGCGCAGTGTTGATAAGCGTGGTGCAAAGAGCGACGAAGCATATACCCGCGAAGTTTTGGGCGAAATGGCTAATGCCTCCAACATTCTGGTCATCAATGACGAAGCCCACCATGCATGGCGCAAGAACCCGGAAAACAAGGCAAAGCTTACCAAGGAACAAAAGGAAGCAGAACAGCAGGCCACTATCTGGATCAGCGGTCTGGATCGCATTCACAAGACCAGAGGGATTCTCTCTTGCTATGACTTTTCGGCTACGCCCTTTGCTCCTTCAGGGAAGAAGAACGATGAAGAAGCCCTGTTCGGATGGATCGTCAGCGACTTTGGACTGAATGATGGTATTGAGTCCGGACTGGTAAAAACACCGCGCGTTGTTGTACGAGATGATGGAACACCGGATGCGGAAAGCTTTCGGTCAAAGTTATATCACATCTATGCAGATGAAACCGTTAAGGATGATATCAATCGAGCTGCCGATCCGGAAGAACCCTTACCTGATTTGCTTACGCAGGCGTATTACCTTCTAGGAAAGGATTGGCAGGCCCTGTATTATGCATGGAAAGATGCTGGTGCAGATGTCCCTCCGGTGATGATTACTGTAGCAAACAGGACGGAAACTGCTGCACGTATCAAATATGCATTCGACCATGGGCGTATTCCCGTTCCCGAACTCTGCGATCCGAATTTAACAATCCATATTGACTCCAAGACAATGGATGCGGCTACAAACGTGGTTGCGCCAACTGTTGACGAAGATAGTGAAGCAAAAATCAGCAAAGCAGATGCAGCAGCAATTCTTCGTGAGACTGTTGACACAGTTGGCCAAAAAGGCAAACGAGGCGAGCAAATTCGAAATGTGATTTCTGTAGGCATGCTATCGGAAGGATGGGATGCAAAAACAGTAACACATATTTTGGGATTGCGGGCGTTTTCCAGCCAGCTTCTCTGCGAACAGGTTGTTGGTCGTGGCCTTCGCCGGACCAGCTATGATCTGGCTGAAGGCAGTGACATGTTTACGCCGGAATATGTCAATATCTTCGGAATCCCCTTCACCTTTTTGCCTCATGAATCGGATGAACAAGGAACGCCTCCAACGACTCCGCCCAAAACTCAGGTTGAGGCATTAAAAGAGCGCTCTGAATATGAGATTCGCTGGCCCAATATCATCCGATTGGATCGTGTGTTCAAACCACAGTTAACAGTAGATTTGGACAAAATTGATACGCTGGAACTGAATGCAGCAGATACCCGATTGAGAGCTGACCTTGCTCCGATCATTGACGGCAAAACGGATCTGACGAAGTGTACCGAAATTGATCTACAGAAACTGGATGCGGAACTGCGTATGCAGCGCATTGTTTTTGAAGCATCTGGACAGGTCTACGATCTGATGAAAACATCGTGGCAAAATGAGGCAACGAAGTTTGCTCTGTTGGGACAGGTCATTCGACTTGTGGAGGAATATCTAAAATCTGGTGCCATTGTAATCAATCCGCCGCTCTTTAATACAGATCCCGTGCGTCAGCGAATTATCTACATGATGAATATGAACAAGATTGTTCAGCACCTGTGGAGTTTCATCAAACTGGAGCAGACGGAAAAAATCGCGCCTATTTTTGACCCCAACAAAAAAATCCGATCCACAGCGGATATGCCTACTTGGTTTACAAGCAAACCGTGCTGCATTACCAAAACATCACAAATTAGCCATTGCGTATTCGACAGCGCATGGGAAGCTACAGAGAGTTATGTGATTGAAAAGAATCCCCATGTTACTGCATGGGCAAAGAACGATCACCTCGGTTTCGAAATTCTATATATCTTTGATGGTGTTGTCCGAAAATACCTCCCAGATTTCTTGATTCGATTGGATAACGGAAAGACCCTGATTCTTGAAACAAAAGGACAAGAAACTCGCCGCGATAAAGAAAAGAGGAAAGCTCTGTCCGAATGGGTTGCCGCGGTAAACAGCTTGGGTGAGTATGGCGAGTGGTGTAATGATGTATCTTACAACATCGCAGATGTGGAGGGTATCATTGCCAAATACATCTGAGTAAAGACTAATCAAACGTAAAAACAACAGGCGTGACCAACGTTGGTCATGCCTGTTGTCGTTTGTTTTCACTTGTGTAGCAAATCAACGGCAAGAAAATCAAATAGCCGACAAAATGCTACCCTAGTGTATGTTGACTCTTTACGAGTGTCAAAGAAAACTAAGGCATAAGGGCGAACTCGGCAATGAGTTTCCAGAAAAAGTAACACGCTCGAAAAATATTCTCGGACTTGCTAAGAGACGCTGCTATAAAAGCCCTTATGGCGCTTACTCAAGTTCCAGAATTAGAGAGGTTTTGTTCAGTTCCATTCCTCAGCTAAGAGAAAATCGCGGATATTCCGGTGCTTGATCCCGTTTCGGCTCATGTCAAACTCATCGAGCGAAACAACGTACTTCGGGAAGTTGTCGCGGATATTATCATACGCGCCAAACTCACGGTTGACCGTTTCTTCCGATGCCAGCAGATAAGTGACCTGAACATACAGCTTTTCGCCGCGCTTGTCGCATACAAAATCAATTTCCTTATCTCCCGTTCTGCCGACAGTCACTTCGTAACCCCGGCGTAGCAATTCCAGATACACGATATTCTCCAAAATGAGATTGATGTCCCGCATATTGCCGCCGAAAACAGCCTCGCGGATACCGTGGTCGGCAATATAATACTTCTCATTGGACGCAAGTATCTGTTTGCCCTGCAAATCTTCCCGCTTCACCTGATAGAAAAGGTACGCCTCGCAGCAGTATTTGATATAGTTCAGAATCGTTTCCGGGGCAACGGTGCGCTGTTCGTTTTTCAGGAACTTTGCAAGAGAGGTCGCAGAGAAAGTCGTTCCCACATTGGCGATCACATAGGCAATGATCCGTTCTAGCAAGTCAACATCCCGGATTTTATTCCGCTTCACGATATCCTTGAGCTGGACAGAGTTGAATAGATCATGAAGATATTGCTTGGACGGCGCATCCGCATATCGGAGATTTGCGAGATAGGGCATCCCTCCGGCAAGCAGATACTTCTGGAAACACTGCTGAATGGGCGCATCGGGAGCAATCGAACGGTAAAGCTCCATGAACTCTCCGAATGAGAACGGATAGATCACAAACTCCACATAGCGTCCACCCAAATAGGTCGCAAGCTCACCGGACAGCAGCTTTGCATTGGAGCCGGTGATGTAGATGTCACAGTCCAATGAGACGCGGAAAGAGTTGATGCACTTCTCCCAGTCCTTGACTTCCTGGATCTCATCGAAAAAGAGATAGACCTTGCCTTCTATTTCTGCGGCTCTTGCGGTGATCTCATCATGCAAAGCCTGCGCGGTTTGTAGGTGGGAATAGCTCATATCTTCAAAGTTGATGGAGATAAACTGCGCCCGGCTGACGCCGGACTCCGCAAGCTCCTGCTGGATCAACTCCAACATGACCGACTTTCCGCAGCGGCGGATACCGGTCATGACCTTGACCAGTTCCGTTCCGATGAACGGACGGATACGGCTCATATACAGTTCACGTTTGATCATAAAACTTTACCCTCCCTCCGTGACTGACCACAGTATATCACACTTACGATTGAAACTCAATGGCGAAATTGCAAAACATAAGTTATAACTGATAAAGTACAAAATTCGACAAACGGTTTCAGATAAGGCTTTGCTATTCAAGCAAAACCCTGCAAAGGTAGGATTCCACCCTTTATTGGCACACGAAATGCCGTTATCACAAGGCGGAGTGGTAAGATAGGCAGGAAAGCCAAGCGACGTACTGGCGATATTTTTCTCCATATTCGCCCCGAAATGCAGCAGAAAATGAAACAACCATCGGCATATCCGTTGGGCGGTCATGCCGATGGTTGTGTGTTTCATCAGAGCTATCACTCGATTTTTTGGGGGGCAGTAGTAGTGTGTCATTTTCGCGCCTGCAATCCGATTTTCCATACACCATTTTTACACCATTTCGGCGTGGAGTAGTATGGAATTGCATGAAGTTATATAGTGGCTGTTTGTGCGGAAAACACGCTGAAATCAAGAATTATCGGCATTTATGGAGCAATATTGAGATATAGAATCAGGTGAATCGCCCTCGATACCGAGTTTCATAGATCCGAGCATCTCCTTCGTTTCCCAGCCGCGGCCGCGGCTGACATAGCAGTTTATTATAGCATGGGTGCCCGGGCATTTCAAGCCGTCACTTGACCGGATGATAGTTGTCCGGGTCGAGATACTGTGCCGCCATGCGCACGTACCAGTCCTTCGTCCCGCGCCAGTCGGTGCGGTCTTTGTCGGTCAGCTCGCGCAGTGGCCTTGCGGGCACGCCCGCGACGAGCGTCTCCGGCGGAATGATCTTGCCCTGCGGCACGAGCGCCGACTCGGCCACGATGCTGCCCGCGCCGATCTCGCTGCAGAGGCTGAGCACCGCGCCCATGCCGATGCTGGCCTCCGGCCCGATCACACGCGCGTGGACGATCGCGCCGTGGCCGATGGTCACGCGGCGCGAAATGGTCACGACGGGATCTTCCCCGCCGGTGTGGATGATGACGCCGTCCTCGACCGCGACCTCCTCCTCGAGGACGATGCGCGAGGCGTCGGCGCGGATGACGGCATAAGGGCCAATATAGCAGCGCGGGCCGACAGTCACATCGCCGATGAGCTCCGCGCTCGCACTGACGAACGCCGTCGGGTCGACCTGCGGGGCTTTCCCGCCAAAGGTATAGAGCATAATGGTCTCTCCATTCGAATAAAAGATGTATGATTTTATCATGCACAGCCGCCGGATGCAAGCACAACGTCCGGGCAGGAGGAACCTGCCCGGGCAAACGTATTCGGATCGCAATTACAGACTGCGTGCCGCCTCGTAGCCATCCCAGATGGCGCCGAAGATGTTGCGCACACGGCGGCCGTCGCCGAGCGCGAGCACGGTCTCATAGTCATCGCGGATCGCGTCAAAGAGCGCATGGTTGGCCTCCATGCCGACCGCAGTGATGACCGTGTCACCCTCCGCCAGCGCGGGCACGCCCTCGACCTCGTAATAAACGCCCTTGGCATCGACGGATTCCAGCGCCGCGCCCTCGACGATGTGCACGCCGTGGAACACGAGCAGGTCGCGCAGCATGAGCTCATTCATGGCCGGCAGCTTGGCCGAGCGCAGGAGCTTGCGCCGGGCGAGCAGCGTGACGGTGTGGCCGTTTTGCACCAGGTGCAGCGCCAGTTCGCAGGCGACGAGTCCCGCGCCGATGATGACGACCGACTTGCCGGCTTTCGCCTTGCCCTCGAGCACGTCGAGCGCGCTGACCACATTGTCTCCGTCCGCACCGGGCAATGCCAGCGTTCTGGGCGTGCTGCCCTCGGCGACGAACACCGTCTGCGGCTTGAGGGAATCGAGCAGCGCCTTATCCGCGCGTGTATTCAGGCGCACGTCCACGCCCAGATGTGCAAGCGTGGCGGCATACCAGGCAACAAGATCACGATCCGCCTGCTTGAAGTGCGGCACACCGGCCGGCTTGAGCGCGCCGCCGAGGGCATCGCTCGCTTCGAGCAGCGTGACATCATGGCCGCGCAACGCGCTCACGCGCGCCGCCTCCAGGCCGGCAGACCCGCCGCCGACAACGACCACGCGCTTTTTCTCCGCTGCGGGCGCGATGCCGACGAGCCGCTCGCGCGCGCACTCGGGGTTGACCGCGCAGGAGCCGACCGCGCCGTCAAACGCGCGGCCGAAGCAGCCCTCGTGGCAGCACAGGCACGGACGGATGAGCGCGAGCTCGTCGTTGCGCACCTTGCGGACGTAGTCAGGCTCGGCCAGGAGCGGACGCGCCAGACCGATCATGTCGCAGCGGCCGTCTCGCAGCGCCTGCGCCGCCAGATCCGGATCGTCCATGCGTCCGGCAGCCAGCACCGGCACGTCCACGACCTGCTTGACCTGCTCGGCAAACGGCAGATAGACGCCCTTGTCAAAGTACATCGGCGGATGCGCCCAGTACCAGCTATCGTAGGTGCCGGCATCGACATCGAGCGCGTCGTAGCCCGCATCGACCAGGATCCTGGCCGCCTGCAGGCCCTCGTCCGTATCGCGGCCGAGCTCGGTGAACGTCTCACCCGGCACCGCGCCCTGACGCAGATCCTTGATATAGCTCTTGAGCGAAAAGCGCAGGATGACCGGGAAATCCTCGCCGCAGTACTGCTTGATCTTCTGCACGATCTCGATGGCGAAGCGCAGGCGGCCGTTGAGATCGCCGCCGTACTTGTCCGTGCGCTTGTTGAACAGCGACATGGCAAAGCAGTCGAGCAGATAGCCCTCGTGCACGGCATGCACCTCAACGCCGTCATATCCGCACTTTTTGGCGATAGCAGCCGACACACCGAACTGCTCCACGAGCCGCTCGACCTCCTCCGTCGTCAGCTCGCGGCACTCGATGCGCGGGTTCCAGCGGTTGCTGATCGTACTCGGCGCGACAAACTTGCGGTCATGGATCATGGCGGGCATGGCGCTGCGGCCAAGGCCGGCCGTGAGCTGCACGAAGATCTTGGTGTCAAAGGCGTGCACGCGGTCGGTCAGCTCGCGCGCGGCCTTGATGTATTTCCCGGGGCAGATCGTCGGGCACGGGAAAGAACCGGGGCTGTGGACCTCAATGTTGTTGTCCACCCAGTTGGCGCCCGTGATGATCAGGCCGACGCCGCCGGCGGCGCGGCGGACGAAATAGTCCACGGCGTCCGGCAGGTAGGCACCGTCCTCATCGTTGTGCGTGACGGTGCCCATGGCGGCCATGAAGTAGCGGTTTTTAATGCGCGTATTGCGGATCGAAAACGGTGTAAACAGCGGTTCGTATGCGGGGTTCATGTGGTTTCCTCCTCCTCTGGTTCGGGTTGTGTATCAAATTGCGCGGCGCACTCCGGTGACAGTTGTCCCCAGGCGACTGCCTCCTGTGCGAGCGCGCAGCGAAAGCGCGGATGCGCGATGCGGATCATGGCGCAGATGCGCGTCTCCAGCGGTTGATTGTGCAGATCGGCCGCGCCCCACTCCGTGACGATGTACATGACATCGCTGCGCGGCGTCGTGACGACTGCACCGGACGGAAGATGCGCGCGAATGTTGGACGTGAGCGTCCCGTCGGGCGCTTCGTGCGTGGAATGCAGGCACAGAAAACTCCGTCCGCCGGCAGAACGCGCCGCGGCGCGGACAAAATCGAGCTGACCGCCGACGCCGGAATACTGCCGGCCGTCAATGGCCTCGGCGCAGACCTGCCCGGTCAGATCGGCCATCAGACAGCCGTTGACCGAGATAAGCCCCGGCTGCTGCGCGGCACGGAACGGATCGTTGAGCACGTCCACCGGGATCATGCGGATGTGCGCGAGCGCAAAATCATCCAGATGCCCCGCCGCGTCGAGCACGATGGACGCCTCGACCCGATCGAGATCGACCGCGCCGCTGGCCATCAGGCGCAGCTGCGCCTGTGTGAGCACCTCCGTGTAAATCCCGAGCCGTTTGCGTCCATGCAGCCCGTAGGCGACGGCGTTGGGAATGCCGCCGATGCCGACCTGCAGCGTATCGCCGTCCCGGACGAGCGGCAGGATGTGCGCGGCAATGCGCGCATCGAGTGCATCGGGCGCTTTATAATGATAGGTATTGAGCGGATGATCCGCGCGGCAGAGCGCCGTAACCTCCGAGACATGGATGCGATGGTGCTCGCCGCGGGTGCGCTGCTGAAAGGCGTTGACCTGATAGATGCGCTTTTCGACCTGTGTATCGAGCGAACTCCAGGCCGTGCCGCGCGGGCCGTAATACAGATACCCGTCCGCATCCGGCTCGGACACCTCGAGCATCAGCGTATTGACACGGTAGACCTCGCGCGCTGCGCGCACGGTCTGGTGAAACTGCACGGAGTTTTCGTGCAGGCCGCCGCGCTGCTGAAACTTGCGGTCGGCGCGGCCGAGAAACAGGGAGTGATACGGCGTGCGCGCAAAGCAGGCCGGGTCGGACAGGGCGCGGCTCTCCGTGCCGTTGACGACGGTCACGACCGGGATGCCGCGCAGCTCCGCGCGGTCGCTCACCGCGTCGATCAGCACGGCCGGGAAGCTACCGGCGCCGCCGGCAAAGATGCGGTCGCCGGGCGCGATCAGCGCCGCCGCCTGCTCCGGCGTGCAGAGCCTGCGCGCATAGATCTCACGCCAATCCATCGTGCTCACGCCTCCCGCGGTGCAACGGGAAAGAAATGATTCGGATCCAGGTACGCCGCCGTGAGCCGGACATACCAGTCCTTCGTGGCCTGCCAGCTCTCGCGGTCCGCCTGCGTGAGCGGGCGCAGAGGCTTGGCCGGGATGCCGGCAACGAGCGTCTCCGGCGGAACGGACTTGCCCTGCGGCACGAGCGCGGACTCCGCCACGACGCTGCCGGCACCGATCGCACACCCAAGGCTGAGCACCGCGCCCATGCCGATGC
>ERZ779922.1824-NODE-1824-length-13923-cov-3.916715_pt1 | contig 13923 bp, 7 predicted proteins | sample MGYA00511544_ERZ779922 | MGnify/ENA primary metagenome ERZ779922 (study PRJEB29588, sample SAMEA2154516) | human gut metagenome | biome: human gut; feature: human-associated habitat; material: faeces | place: Denmark | collected 2008/2010 ... | reverse complement strand
TGATGATCGAGCCGGTGGAGAGAATGATCGAGGAACTAAAGGCTGAAAGGGAATATGACGAAGTCATCTACATGTCTCCCGACGGCGAGCGTCTGGATCAAGGAATATCCAACGAGCTCTCCCTGAAAAAGAACCTCATCCTGCTGTGCGGTCATTATAAAGGAATAGACCACAGGATCCGGGAACATCTTGTCACCCGTGAGATCTCGGTCGGGGACTATGTGGTCAGCGGCGGCGAGATCCCGGCGGCACTTCTGGCGGACTCGATCGTCAGGCTGATCCCCGGGGCGCTGACGGACGAGACCTCGGCCCTAAGCGACAGCTTCCAGGACGGTCTCCTCTCCCCTCCCGTCTACACCCGCCCCGCCGACTACAAAGGCTGGAAAGTCCCGGAAGTCCTTCTGAGCGGCAACCCGAAGCTGATCCAGGAATGGCAGGACGAGCAAGCCCTGCAACGCACGAAAGCACTGCGCCCGGAGCTGTTGGAAAAAGCTGAAAATCAGCGCTAAAGACCGTTATCAACGTAAAACGTTTAAAACTTTTCCCGAAAAAGTCTTGTTTTAAACGTTTTTTTGCCTACATTTGCATCAGAAAAAATGTGAGAGTTTTTCACACTCTAACGACTAAGACCTTCTTTCAAAATAAGGTAATACACTACTAACTAACCGAAAAAAGTCCGCAGCGATGTGGGCTTTTTTTGCTTTCTCCCCCCTAATACAGAAATACAGACCGCCCGCAGGGTCACCGACGTGACCACGGAAGCGTCTCTCGACACGATTCGCGCCCGCAGGGTTCCTGTTGCGGCCCTTGATGCGGGTGGACGAAAAAAGATGGAAAGCAAACCGAAATGAACTTGATACTATCGATTATTTATCCAATCTTTGCAGTTGGCATCGACTCGGCCTATCCATTTATAATAAACACTAATTGATTAGTAATGAAAAAACTCGCATTGATCCTCATGACGCTAACTGTTCTGGCATCATGCAAAAAGACAGAGGGGCAGCCTACACCGCCCCCAGAACCGGAATTGGTGCCTATCCATATTGCCACAGCGGTGACAAGGGCGACGGACTATGCGTTCGAAACCGGAGACGATGTCGGTCTGTACGTTGTCAACGAGCCTAAGAGTCTCCAAAGCAACGGAAACCACGTTGACAACGGCAAGTTTTCTTTCGACGGCGCGAAATGGACCTCCAGTAAAGAGATCTACTGGCTGGACACCACCACCAAGGCTGATTTCCTCTGCTACTACCCTTACACGTCCACCGTGTCTTCAACAACAGCCTTTCCGTTCCAGGTCAGACAGGACCAAAGCACAGAGAGCGGCTACAAGGCATCGGATCTTATGTGGGGGAAGGTCACCGGAATCTCCCCTACTCCGGATCCGGTGGAGATCACGGTCAATCACAGTATGAGTTGCCTGATCATCAACCTGAAAGCAGGTACAGGATGGAAAGAGGACGATCTCAAGGAAGCCGAAGTGACACTCTGCGGGCTGAAAACGGCCACACTGGTCAATCTGGCGGACGGAACAGTCTCCGCAGATGGCAGCGCAAAGAAAATAAAACCCCTGCAGATTGGCCCGGGAATATTCAAGGCACTTGTCGTGCCTCAAAACGTCTCGGAATCGGAACTTGTCAGGATCCGGATCGGCACGGATTCATATTCATTGAAAACCACAATCGACCTGAAATCAGGCAGGCGGCACACGTGCACGGTTGTGGTCAACCGCACCGGCGAGGGCATCAACATTGGCATCGGGCCGTGGGGGACAAATAACATAGACTACGGCGGATCGGTGGAATAGAGAAATGGTGTGAAAACTCTTGCGGAATCCTCTCGACGAAACAAGCGAATCAGCAAAGGAGAGGATGAGGACAGATCTGCTGGCAAGACCCACTTTTGTGAAAATATTGAAAGAATATTCATGGAAAGGACATATTACTATACAATGGCACTGGCGGCCATGCTCGGGCTGGCCGCATGCAGCCTTAAGGAAGACAATTTCCGACCAGAACCCGATGATAAAGAACCAAGGCTGATCACCATCTCCGGCGAAATCTCTCAGGTCTACCAGACCAGGGCGAACGACTCCGGATTCGCCGACAAGGATCAGATCGGAGTCTATATCGTGGACTACGACGGCAGCAAAGCCGGGACACTGGAGAACAACGGCAACAGGGCTGACAATGTCAGGTTCACCTTCGATGAGGATGCCTACAAATGGACTTCTGAACACGACATATATTGGAAGGATAACGAGACGCACATCGATGTCTTCGGCTATTACCCATACGCTTCCATTAAAAATGTCAATGAATATGCCTTCGAGGTTCAGAAGGATCAGAGCACGGAGGCGCTGAACGGCAAAATCGGCGGTTACGAGGCTTCTGACTTTCTGTGGGGAAAGGCCGGGAACGCCGCTCCGACGGACAGGATCGTCCGCCTGTCATTCGCACACAAAATGGCCGGAGTCAGGGTAACCCTTGTGAAAGGTACGGGATTCTCGGACGCGGAGTGGTCAGAGGCGAGCAAGAAAGTCCTCATTCTGAACACCAAAAGGAAAGCCATGATTGACCTGTCCACAGGAGTTGCCACGGCAAGCGGCGAGGTCAATGGCACGGACATAATTCCTTACAGAAAGGGGAAAGATTTCAGAGCCGTGGTCGTGCCGCAGGAAATCGCCGAGGGGACGCCTCTTATCAGCGTCTCTGTGGACGGAATTCCTTACAAGTTCAGCAGAGGAATCGTGTTCGCTCCGTCCAAGCAGCACAACTTCACGATTACCGTCAACAAGAAAGCGCCGGGCGACTTCGAGTTCAAGGTAAGCGACGAGAGCATCACGGCTTGGGAGAACGATGCCGTCTCACACGACGCCACAACGAGGGAATACATCGTCATCAATGTCGAGACTCCGGGGACGCTGGACAAATGCATCGAGGCGGCGGGAAAGGATGTAGCAAAGGTCAAGAACCTGAAACTGACTGGAATGATCAACGCCAGAGACTTTGCTGTCATGAGACACTTGATGCCTATTCTTAAGTCGCTAAATCTCAAAGAAGTAAAGATTAAAGCTGCTGAAGGTGGACGAATCATTGAAGACGATGGAAGCTATGACACCAGCGCATACAACAGTGGGAACGATGACGAAATTTCTCATCATGCCTTTCTTGGAAAAAAATCACTTCTGCATTTAGTTCTTCCTGACAGCATCACACGTATCGGTTATGGAGCATTTCAAGGATGTTCAAATATCACTGGATCGCTTGTCATACCTGAAGGTGTTACTGATATTGATTGTGGCGCATTTGGTGAGTGCAGTTCTCTCTCTGGCAGCCTCTCTCTCCCTAGTTCTTTGATTCGCATCAACGGTAATGGCGTAGCTAGTGGTGGAGGCGCATTCCGTGATTGTGGTTTCAATTGCAAATTAGTTATTCCTGACAATGTTGAATATATTGGTGAGTTATCTTTCTATGGATGTAGAGGGTTGTATGGAGAGCTTCACCTCCCGGAAAAACTCGAGTTCATAGGAAGGCAGGCTTTTGGTGACGACAAAGGACTGTCTGGAAGTCTGACAATCCCAAAATCCTTGAAGACAATCAGTGAAGGAGCATTTGACGCATGTAGTGGACTTAATGGGACATTAACCCTTCATGATGATATCATAGCAATTGAGGCAACCGCATTTGCTGATTGTAGATTTAGAGGGGAACTTGTTCTGCCAAAAGATTTAGTGTCTATCGGAAGCCGCGCTTTCGAAGGATGCGACTTCAGTGGAGAACTCACTCTTCCCAAAAGTCTATCAACAATAGGAAACAGAGCTTTTGCAAACAACTGGAGGCTCACCGGGAATCTTGAAATCCCGGAAAACATGTTGTGTATCAACGCTGGCGCATTTAGTGGATGTCGCGGCATAGAAGGTCTGATACTTCCCGAAGGACTTGAGACAATAAGTTATTCAAACTATCATATCGGTGGTGGGGCCTTTGAGGATTGTTTCGGCATCAACAAGATCGTCTGCAAGGGCACTATTCCTCCTTATATTCAAACAGGTGCGTTCGATGGTGTTTCCAAAGACAACTTCACCGTGGAAGTACCCGAATCCGCGGTGATTCAGTACCAGGCCGCGCCAGGTTGGAGTGACTTCAAGCGTATCTCGGCCTACCGAAATCTGTCCATAAGGCCTAATGTGGCTACAGCATTGAACACCAAGGTAACGAGAGACCTTGTGCTGAACGCTGACGACGAGTGGGTTGTGGAAAGCATGCCTGATTGGGTGACACTAAGCCAGAAAGAGGGTAAAGGCAAGACCCAACTCAAACTGGAATTCCAGCAGATGCCGGCCGGATCGAACCGTGAGGGCAAAATTGTTTTCAAGCTCAAGGACAAGGACTACCGTACGACATGTCATCTCACACAATATGACTACGGCTACGCTGAGGATGAGATCATCACATTGCGGAAAGCCACGAAGGGCAATGGCGTCAATCTGGTGTTCCTTGGCGACGGGTACAATGCGAAAGACATCAGTGAGGGGCTTCTCATGAAAAACATCAAGGAGGCAATGGGGCATTTCTTCAGCATCGAGCCATACAAGACCTACAAGGAATATTTCAACGTCTATACAGGAATAGCGGTGTCGCCGGAATCCGGCATCGGAGGTGTCAACACCATCATCTACAACAAGTTCAACACTTCAGCGAAAGGTGGTGTCACCCTTGGCGGACGCAACGGAGAAAGCGACTACAACGAAATATTCAAATACGCCTGCAAGTCTCCTACCGTCAACGAAGGGAACCTCAACAAGACGTTGATCATCATTGTGCCTAACACTAGCGAATATGGAGGAATATGCTATATGTACGACGGCGGAGAGGCCATCGCCTATTGCCCGGTGAGTGACTATGGCTACCCTCTGGATTTCCGTGGAGTCATCCAGCACGAGGCCGGAGGACACGGATTCGGCAAGCTCGGCGACGAGTACATCTACCACAACGCTTTCATTGACGCCTGCTCATGTACTTGCTGTGGCCACGTTGACGAATTCAACAGAGCCAAGGCCAAAGGCTGGTACGAGAACCTGTCACTTACCGGCAAGATGGATGAAGTGCCATGGAGCCACCTGATCTTCGATGAGAAGTACGGCAAGATCGTAGATATCTACGAAGGTGGATTCATGCACTCGCGCGGGGTCTATCGTTCGGAGTACAACAGCTGCATGAACAATGAGATCCCTTACTACAGCACCATCAGCCGCGAGGCGATTGTCAGAAGAATCATGGAATATGCCGGTGAGGAATATTCATTCGAGAAGTTCGCGGCCAATGACAACATAGAGAATCTGCCTGAAACCGCCACGGCCGCCACCAAGGCATCTCCGTTCAGTTTCTCGGTGTCCGGCGGAACGCATCAGCACGAGCCGGTGTTCATGGGTAAACGTCCAACTCTTAAATAGCGCATGATACAATGAAAAAGATATTCTACCTTTCAATGATTCTTCTCGCCGCGGCATGCTCAAAATCGGGTACGAAGGTTGAGGACGGCACTGAGATTCATTTCAATTTAGGGTTCTCCGGACAGACCAGAGCCACAGCCAACGCCTTTGAAAGTGGTGATGTGACCGGGCTTTACATGACGGAGTACGACAGTTCCAACAAACCGGTTCCGCTTCAGGTGTCAGGTAACGCGGTCAACAACGCTGCGCTCAGATTTAACGGTTCCTCATGGACCACGTCACCGACCCTCTACTGGGACAAGGGCGTGAAGTACGATGTCTATGGCTACTACCCTTACGCCAAACCGGCATCCGTGGACGAGTACCGTTTCACTGTCGCCACAGATCAGACTACGGCGAAGACATCGCTGGCGCTGGGTGGCTATGAGGCCTCGGACTTCCTCTTGGCGAAACAGGCCGGTGTCAAGTACCCGGATGTCGTCAACCTTACATTCAGCCACAGGATGAGCCGTCTGGTCGTCAAACTGGTCAAGGGCAAGGACTTCAAAGGTGACATGCCAAAAGATGTTGTCGTCAAGGTACATGGGACGGTGACGGACGCGATTGTGGATCTCGGCAGCGGAGTCGTAGTGAAAGACAACTACGGCAAGGCTAAGACCATCACGATGAAGAAGGAAAGCGACACTGTCTTCTCCTCCATCATCGTCCCTCAGCGCATAGACAACCGTCAACCTCTGATAGAAGTTCTTACCAGCAATGTCTCTTATCTGATGGAAAGCCGTTTCGTCTTCCGTTCCGGCATCCAGCATTCCGTCAACATCATCCTTGACAGCGACCCTGCCAAGGTCAAGATCGAGATCGGCGGCGAGATCCAAGGCTGGAACTAGCCTCCACCGGGTGCGGAAACGCCTCTTTCGCACCCGAATAAACCAAAATCAATGTACCCGGGTGCTAGATGCCATCATTTGCCCCGGGTACTTTTTGTCTGAGACATTGCCTCACGGCCGTGGTTTGCAAAGAGATGAGTTTCGCCATGGAATAATCGGACAAAAAACCACAGAGCTCCCCACTCTCGAATTTTACCACATGTGCGTCTCCAACCACATTGAGAAAAATTTGTCATACACTTCGTACACGCCCTTGTCGTTGGTCACAATCTGCCGGTCAACCAGTGACTTGATGGCAGTCTGAACGGTCGAAGGACTCTGAAGCGCATATTTCTTCACAAACTTACCGCTGGTTATCGCAGTGGCCTTCTTCTCTCTGTTGATTGCCATAAGGAGTTCCTTTTGCCTTCCGGTCAACTGATAAAGAAGATCACTGTATACGCTGCTGTTCTCATCGATTATGCTTTTAACAGCGACATCAACCATATTCAGTGTGCAGTCCGCGCCTTCCGGCGTGTCAGAAAACAACCTATTCATTACCCGCTGCATAAACCAGGTCACGCCTTCAAACTTTTTGTAAACATATTCGGGAACTTCACGCTCGACACTCTTGCCATATCTACCAAACAACGACTGTGAGAAATCGGCGTATGCATCACAAGGAAGGCTCTCCAGGCTCATAGCCGTCGTCGAAGCATAGAATGGCCTTGCAGGCGATATGAACATTTCCGAAAGAAGGTGCCTTGATGATCCCGAAAACACCCATACAGTGTTTTTACACCTCTGAATAAGTGTACGCAACACCGCCTCGACATTCTTTTCCGGATAAAACACGATCTGTTGGAACTCATCTATGGCGACAATATTCGGCCTGTCAGATTCACTGAGGTACTTGAATATTTGATCCAAGGAATATGACGGATCCTCAGAGCGTGATGGTTCTATGCTCCAATTTGGATTTCCCATAATGTCCACAGACATCACAGGACGCAAAGACGACACCGTCTTCACAAACCGGGACAACGCTTTCTGGCCACGAGGCATCAACTGCGACAGTATCGCCTTGCCCATAGAGAACACAAGATCCTGCAGATTGCTTGTCGCATAGATGTCAATCAGAAAAGTGTTGTACTCTTCCGCAACCTCCGCCTGACCGAAGCTGTGCATCAGGAGTCCGGTCTTTCCCATCCTGCGTGGTGACATCAACACCACATTATTCCCGTTCTGAAGCAGTCCCGTCAAAGATTCGGTCTCTTGTACACGGTCACAGAAATATTCCGGACCCTCATAACCATAAGTAATGAATGGATTCTTTAGCATAGTATCTTATTCAATCTTGACAAAGATAGCATATTAGCCCATAATACGCAATTAACATTACGTTTTTTACGTATGCAAAATTCTTCCTACCTAGCGACCTTCCTGCTGTCACAAGTCCACAACCACACCAATGATACTATGCCATGAAAGCGACTCGTATGATCACTTTGAATCCAATTCTGACTTTTTCAAAGGGCTCGGCAAACATGAACCTAAATGAACTTGATTCGTTTTAAGTTTATTTCCACTTTTGTCAAAAATATGACCTGTTATAAGTTCAATAATATTGGCGAAAGAACATGAAAAAGTATTTTTCATTGGGCATACTGATTGCCCTGACCTTGCTTCTGTCAAGCTGCCACAAAGGCCTAAATAGGGACATCCGAAACATCAAAGGCCGACTGGACCAGATCGAGAATGTCGAGATCAAGACCATCAACCAACAGATTGTCCAGATCAACGCTTCTATCCCGAAACTTGAGCAGACGGACAAGGAACTGAAAGGCTTCATTGATGCTCTTCAGAAATCCGCCGGCGATCTGAAAAAGTCGATCGAGGAGATTGACGGAAAAATCAAGGCCCTGAGGGAGGAAATCGGCACTTCCGGTTCGGAAATCCTCTCTAAGCTGGAGTCCGTCAAATCAAGCCTCGAAGGCAGACTGGACAAGATTGATCAGACCATCGAGACGCTATAAAGCGAAGGATGCTGAATTGGAAGGCAAGATCAATGACTTGAAAGACTATGTTGCTGGAAAGGACTCCGGCACAAGGGACTGGGCATTGACGACATTCGCCACCATCGACCAGTACAATTCCGTTGTTCAAAACATCAGCACGATCCAGAAGAGCATCGAGAGCCTGAACAGTTCCGTGGAGGCTCTTGAGAAGGACCTCAAGGAAAGAGTCAACAAGGAGATAGAGAAGGCCTTGGAACCGATTCGAGACCAGATTGCTGCGGAGGTTGTCAAGTCTGTCACGGAGACCATCAACGCCACCGTCACGACAGTCAGGAGCGAGATAGAGGCCGCCTACAAGGCCGAGATCAAGGCCTCAATCGAAGGGCTTGAGAAGTCCCTCAAGGAATGGGTAAACAGCGCGCTCACCGGCTATTACACGATCTCGCAGACGGACGCGAAACTGGAGGCCCTGAAGGCCGAACTGGAGGGACGGCTGTCCTCGCAGAAGTCCTATCTCGAAGGGCTCATCAGCGCGTTGTCCACAGACCTGACAACGAAGATCACGAACAACACTACCCTCATAACGAACCTCTGCGACGAGCTGACAACCGTCAACGAGGAGGTGAAGAAATATTCCCAGACCGTGATCGAGAACACGAACAGGATCTCCGAGATCTCGCAGACCATCGTCAACAACACCACGCAGATCACCGATAACACAAAGATTGTCGAGGAACTGAAGAACCAGATCAGCATCCTCCAGACAGAACTGACCACAAAGGTGAGTGAATTAGAGAGCAAAATATCCACATCCACTGTCGAGAAGGAGACTATAGTCAAGGAGATAGAGACCGTCAAGACCGAATATTCAGAGAAGATCTCAAACCTCCAGACCGTGCTCGAAGGGAAAATAGCGGAGAACAAGGTCCAGATCGACAAGAACAAGGCGCAGATCGAAGCCAATAGGAAGGCCATCGAAGAGAACGCAAAAGCGATCGCTGAGATGAAGGCGAATGCCGCCGGCGTCGAGGCCGTAGCCAAGAATACTGAAAGAATTGCCGAGAACGCCAAGGCCATCGCTGAGCAGGCCAAGTTGATTGCTGGGAATGCGTCCGCCATCACGGATAACGCCGCAGCCATAGCCGAGAACACGAAGCGCATCACCGCCCTGGAGAAAAGCCTTCTCGACACCAAGTCCGAGATTACCAACGCCTACAAGGATGCCATCAAGGTAGCGATAGATGAACTTGACGGCAAACTGACCGATGAGGTGGCCGAGAGAGTCCTTGAGGTCAACAACCGCATCACCGATGAGGTCAATGCCATCAACGACGCGATGGAGGCCCTGACGAAAAGGGTCAAGACATTGGAGGACGAGGTGGCGGCCTTGAAGGAGAGGATGTCCGGCTACGACATCTCAATCAAGGACCTCGGCGACAGGATAACCACCGTCACCGAGCAGATAACCGCCATCAACGCCACGATAGAGAACCTCCAGAAGGCCAATGAGGAACTCAAGGAATATATAAAGAATATCCAGTCCCCGTCGGAGGAGTTGAAGGAGTCCATCGCCGCCGCCGACAAGAAGATCGACGATGTGAAGGCCGCCCTTGACAAGGCGGTCGAGGACGCCAAGGCGAGTGACAGCGCGATGAAGGAGGAACTCGTGAAGTCCATCTATGATGCCAAGGCCGATGTCGTCTCACAACTCACCTCGCTGCGCACAGAGATGACCGAGAAGCTCACCCTGCTCAACGAGACTGTCACCACTCTGGAGACCAAGAGCAAAGAGATCGAGTCCAAGGTCACGGAACTGAGGGCCTTCGTCACCGAGCAGATCACCTCCACAAAGGACTGGGCTTCAGCCACCTTCGTCACCCTTGAGGAATATTCAAAGGTAGTCTCCGACGTGACCTCTATAAAGGAGACGATCGCCAACCTGACGAACTCCCTCTCGGAGATGGAAACTAAACTCAAGACGCAGTGGCAGTCCGACATCGAGACCGCCATCGCTCCCGTCAAGAAGCAGGTCGAGGACGCCATAACATCCATCACCAATGAATATACCAACGCCATCTCCGCCGCGAAGACCGAAGTGACCGAGGCCTACCGTGCCGAGATGAGGGTGGAGATCGGCAAACTGGAGGAATCCCTCAAGGCGTGGGTGAACTCCAGGTTCGACTCCTACTGGACCATCGCCGAGACGCAGGCCAAGCTCGACGCGCAGAAGTCCGACCTTGAGTCTCAGCTGAAAGCCCAGAAGGAATACCTCGAAGGTCTCATCAATAACCTCAACCCTGGCACCTCCGAGAGCGAGAACCGCACCTTGATCGACAACCTGACCAAGGAGCTGGAGACCGTCAAGAAGACCGCCTCCGACAACGCCTCCACCATCGAGGCTCTCCGCTCCGACCTAGCCAAGGCGACCGAGGACATCACCAAGGCCTACAAGGAGGCCATCACCTCCGCCATCAATGAATATGACGGCACGTTCACCACTAAGATCGACACAAAGGTCCGCGAACTGAACTCCACAATCGACACCAAAGTCTCCGAGATCAACACCCGTATCGATGCCCTCGACACTCGTGTGAAGACCCTTGAGGACTCCATGTCCGAAATCAAGTCCCGGATCAGCGCCCTTCAGGACGAGATCAACACCCTGAAAGACAAACTCTCCAACATCATCGGCCGTATGGTCTCCATCTCCCACGTCCCGACCTACGCAGACGGTGCCGAGAACGTCCCGTGCTCGATGTCAGGATCAACCGTCATCCCCGGCACCTTCATGCTTCGCTTTGAGCTCCAACCTGCTTCTCTGGCCACCGACCTCGCCGCCAACTGGAGCACAGTCCTCTCAGTCAAGGCCGTCTATACCAAGACCCGCGCCTCCACTGGTGACTTTGTCCCGCTGAGCATTAAGTCCGCCTCTGCCTCCGACGGCATCCTCTCCGTAACCGTCTCCGCCAATGGTCTTGATGATGCGTTCTTCAACGGAACCATGCAGGTCAACTGCCGACTGAAAATATCCGATGGCTCAAATGAGATACTGTCAGAGTATGTACCGCTCAAGCCTTATGCGACAGACGGTTCATACATAGAGAATGGAATAAACTGGGGGTTAGGCATCACCGTCAATGAAACAACTTGGGCGCCTGTTAACTGCGGGGCAACCAGTTATAATAAATATGGTGAGTATTTCGACCACAGCAGTGCTCTTAAGGCTTGTCCTAGTGGCTGGAGACTGCCAACAATAGATGAACTCAATCAACTCGCATCCCATTATTCAGGAGTTACGACATGGCAAGAGACCGTCGGAATATGGCATTACGGAAACAGCACATACGTTGACAATGTCCCAGCCCTGTTCTTGCCTTTGGCCGGATATATTCCGAAATCCAGCATAAGTGACGGCAGCATCGACAGTTTCAGAAAGTGCGGAGTATATCGTTCCTCGTCAAAAGACTATTTAAGCATTAATACCAGTCTCATCGTCAGTCAAAGTGAAAACCAAAAGATGTCGGTCCGCTGCGTGAAGAAATAGCTATCAGTAGAATCATTAATACCACAATTAGAAAATCCTACAAATTCATTATGTCATCAGGATATCAAAACAACATTTCAATCAAGGAGGCTATCGACCATATTGATCGTCAAGAGTATCTGCTACCTTCCATTCAGAGGAAATTCGTCTGGTCCGCATCCCAGATAGAGACTTTGTTTGACAGCATCATGCGAGGGTACCCTATAAACTCATTCATGTTCTGGCACATTCAGGACGCAGGCATCAAAAAGGACTTTAAGTTTTACAAATTCCTTTCCGCCTACAGAGAGTTCTTTCAGGTTAACAACCCTGACTTTGACGCGATTGGCTGTCCTGATTTCTTTGCCGTTATCGATGGACAGCAACGTCTTACCAGTCTGTATCTTGGGCTAAAGGGTACCTACGCTTACAAAATGCCACGGAAATGGTGGGCGGACAATGAAGATGCACTCCCTACAAGACGATTGTACCTCAATCTTAATTCCGGGGTTGCAAAGGATTCAGACAATGATCTGGACTTGGCATACGACTTCCGCTTCTTGACAGAAGACGAATACAAAAGAAATCAGGATAACGACACAGACTATTGGTTTCCGGTGCGCGACATCCTCTGCATCACGAGTGTTAATGACATAGTACGATATGTACTTAAGCATAACCTTAAAGAGAATCAGGGAAAGGTTTTGTCAACCCTGATGCAACGCATTCACCAAGACAAACTCATCAATTATTATCTGGAAGAAAAACAGGACATTGATGCCGTCTTGGACATATTCATCAGAACAAACAGTGGCGGTACTCCTCTTAGCTTCTCCAATTTGCTTATGTCAATAACTATCGCGAATTGGACCACTGAAGATGGGTCAGACGCAAGAAAATCCCTTTCTGATCTGGTCACCGAAGTCTTTGGCATCGGCAAGCCAGGTTTCATGATCAGTGAGGATTTCATATTAAAAACCTGCCTGGTCCTTTTCAATGACAACATCAAATTCAATGTCAAGAACTTTGACTCAAGCACGGTAAGCGTTTTCAGTACAAATTGGAAAAGGATAAAGGAATGTATTCTGCAATCATTCCGGCTTCTCGAAGTCTGGGGATTCAACAATGACAGCCTCAGGGCAAAGAATGCCGTCATACCGATCATCTATTATGTGTATTGGAACAACATCGAAGGCTCTCTTTTGAAAAAGACCGAGCATCTGAAATGCAAGGAGAATATGCGCAAATGGTTGTGTATAGCGCTCCTCAAGGGAGTGTTCGGTGGACAAACCGACACGATATTAACCAAAATCAGAAATGTTCTCAAAAACCACTCCGGTGACATATTCCCGCTTGATGATATAATAAACGCGTTTAAGGGGCAAGACAGAAACTTCAGTTTTGATGACGACTTCATCAAGAACATACTGAGGACTCAGAAAAACAGTTCCGCATGTTATCCGATACTGTCTCTTCTCTACAGCCATCTGAGTTTTGAGAATGACCGTTATCACATGGATCACCTGCATCCGGCGATTTCATTTTCCAAAGAAAGGCTTATTGAGTTCTTTGGTTCTGAAGATAAGATTCCATCGGAATACTTCACAAACCCTGAATATTGGAACAGCGTGGTGAATCTCCAGCTGCTCAACTCGGGACTGAATGAGTCAAAGAATGACACTCCACTAAGCGACTGGATAAAGAATAATCACATCAATATTGAAACGCAGCTTATCCCATCCGGAGCAAGTTACGACTTTAGAGATTTTGTCACATTCTATGAAGAAAGGATGAAGTTGCTTGAGGAACGACTAAAAAAGATCACTGAATCACAAACGCAAGATAATCAGGGGTAATTGTCTTAATATAATACGGACTATATAACGGCAAAACAGTATATGAAGAAGACTGGAATATAATCTTAATTACTTTTGAAATGTCATCAATTCAATAATTCTGATACAATGGATGAAAACAATGTAACGACCGCAAACGGTCAACAAGGGACAGCCATATACGTGAATGTGCCACCTCCTCAAAAATCAAACGGTGTGGGTA
>ERZ779922.1811-NODE-1811-length-13979-cov-3.023054_pt1 | contig 13979 bp, 8 predicted proteins | sample MGYA00511544_ERZ779922 | MGnify/ENA primary metagenome ERZ779922 (study PRJEB29588, sample SAMEA2154516) | human gut metagenome | biome: human gut; feature: human-associated habitat; material: faeces | place: Denmark | collected 2008/2010 ... | reverse complement strand
ATGACGATCTGTAGTGGCTTTGGATGCCCCTGCATGTATCTTGATGACAGGGTGTATGCATATAGAAAATCGTGGTTGAGAAGCTCTGACAGCTTTATGGCCTGTTCTATATTAGGGATGTTTCTTCCTTCCTCGTAGTTGGCATATCCGGATCTGGAAATAGATAGCGCTGCTGCGACATCCTGCTGTGTGAGTCCTGCCTTCTGTCTGAAATATCTGAGAAGGGCAGGTAGTGGATTGGATGAATGTGGTTTCATGTTTCACCTCCTTTGAATGTTTTTCTGCATTGTACACAAAAATAGTCCGTTGTAAATCAAAATGTAATAAAAGTGTTGTTTGATGTAATAATTAATCACATGTGGGATGGAGAGTATGATATAATTATCTGAAAAAACAATCGGAGGTTACCAAAATGAGTCTTGCAGATGATCTCTTTATAAACATGTGTAAAGATATAATCGATAATGGATATAGTACGGAGGGGGAGAAGGTCAGACCAAAGTGGGAAGATGGAACATATGCCTACACCATAAAGCGTTTTGGTGTTGTCAACAGGTATGATCTGTCAAAGGAATTTCCTGCGATAACACTTAGAAAGACGTATGTGAAGTCGGCTATTGATGAGCTGCTCTGGATCTGGCAGAAAAAGTCAAATAATGTTCATGATCTCAAAAGCCATATATGGGACAGTTGGGCAGATGAGAACGGTTCCATAGGAAAAGCATATGGATATCAGCTTGGTGTAAAGCATAAATATAAAGAGGGCATGATGGATCAGGTGGACAGACTGATATATGACCTTAAGAATAACCCATACAGCAGAAGAATGCTCACTAACATATATGTTCATCAGGACTTGAGTGAGATGAATCTGTATCCGTGCGCGTACAGCATGACATTCAATGTAACAGGGGACAGGCTCAACGCTATACTGAATCAGAGATCCCAGGATGTGCTTGCGGCCAACAACTGGAATGTTGTCCAGTATGCGGTACTGGTACATATGCTTGCCCAGGTCACGGGCTTTAAGCCGGGAGAACTGGTACATGTGATCGCGGATGCACACATATATGACAGACATATACCGATAGTCAAGGAGCTGATAACAAGACCTACACATCCTGCTCCAAAGTTCTATATGAATCCGGATGTCAAAGATTTCTATGACTTTACTCTGGATGATTTCAGGATAGAAGACTATGAGACAGGACCACAGATTAAGAATATTCCTATTGCGATATAAGACTATGAAGCATGGGACGGGAATTATACAGATGGAGGACATATGAAGTTTATTGCAGCGGTAGATAAGAATTGGGCCATTGGAAATAAAGGCAGATTACTGATAAGGATATCGGAGGATCAGAGAAATTTCAGACAGACCACGATGGGGCATGTCGTTGTTCTCGGAAGGAAGACTCTGGAGGAGTTTCCGGGCGGAAGACCGCTCAAGGGAAGGGCAAATATAATTCTCAGCAGGAATCCTGAATATGCAGTTGAGGATGCGGTGGTTGTCCACTCTATGGACGAACTGTTTACAGAACTGGCAAAATATGATACGGATGACATTTTTGTCATAGGCGGACAGACTATCTACGATGAGCTCATACCATATTGTGATGAGGCAGTAATCACCAAAATAGACAGGGAATTTGAGGCCGATGCCTTCATTTCGAATCTCGACAAACTGGACAACTGGGATGTGACGGATGAGAGACCGGGTGAGGATGTGTCAGAGGTGAATTTCACATTTGTCACATATAAAAATAGTGACCTGAAGAAATAAATTATAATTATTTTTATAATATTCACAAAAAAGCACCTTTTTTTGATTAAAAATTCACAAAAAACATTTGTTAAATGAAGATTATTGTGATACAATTTTTTTATATTTGGGAGGTGCGCTAATGAAGGAAGTATTAATTACATCGGGAACAAGCTTTGAGGGATATGATATCGTTGGCTATGGAACATACAAGTTCACACAGACGATACTTAATTCCAACTTTTTGAAGGATTTCGGAACATCTATTGCGGATATTGCCACGGATAGAAGAGATATCTATCAGGAGAAGATCGATGAGATCCTCAATGAAACAATCAATAATTTCACAGATATGGTCCGTGAGACGAAGTACAATGCTGTAGTTGGATTCAGAACAGGTGTTGAGGAATACACCAACAACGTAACTGCTGTTGTTGCCAGTGGAACTCTGGTAAACATAAAGGAGCAGTACAAGTCGGAATTTGACAAGAGCAGCTTCATCAGAAACGAGATATATGTAAGAAACTATTACGACCTGCTCGTGCCAAGAGCATCAAAGGTGGTGCTTGCATCAGAGGGCAAGGGAACAAAGATTTCCGTGTGGTTCAACAACTACAATAACGACGATATAAAGGCACTTAAGGCAGAGCTTCAGTTCACCAATATCTATGGTGACAATATAACACTGCCGGATGTTGATTTTACATTTGATAAGACCAACCTCAAGCTCCTCAAGTCGGATTATGTGGAGTGTAAGCTTCCGGACAAGTATATAAAGATGATATCCTCCGTCAAGGTATACATCAAGAAGTATGTCAAGGCCAGCGGAGTATACGAGATAGATGCGGATTCTATCGGAATTGAGATGTCTGACGTTAAGTTTAAGGCACTCAAGCTCAAAAAGGGAATTGATGCAGTTGCAAACTACAAGTCAGACGGACTTGTGTGGACATGTAACTGTGGACACGTAAACGAAGGCGGCGCAGAGGAATGTGTGATCTGTGGAAGAAAGCAGGATGAGATGAAGAACTCTATCACATTCAACTACGAGCCTATGCTTGAAGAGATGAAGACAAAAGAGTATGTAATAGAGATCAAGGATGTACTCATGAAGTACATCAAGGACATTGATACAGGAATGAGAATGCAGCTTCTTGAGATCATGGAGTCCGGTCTTAATTACGAGAAGAGCAGAGGATCCATGAAGGACTCTGTTATTGAGAAAGTTGAGAATCTCTTCCTTGGATTATAGGGATTATAAGACGATATGCAACAGTACATGGTACAGATAATAAAAAATCTTAAGGAGAAGGGTTACAGACAACTCAATCCGGAAAGTAACAATGTATACGGCAGAGCAGACAGCGATGCCGTATATATTGTTGTTATAGGCAGTAATCATAATCTTGATTCTGAGACTCTGAAAAAGTTCAATAATAAAATATTGCTTGATGTTTCTTCGGATTCGCATAGAAAAGTCAATCTTCTCAATATACTCATCACTCCAAACGGAATGTTTGATGATATGACAAAAAAGATAGTTGAAGAACTGGACAATGTCTGGCTGTTCGCGGAGGATTACGGAAAACTGTATATATTTGAGAATCAGCCCACTGACTTTGACTCACTCTATGATGTGATCGATAAAAAAACGGTGGTGGATAACCGCAGATCCCAGCACAATCTGATAAGAATGTTCGGTGTTGTAACACCGATATTACTGTTGATAAATATTCTGGTGTACGTTGCATGTATCTTTGTCTATCAACCTACGGAACTGGCTGTGGAAGTGCTTGCGATATCAGAAAAAGGACAATATTACAGATTCCTGACATCAATGTTTACACATTTTGGAATAGCACATCTGGTTGGGAATATGGTAATTTTGATCGCACTCGGTGCGAGGGTTGAGAATATAATAGGCAGATTCAATTATATCATAGTTTATATTGCCACGGGTCTTACTGCGTCATTTGCATCATACATAGATTGTTTTTATAATAATACATATGCTTACTCGGCTGGTGCATCCGGAGCAATATTTGGTCTTCTGGGAGTGCTGGTTGTCATAGCATTTTATAATAAGGGCCGGGTGAAGGATCTGTCACTTATTAATATGCTTATATTATTTATTCTGACATTGGTTAACGGAAAGATGTCAGAAGGTATTGATAATGTTGCCCATGTGGCGGGATTTGCGGCCGGGTTAGTCCTTTTGCTGACCAATCAAAAGGTTGTAAAGAATAGCCGTTTATGATAAAATAATACGATGATAAAAAGTGGGAGGCTGGGTTATGAGTACTGGAATCAGTATGTCAAGTGTAAACAAAATAAAGGAACTTGCAGACAATGGCGATTACAGTCTCGCTCTCGATATACTTGAACATCAGGATCTGTCGAAGTCACTTAGTCCACAGTTTATTAGAATATGCGGCGAGGTGTATTACGAGAACAAAAGATATCCTGAGGCCAGAGCGGCGCTTGTCAAGGCACATGCCATGGCTCCGGCTGGTAACAAGATAATATATTCTTTGGTAAAACTGTATTTATCCATGGGATTTACACAGCTTGCAGAGCGTTATTTTGAGATATATACATTTAATCAGGCCAATAAGGATGCAGGTACATACAGACTTGAATATATGATAGCCAAGGCACACAGGAAGCCCGTGAATGAACTTTACAGCATACTGGTGTCGGCGAATGATGTTGAGACGGATGAAGAGTGGGATTTTGAGATGCTTCTGCTTCATGCGTACATAAGAAACAGGGAGAAGTTTGACAGCGCCTGTGTTGAATTCAGAGCGCATTACAAGAACTCTTCACATTTGTATATGCTGGACAAGCTCATGGGCGGCGATGTGGATCTTGAATCCATGATCTATTGTTATCCTGACACGGAGATGTCGGATGATGATCCTGAGCAGGCAGATACAAGAGCAAATGAAAATAAGATATTGGAAGAAGACGATCTGAGAATGCATCCAAAGGATGCTAAGATCATGATCATGGTCGAGGATGACGCACCTGTGACGAGTTCCATGAAATTCAAGCAGATGTGGATTAGATCGAAGGATAAAAAAGAGCAGAAAAAGGAAGCTCGTCAGGAAGAAGAGAATTCTGAGCCGAAGAAGAAATCCAGAGGTTTATTTGGATTGATGTCAAGGAAAGAGGAAGAGCTTGTCGAGCAGGAGATGGAATCTCTGAAGAACGAGAATCTTGACAAGGAACAACTGCTCGAGGAAGTTATTTCCGATACTGCTGATGATGCCGGGAATACGGCAAAGCCTGAGCTCAAGGCGATGAGCAGTGACAGTGAGAAAGCTCCTGAGGGAAAGTCACAGGATATGACTGAGATAAGCGGGGAGCTGACTCCTGAGGATGCAGCGGTGTATAACAAAGATAACGACAATGAGTATGAGGATTCCGAACCGGTGGAGGAAGATAATTATGTTATCGAAGAAGAGCCGGAGGAAGTAGTCATGGTTGAAGTTGATGGTGACGATTCTGATGACGTATCTGACAGTGCGTCAGATCGCGATTCTGAAGACGATACTGTTGTGGAGACCTTTGATCCTGAGTTCGAGGGAGACTTTGAGGATGGATTTGAGGCGGATGCAGAGCCGGAGACTTTGCCTGATGAACCGGTTGAATCAGAAACGTTTGATTTTGATAAAGCCTTTGAATCTCTTGAGGAGTTCGAGGTTGACGATGAGAATCTCGAGGATCTGATGGAAGATGCGGAGTCTCAGAATGATGTGGAAGAAACTGCTGTTGAGCCGGGTGTAGAGCAGAATGAACCGGAAGTTGATGAAGTTTCAGTTGAGATCGAACCGGAGATCGAAGAAGAATTCGAGGTAGATGCAGATTCTGAGCCTGAATTCGAAAAAGAACTTGAGGTTGGCGCAGAATTCACGATCGAGGCAGAGCCAGAGGCTGAGGAAGAATTCACAGTCGATGCCGAAGCGGAGATTGAAGATGAATTTGAGACTGAAGCTGAGCCAGAGTTAGAAGAATTTACAATCGATGCGGAATCTAAGGAATCTGAGATGGAAGAAGTTCCAGTGGAAGTCGAACCAGAGGTGGAAGAATTTGAAGCTGAGGCTGAACTGGAGATCGAAGAAACTGAGGCTGAAGCTGAATCAGAGGTCGAAGAGGAATTCACAATGGAAGCAGAGGATAAGTCAGAAGAGAAAATTGCGGTGGAGACAGAACCGGAAAAGCCAAAGAATAATGGCTTCCCGGTGTTTAAGAGCAGTCTGTTCCCTGACTACAACACAGAGAATGCAGCACTGTATGATCTGTCGGCAGAGAAAGATATAAATGCAGAGATAGAGGCTGATGAAGCCAAGATATCGGAAAGTCTTAAGAAAGAGGAGGATCTTATCGGTGAAACAGACAGACTCCTTGCAAGACTTGGAATTAAATTCAACACGGAATTCAATTCTATATTGAATTTTGATGATGAAGATAAAGAGGATGATGTGGCAGCTCCCGACGAGGAGAAGACAGATGAGCAGGAATCCTCACAACAGGAAACGGTTGACGCTGAACCAGAGCAACCGAAGAAAAAGCCGTTCAGACTGAAGGGCTGATCAAAGAAGAAATAAAGTAGCATGATCATACATATAGTGTATTGCTTTTTATTTGAACAAACGGAAGGAGGCGAGGGAATTGGCTGTAGATCAGACAGAAGCAATGATTGCGGCGATCAAGGCACAGCTTGAAAAGGAAAGAGCTGCAGAAGCTGCCAAGAAAAAGAGGGAAGAAGAGGAAGAACTTCTCAAGAGCGGCAGCAAGAAGAAAGATGCTGAGACTGCTAAAAGCCAACACAAAACTTTGTCCAAGGAGGAGTTAGAACGAATCGAGGCTAAGAAACGCCGTAAGAGAGAAGAGGCTCTTGGAATTGTTCATGAGGATGAACCGGAAACTTCAACTGAGGATGAAAAGCAGGACGATGTTCCAAAAGAGGGAGAGGGACTGAAGCCTGAAGATAAAAAAGAAGATAAAAAACCAGAGGGAGCTGCACCTAAGCTCAGTCTTAACCTTGGAGGCATCGCTGATGATATGTCGGGCGGTGGTCTCGGAGGAGGCCTTGGCGGCGGATTAGGTGAAGGCGGTCTTGGAGGACTCGGAGGCGGCCTTGGCGGAGGACTCGGAAGTACACCTAAGACAGAGGGAGGCCTTGGATCAGGCGGCCTTGGCGGCGGTCTTGGAAAAACACCTAAAACAGAAGGCGGTCTTGGTGGCGGATTTAAGTTCGGCGCCGGAACTGAAGGTACAGTTAAGTCAACAGGTGGAAGCAATATTGTTCTCACTGATGATGATGAAAATGCTGAGGATGAAGAGACACTTGAGTGGGTAACTGATAAGAATGCAAAGGTGAATAAAGTTAAGTCACCTAAGGGAGGCAGTGATGCGAACGGAGATCTGTTCAGCATTCTCCCAGATAGAAACAAGCAGGCTGCGGCTGGAGAGTCATTGTATGATTTTGATGATGATGATGACGATGATGACGATTTCCTTGGAGCAGGAATAAAGAACCTGTCCAATATAGACGAGGAGAGTCCTGAGGAGATAGCCAAGAAGAAGGCTGAAGAGGAGGCTAGGAAGAAAGCTGAGGAGGAAGCCAAGAAGAAGGCTGAGGAAGAAGCTAAGAAGAAGGCCGAGGAAGAGGCTAAGCGTAAGGCTGAAGAGGAGAAGAAGCGCAAAGAGGCAGAAGAGGCAAGAAAGAAGGCTGCCGCTGAAAAGGCTAAGGCTGAGGCTGAGGCAAAGAAGCAGCAGGCGATCGACGATGCCAGAAAGAATGCTGAAGAGGCAAAGAAACATGCTGAGACCTCGAAGAAGACCATCGAGGAATGCGAGAAGACAGAGAAGGATCTCGAAAAGCAGCTTGAAGAATTTGCTGCCAAGAAGCAGAACTATGATGCAAAGATGGCACAGGAGGCTGAGGCAAAGAAGAAGAATGATGCTGAACTGCTTGAGCGAGAGGAGAAAGAGCTTGATGCCAATATTGCAAAGCTCAAGAAAGAGATATCAGATACAAATGAATCTGCTAAGAAAGAGTCAGACAGAATCCTCAAGGAGAGTGATCCTGATACATATAAGAACAATATGATCAATGAGGCTCAGGCTGCTGCCGACAAGGCTATAAAGGCACTTGCAGACACCAAGAAGACTAATGTGGATAAGGGTGTTGCTGAGTACAACAAGGCTGTTGATGCTGATAAGAAGAAATTGGCAGACATAGATGCGGATAAGAAGAAGTCTATAGAGACGGCCAAGAAGAAGCGCACAGATGAGGAAGCAAGAGCAGCCAAGATCATGAAGACTGCCGAGGCAGACAAGACAAAGGCTGGTGCAATATTCAGCGAGTCTAAGAAGGCTGAGGAAGAGGCTGATGCTAATCTTAAGAATACCACTGAGATGGAGAGTCAGTCACAGAAGACTCTTGATGAGCTCCAGAAGAAGCTTGAGGAGTCAGAGAAGGCTGTTAAGAATGCAAAGAACAGCAGAAATGATGCAAACACAAAGCTTGCAATACAGAAGGAAGAACTGAAGAAGGCAGAGAAGGTTGAGGAGGAGGCTGCAAAGGCTCTTGAGGCAGCAAAGAAAGCCAAGGAAGAGGTTCAGAAGAAGATTTCAGACAGCGAAGAGTTCATAAAGAAGGTTGCTGATCAGATTACAACTGCTGAGAACGACAACAAGAAGATCAGTGAGGATGTTGCCGCTGCAAAGAAGGAGAATGACTCATTCAAGGCTGCGAAGGCAGAGGCTCAGGAAGCTCTCGACTCAGCTAAGAAGTCTCTTGTTGAGGCTGAGGATCTTCTGGCAAAGGCAGAGGCTGCTGCCGAGGAAGCGGAGCAGGTAGTCGAAGAGGCTAAGATCGCAGAAGAGGTTGAGATCCAGAATGCGGAAGCTGCTGCCAAGGAAAAGACAGATAAGCTTACGGCAGAAGGAAAAGACAGAGAGACCAAGCATGAGGTGTTCCTTGCTGCTGAGGAAGAGAAGTATGCTACGGCAGAGGCAAGTGAGCTCGAGAAGGTTCAGACTGCAGCTATGAAGGCTGAGAAGGAAGCCTCAGATATGAAGACAAAGGCTGAAGCTGATGCTAAGAAGCTTCTCGATGATGCAAAGAAGAAAGAAGAAGAGTTAAAGAACAAGATCGCTGAGCTCAAGACAAAACAGGCTGAGCGCGTTGTTGCAAGAAAAGAGGCTGCTGATCAGGCCAAGACCGAGGCTGAGGAGAAGAAGAAGAAAGATCTCTCAGCAATAGACAAGGCCGAGGCTGATGTCAAGAAACAGCTCGAGGATATAAGAAGCAAGGCTACTGCTGCTGCAAAGGTACTTGAAAAGGCTATAAAGCGTGAGGAAGAGTACAAGAAGCAGGAAGAGCTTCTGAAGGAAGGCAAGGTTGAGGAAGCTGCACAGGTTATCACACAGGATGAAGAAGCAACCATGGCTGCTTCAGTAAGTGAGGCTGTTGCTGCGAGACGTAAATCACTGCCTAAGGAGGCAAAGTACCTCTACAAGTATCTCGGAGTCGAGCCTGCTGGTGCACAGATCGTTAACGTTCTCCAGACTCTCAAGGTAGATCCTAAGAGATCTAAGAATGTTGTTATTCTTGGACAGCACGGATTTGGACTTACCATGGTCGGTGAGGATTTTGCAAAGTTCTATTATGATATGGGAATCTGCAAGTCTGAGGCAAAGGCAAAGGTTAAGGCAAAGGTTATAAACAGCGGTAAGCTTGCAGGAGCAGTTGGCAAGCTCAAGGGCGGATGTCTTATCATTGAGAGTGCAGGACTTATAACACCTGAGAGATTCAAAGAGATGGTTGATATGTGTTCACCTGAGAAGAATGATGTTAAGATCATCCTCACAGGAGAGAAGACAGCTCTCAGCAATATGCTTGCAGCAAATATGACTCAGGCAAGATCGTTCAACAACAGAGTATACTTTGACCAGATCAATGAGAGTGGAATGATCAATGTGGCAGAGTGCTACGCTGATGAGAAGGGCTTCAAGCTTGAGAGCGGAGCAGATACAGCTATAAAGAATGCTTTGATGGCGATGGAGTCAGGAAATATCGACAGACTTCTCGGTGCTATGGATGATGCCATGAAGGCTGCTGAGACCAGAGATCCTATCGACAAGAAGATTCTTAAAAAAGAGATAAAATAAGTTTTGTGACGGATATACCGTTGTAGAATTTTGTTGAAAAAAACAATACCAGTGCTTATAATATCTGTGTTATAGCACTGGTATTATTTTGTTGTGATAAAGGAGAATTTATATGCTTTCAACTGATATTGGAGTAGATTTAGGAACGTCAAATGTATTGATCAGCGTAAGAGGTAAGGGAATTGTTGTAAACCAGCCGTCTGTTGTCGCATATGAAGTATCTACAAAAAAAGTAATAGCAATAGGAACAAAAGCCAAGAAAATGATAGGAAAAACTCCGGAGAATATAGAGGTCGTCAGACCTCTCAATAAGGGAGTTATATCTGATTATACAATAGCGGAGATAATGCTCAAGGCATTTATCAGAAGCGCAATGGAGAAACGTTCGGGAGTTGGAAGACCAAGGATATGCGTGTGTGTTCCAAGCGGTGTTACCGAGGTGCAGAGAAGAGCTGTTGAGGAAGCAGTGTACAAGACCGGTGCCAAGACTGTGTATGTCATGGAGGAACCTTTGGCTGCTGCTGTAGGAGCAAATGTAGATATCTATGAGGCAAAGGGTAATATGGTGGTCGACATAGGCGGTGGAACCACGGATATTGCGGTCGTATCCCTTGGTGGTGCAGTGGAGAGCAGCTCCATAAAATACGCCGGAGATGACTATAATAATGCACTCATCAAGTATGCCAGAAGAAAATACAACCTGCTTATAGGTTATCAGACAGCGGAGAATGCGAAGATTGCTGTTGGCTCAGTCGTAAAGCGTGATGAAGATATTGAGTATGTGATCAAGGGCCGTGATCTTATCAAGGGACTTCCAAAGGCTGTAACAATAACTGCGAATGAAACAGTGGATGCATTTGAGGAGACTACAGAGCATATTCTTGGAGCAATACACAATGTTCTTGAGACTGCACCGCCGGAGCTGGTGGCTGACATTGCGGTATCGGGCATTGTGCTTACCGGAGGAGGAAGTCTTATATACGGAATGGACAGAATAATCAAAGAGCGCACAGGGATAGAGGCATATGTATCGGAAAAAGCACTTGAGGCAGTGGCTCTCGGCGCTGGAATGTCTGTCAACCTCAGCGATAAGAAAGAAGATTAAATGTATGGAAAGAGATTATTTGCCGATCTGCATGGAGGACATGAAGAAGAGAGGGTGGACACAGGCGGACTTTGTGTTTGTCATAGGTGATGCCTATGTTGACCATCCCTCATTTGGCCCTGCAATCATAAGCAGATTGCTTGAGAGATATGGATATAAGGTGTGTATGATTGCCCAGCCTGATTGGAAGAATGACAAGAGCATTGATGTTTTTGGCAGACCAAGACTGGGCTTTTTGGTGTGCGGAGGCAATATGGATTCCATGGTGAACCATTATTCTGTGTCCAAGAAGAGAAGACAGAAGGATGCGTACTCTCCAGGTGGACAGATGGGACTTCGGCCTGATTATGCCACCACGGTCTACTGTAATCTGATAAGGAGAACGTACAAGGATGTTCCGATCATAATCGGAGGTATAGAGGCCAGCCTCAGACGTATGGCACACTATGATTATTGGTCTGATAAATTGAAACATTCCATTCTGGTGGATTCATCCGCCGATATACTTTCGTATGGCATGGGCGAGCACAGCATGATAGAGATAGCGGAGGCGCTCGACAGCGGAATAGATGTGAAAGATATCACATTTGTCAGGGGTACATGCTACAGGACAAAGGATATATCCGGTGTGCCTGAGGATTCCATTATACTGCCGGATTATGACAGTCTTTCAAAGGATAGACTGGAATATGCAAGAAGCTTTTATACACAGTATATAAATACAGATCCATACTCGGCTAAAACGCTGGTTGAGGGATACGGAAACAGAGGATATGTTGTTCAGAATCCTCCGGCTTATCCGCTCACCCAGATGGAGATGGACGATGTGTATGATTTGCCATATATGAATAACTACCATCCGATATATGAGGAGGCGGGCGGTATTCCGGCTATATCAGAGATAAAATTCAGTCTGACGAGCAACCGGGGCTGCTTCGGAGGATGCAGCTTCTGCGCACTGACATTTCACCAGGGCAGGATCATACAGACAAGAAGCCACGAGTCACTGATAAAGGAAGCGGAGCGCATGACGCATGATCCTGATTTCAAAGGCTATATACATGATGTCGGAGGGCCGACTGCGAATTTCAGGCATAAATCATGTGCAAAGCAGGATAAATATGGTGTATGCACCAACAAGCAGTGTCTGTTCCCGGAACCGTGCAGGAATCTGAAGGTTGACCACAAGGATTATGTTGAGCTTCTGCGGAAGCTGGAAGCGGTTCCAGGTGTGAAAAAAGTATTTATCAGATCGGGAATACGATTCGATTATGTGATGGCGGACAGCAACGATGAATTCCTGAAAGAGCTTTGCGAGAAGCACATAAGCGGACAGCTCAGAGTTGCGCCGGAGCATGTATCGGATAATGTTCTCAGGATGATGGGCAAGCCACAGAACAGTGTATATGAGAAATTCATTGATAGATACAAAAGGGTAAATGCAAAGACTGGAAAGCAGCAGTATGTTGTTCCGTACCTGATGTCATCACATCCCGGATCCACGCTGAAGGAGGCGGTGGAGCTTGCCGAATATGTAAGGGATATAGGCTATATGCCTGAACAGGTGCAAGATTTCTATCCTACGCCGTCCACGATATCCACATGTATGTACTATACCGGAGTCGATCCTAGAACCATGAAACCGGTATATGTACCTCATAATCCACATGAAAAGGCAATGCAGAAGGCTCTTATGATGTATAGAAAACCGGAGAATTATGATCTGGTCAAAGAGGCGCTCATAAAGGCCGGCAGACAGGATCTTATCGGTTTTGATAAAAAATGTCTGATAGCGCCGAGAAAGATGGACAGGAAAGGTGAACACCAGGGACAACGTTCGTATGGCAAAAATGATAAAAGTAAGAACAATTCAATCAATAATGGTAAAAACAGCAAAAATAATAAAGTTGTTCCACAGAAAAACACAAAATCATCCGGGCAGAAGAATGCTAAAAATGGCAAAAACAGGAATAAAAGGAAATAGCTCCTTCGCGGAGTCGTTCATTTTTGGTTGCGTGGCACATGCTTTTGTGCTAGAATTATGGCAGATTGTGTGAACCTTTAAGGTTTTTTTATATGTAGTCTTATGTCACACTAATATTTTTTTAAATGGAGGATTTGAAAATGGCAAAGAAGATTGTTTTAGCAGGCGCATGTCGTACAGCTATCGGAACAATGGGTGGATCACTCAGCACAACACCAGCAGCAGAGCTTGGTTCAATCGTTATCAAGGAGGCTATCAACAGAGCAGGAGTTCCTGCAGATCAGGTAGACCACGTATACATGGGATGTGTTATCCAGGCTGGTCAGGGACAGAACGTTGCACGTCAGGCTTCAATCAAGGCAGGACTTCCAATCGAGACAACTGCTGTTACAGTTAACGTTGTCTGTGGTTCAGGTCTTAACTGTGTCAACATGGCTGCAGAAATGATCGCTGCTGGCGATGCGGATATCGTAGTAGCAGGCGGTATGGAAAACATGTCTATGGCTCCTTACGCAGTTATGCAGGGTCGTTACGGCTACAGAATGAACGATGGCAAGCTGGTTGATACCATGGTTCATGACGCTCTGTGGGATGCGTTCAATGATTATCATATGGGTATTACTGCAGAGAACATCTGCGAAAAATGGGGTCTGACCAGAGAAGAGCTGGATAAGTTTGCTGCAGCCTCTCAGCAGAAGGCTGTAGCTGCTCAGGAATCCGGTGCTTTCGATAAGGAAATCGTTCCTGTAGAAGTTAAGAAGAAGAAAGAGACTATCGTATTTGCTAAGGATGAAGGCCCTCGTCCGGGTACTACCGCTGAAAGCATTGCAAAACTTCGCCCTGCATTCAAGAAAGACGGTATTGTAACTGCAGCGAACTCTTCCGGTATTAACGACGGCGCTGCTGCAATCGTTGTTATGAGCGAGGAGAAGGCTAAGGAG
>ERZ779922.1796-NODE-1796-length-14063-cov-3.664549_pt1 | contig 14063 bp, 9 predicted proteins | sample MGYA00511544_ERZ779922 | MGnify/ENA primary metagenome ERZ779922 (study PRJEB29588, sample SAMEA2154516) | human gut metagenome | biome: human gut; feature: human-associated habitat; material: faeces | place: Denmark | collected 2008/2010 ... | reverse complement strand
GCCAGATTGCATCCGGTGGAGAAGCCCCCCAGCCACATCGGCCGCGGTTTCCCGTCGGTGCCCGGTCCCAGCTGATTGAGATCCCGCCGCAGCACGGCAGCCTGTTCATTCACGACGCGCCGCCAGTCGTCAGCCGTCGGGGCTGCCATATCTTCGGGCATGGTCCCGCAGCCGGGAAGGAGCACTGTGCGCACCAGCCATCCGGCAGCCGAAAGATTCTTCGCTTGGTCGACAAAGGACCACGGCGAATCGCCTAACCCGTGAATGCAGAGAATGCCGCCCAAGATCGGCGTGTCCGCGGGCGGACGTGTCTCCGCCGGGCAGTTGGCTTCAAGTTCAAGCGCATGATCGTCCGTGGCCCAGCGTCGGCGCGATTCGATCCAGGCGCGCGTGTCGGCAGCATAGGCCGCAAAGGTCGTTTGTCCGAGCGGCTGGACGAGCGGCTCGGGCACATTCGGTTTAGAGGCGCATGCCGTGAGCGCGCCGGCGCTCAGAAGTGCGCTGCCCGCCGCCGCGGCATAGAGGAACCGCCGGCGAGAGAGGCCGCCTTGGGGCTGAGAGTGTGAGATATGGGAATGCTTCATGGTGAAATGAAGCGTAGCGCAAACGATATTGTCGAACAGTTTGCAATTGCATCTGATTTCTGCCTGATACCGCTTTTGTCGATCGCTCTCACGGCCGCAAAGGCAAATGCAGATAAAAAAGCAGCGTGACGGCGTCACGCTGCTCAAGGTGCTTATGCCGGCGAAGGGCCCTGACGAGTGTTCGCTAACCACTCGTTTTTAGGGGGATTGCGCTCGTCGGCAATAAGGGGAGAGGCTTATTTGCCTGCTTTGATGGCCTCTGCGATGGCATCGGCAGCAACGCGTCCGGAAGTGAGTGCCCAGCCGACGTTGGCGCCGGCAGGCGAATCGTCGCCCATCACGCCGCCCACAAGTTCACCCGCGCCGTAGAGGTTGGGGATGACTTTGCCGTTGCTCTGGATGAGATTGAGGTGATCATCCGTGCAGACGCCGCCCATTGTCGTGGCGAAGCGGGGCTTCTGTTCGACGATGTAGTACGGGCCTTGGGCGGCAATTTCAGCCTTCATGTACTGGACAGGGCGGCCAAAGTCAGCATCCTTTTGTGCTTTCACAAAGCTGTTGTACTTGGCGACCGTTGCCTTGAGATTTTCAGCGTTGATGCCGGCAAGCTTGGCCGCCTCTTCAAGCGTCGCGCCTTTCACAAAGATCGGAGCCGACTTGCCGTTGGCGGCAAGGTACTTGTCAGCGTCTTCGTGCGAAACACCTGTTTCCGGGAGACGCTTATAGAAGCCTTCCCAAGACTTTTGATCCATGAAGACATAAGCCATGCCGCCCTTTTGCTGCAGCATCGGGTCGAGAATGTGACGGTTCGACGCCTTTTCGTTGACAAAGCGCAGACCGTCGCGGCTCACGAGGATGCCGGCCTGGTCGAACGCGCCGACATTGGCGTAGATGGTGGACTTGGCCTTGCCCGGCGCAACTTCAATGCCGTTCGGATAGCGCTTGCCGTATTCGAGGAGCTGGGTTTTCACGCCGAGCTTCTGGGCCATCTGCAGACCGTCGCCCGTTGAGGAAACTGGGCCGTAATAGAGCGTGTTCTTATAGGTATCCGTGAGAAGGTTCTTATTGTTGCCGTAGCCGCCGGTGGTAAGCAGCGTCTTCTTTGCGCGGATCGTGTATTTGGTGCCGGTGTTGCCGTCAACGGCTTCAACACCCGTCACCTTGCCGTCCTCGACAATCAGTTTTTCAACACGGGTGTTGAAGAGAACCTTCGCACCGTTGGAGCCGATGACTTCGCGCAGATGCTGCGCCATCGTACCCGCGCCGCCCTGGAATTCAAGGGCGCGGCGATGGGAGTATTCGGCGAGGAACGGGAGGTCGTTCGGAATGAACTTGACGCCGACCTGATCGTGGAGCCAGTCGATCGTCGGCCCCACGTTCTTTGCGTAGAGCGTGAGCTTGGAGAGGTCGTTGAGGTTGTGGCCATTGGCCTGGAAGTCCTTCACCATCGATTCGACCGAGTCATCCGTCACGCCGAAGGCCTTCTGGAGCTTGGAGCCCTGCGCGACCACTTGGCCGCCCGAAATGGAAGCGGCGCCGCCGATGAAGGGCATTTTCTCAACGAGAACGACGTTGAGGCCGTTCATGCGTGTACGGATGGTGGCGGACATGCCGGCGCCGCCGCCGCCCACGACGACGACATCGGTGTCGACGGTTTCATTTTTCGCCTGCTTTTTAACAGCGAGCGGAACGAGCGCCGCAGGGTCCGCGCCGGCCTGCTTCACCGTGTCGGCTACGGCCGTGCGGATCGCCGTTGAGGTGATGGTGGCGCCGGTAACGCCGTCAACCTGCGGGGATTGACGCTCTACGATGCGGCCCGGGAGCAGCTCAGCGGCCTTGGAGCCGATGCCCGGGGTTTCGGAGTGTGTGACCTTGACGTCGGCAATCTTATCCTTCGTGAAAGTGACAGTGACTGTTACGTCGCCGTGGATGCCCGGCGCTTTGGCCGTATAAGTGCCCGCTTTAAATTCAGCGGCGGATGCGCCGACGGCAAATACCGCGGCAATGGAAAGCGTGAGGAGAGTCTTCTTCATATTGAAATCTCTGCGGTGAGAAGATGGAAGAAAGTGAAATTCAGTATCCGCCGCCGTGAGTGAAGCGGCGGAAGTGTTGGAAACGGCTGATCCGAACAGGTTACTGAGGATTCATAGCCTTGTGGAGCACTTCAAGGACATTGAGACAGTCCTCGGCAGGAATTTGACCGGGGGCGCTCGCTTTGCCGCCGACGCTCGCAAACGTGAGGTCAGAGCCGAATCCTTCGCCCGTAATGCGGGTGAGTACGCCCCATTTGCCCATGGCCATCGTGAGCATCGGACGGTTCGAGTAGTAGTGGCGGACTTTGGCCGTCGCGTTCATCACGGTGAGGGCGTCTTCAGGCGAAGCGGCCATGACGGCGAGTTTCAAAATATCCGCGCCGGCTTCCTGCTCGAGCAGGAGGCGGCGGATCAGTTCGCCTTCGTCAGGAGTGAATTTGAATTCATGGTCGCTGATAATCACCTTCACGCCTTTCTTGTGAGCGGTGTCGACGAGCCGGCGCACCATGGCGGCATCGCGGAAAAGTTCAATATCGACTATATCGGCACGGCCTTCGGTGAGTACCGCTTCGTAGACTTCTCCGTAGTAATCGTCCTCGGCAATGAAGGGACCGCCGTCCGTACCGTTGCGCAGCGTCACGAGCACGATCTTGTCGCCCGCGGCCTCATAGGCGCGGCGGGTCACGTCGGCATATTGTCTGGGTGCAAGGCGGCCCAGATAGTCGATGCGGACTTCGATCATGTCGAGCGCTTTCATTGCCGCAAAGTGCTTCACCGTCGCAACGAGATCGTCCGGCGTCTTGGCGGTGGTGGGCGCGATGAGCTTCGGGCGGCCTGTGCCAATGGATCGTCCCTTGATTTCGATGGGCTCGACGGCGCCGGGCTGCCAGCCCTTGACACGATTCATCGTATCGATCGGACGCGTCTTGCCTTCGAATTGATCAATGGTGCTCGCCTGAGTGACGCCTGCGGCAGAGACTGCGGCGGCGAAAGCGGAACTGAGGAGATGACGGCGCTGCATAAGGGTGCTCTTTTTTTCTGATAGTTAGTGGAATCAACGGCGAAGCAGAATCTTTTGGGTAAATTCGATTTCTGCTCCGGATGTGCAGAAGGAGTTTGCTACAGTGCCTTTCCTGGGCCTACCCCCGTTCGGGGGAGGGGCTGACATTCTTGTTTTTTGCCGGACTCATGGCTTCGATTTCGCTGCGGCTGCTGATTCCTTTCGTCTGCTCATTCGTTTCTTTATTTGGGGCGGAGCCGGCCGTCGGACGTCCTCCGGAGGGAGAGACGCCGGCTGCGGTTTCTTCGGCGTCCCTCGCCATAGATCCTCAGGCGCAGCAGTTTCGCCCTGTGATCACGATTGCAGAACTCGATACATTGGTCAATCCCTACGACGCTTTCATGCTTCGGCAGACGGCGGCGGCCTTGCAGCGCGCACTGCCGAAGTATTTCGTCAGGACCGTGACGATCGCTGACGCCGAGGCGAAGACTCAGATTGAGCGTCTGCGTCCGGACTTTCTTTTTGCGCCGGCTTCTTTTTCCGGCATGACCGGAGTCGAGGCTGCCCGTATCGCCACTCGGCGCACGAATCTTGCCCAGAGCGCAGAGCGTTCAGTGGGAGCCGTGTTCGCTGTCCGTGCGGATTCCCGCTTTCAATCCCTTGCGGATTTGCGCGGCCGCAGGGTCTTTGCGGGACTCCCGACGGCCATCGACGGCTGGCTTGCAGCCGCACGGGAACTCCGGCAGCAGGGGTTCGAACCGGATCATTTTTTTGGGTTTGTCGGGTACCGCAACAATGCTTATCCGGATGTGCTTTCCGCACTCCTCAACGGCTCGACCGATGCGGCGATTCTGCCCGCCTGCCTGCTTGAAGCCGTGCGCATGCACGGCCTGGTGCGCGCGGAGGATATTCGGGTTATTAACGCCAAGACCGGAGACCTCGCCTGTGCACACTCAACGGCTCTCTATCCGGATTTGAGCTTATGGTCGCTTTCTTCCGCTCCGGAAACAGCGGTACGCGATATGACTGTGGCGCTCCTGGGGCTCAGAGATGCGAGCGGGTATGAGTGGCTCACAAACGTTTCGCATGCGGATGTCGACGGGCTTTTGAAGGACCTGGAAATCGGTCCCTATGCTTATTTGAAGGATATGAGTCCCCGTGCGCTCATTGAACGGCACTTTGGCAAAGTACTGGCGGCAGCCGGATTTTTGCTGCTCCTCGTATTGAATGAACTGAGGCTGCACGCGCTGGTGCGGCGCCGCACGCGGGAACTCGCTAAGGCGATGAATGAACGTGAGCGTCTGGCCGAAGAGGCTTCTGCCGCTCGATTGGAACTCGCCGGTTTTGAACGCCGCTCGATTGTGCAGCAGATGTCGAGCATGATTGCTCATGAAATCAATGCGCCCGTGGGCGCTTTGCGCACCTGGGCGGCCGTGATTCGCATGAAGTGTCCGCAGCGCGTTTTCCGCGATGATGAAACCAGTGCGCATGCCGGACTTGAGCAGGCTCTCAGGCGCATTGACTATGAAGCGAACCGCATCGCCGACATCGTCTCAAGCGTGCGCGCATATGCGAAAAAAGAGGACGAACCGCTGGCGGCATGTGACCTCATGCCAATCATTGAGCGGGCGATAAGCGCTTTCCGTGCGGAAGAGCGAAGCGCCGAACGCACAAAAGTGGTTTTTTCTTCTGCAGTGCGTGAAGCTTGGACCACAGGGCGTCCGCTCGAACTCGAAATTCTCTTTCTCAATCTGGTGCGTAATGGTGCATCAGCGATGAAGTCAATGAAGGATTCGCTCGATGAACCTGCCGAAGTTCGTCTCACGCTTGATAGACCGCAGGAAGCCGCAAATCGCTGGCGGATACGGGTGGAGAATCCCGGCGTCATGCTCGACGCGGGTTCACTCGAGCGCCTTAATCGCAAAGCAGCCAGCGTTTCAGCCGATCCTTCAACCTTCGGCGGCTTGGGACTCGGTCTTTCTATCTGTCGAGGCATAGCCGATCGGCATGGCGCTTCACTTCTCTTTGAAGCTCGCCCAACGGGAGGCGCTGCGGCTGTCGTTATGATCGATGCTCGGGATTTGCCGCTCTAAAAGGATTTTTTCCATGAAATGCATTTTGCCCGCGCCTTTGGTGCGTCTTGTTGACGATGACAATGACTTTCGTGAAAGCCAAAAGGCCTTTCTCACAGCGCTTGGCTGGCAGGTGGAGGATTGGGAAAGTCCGGCGGCGTTCCTTCAGGATGACGACCTCCAGCGTCCGGGGTGCGCTGTGCTGGATATCCGCATGCCCGGCATGACTGGGCTTGATCTGCAGCGGCGCTTTGTAGAGGCTGGAAGCCGCTTGCCGGTGATTTTTTTGACCGGGCACGGCGATGTTGCAACGGCGGTGCATACCATGAAATATGGTGCACTGGATTTCCTTGAGAAACGAGGGGATCCGATGGTGCTGGCGGCTGCCGTGGAGCGTGCCTGCAAAAAGTCACTTGCGGCTGCGAAGGCGGCAGCCGAAGCTCAGAGCTATCAGACGGCCTACGATGCGCTGACGCCTCGAGAGCGTGAAGTTTTTGTGCTTGCGGCTAAAGGGCTTTCCAATAAGGAAGCTGCCGAAGTGCTTGGCATCGGTGCGGAAACCGTCAAGATGCATAAAGCCAATGCTTATGCCAAATTGGGCGTTCAGAGTTCTCTCGAGGCTTATCAGTGGCTGGAGAATCTCCCGACGCCGCAGCCAAAGGATGTGGCATGACGACACGCAGAACGCTTCTCACCGCGGGCGCAGTCGCCTCGGCCTTGCCGTCATCGCTTCTGGCTGCCGCTCTTGAAGATTCATCCGATGCGCTCGAGACTTGGCAGCAGGTCATCGTGATCGGTTCCGGGCTCGCCGGTCTGACAGCCGGCGCGAGCGCACTGGAGTCCGGTGCCCGGCGCGTGCTGATATTGGAAAAAGGACCGCTTGTCGGCGGTCACTCTCTTTATTCGAGCGGCTCCATCGCTGCGGTGGCGCCGGATCGTGCCGGAGCATTTTCAAATGGCTGGCGCGACTCTGTCGAACAGTTTGTGGCTGATGCGCTCGCTGTGGGCGGCGGCAGCGGAGACCCGGAACGTTTGGTGCAGATTGCCCGCGGGTCCGCAGCTATGCTCGACTGGCTTGAAGGGCTCGGCGTCTCCTTCGGCCGCCCCTTTGAAGCCCGATCGGGACTTCATCCGCGCAGCTGGGCAATGCCGGGCAATTCTGCCGGACGGAGCTATGTTCTCGCTGTCATGGACTGCTATCGGCGTTTGGGCGGGAAAACAATCCTCTCGGCGAAGGTTGAAACGCTTGAACGGCAGGAATCGTGCTGGAAGGTCGGCGTAACCATTCGCTCAGAAAATGAAGTTCGCCTCAAGTATTTCCAAGCGCCTGCCATCATCATTGCGTCCGGCGGCTTTACCGCCAATGTCGAACGCCGCATGAAGATCATGGAGCAGCTCACTCCCGATATTCATACGAGTGCCGATCCTTATGGCACCGCTTGGGACGGCGCACAAGGCGATGGTTTGGACCTGGCGCAGCGCGCCGGCGGCGTTATTGCCGAAGGTTTCGGCTTGCAGCTGCTGCCTTTTTGGGGCGGCCGATTAATCGACTATGCGGGCGGCGACATGTACGTGGATGAAACCGGCCGACGCTTCGTCGATGAAAATCTGCCTTGGAATGCGATTTCTGAACACATCCTCAGTCTGAAGTCCCGGCGCTGCTGGGTGATCACCGATGCGCAGTCTTATAAGGGTGCAACGCTGAGTCTGAAGCTCATCAACGGCATCGTGAGAAAAGCCGGCTCCATCAGGGAGATGGCAGCAGCGATGAGGATCCCTCCGACGGTGCTCGAACAAACGTTCGCCCAATACAATCGGGCGGCTGATGCAGGGCTGGATCCGCTGACCGGCAAAAAGTTCTTCACCCAAAGAATCGAAAAGCCGCCCTTTTATTTTGGTGAGGAGCAGATCTATGTGCACACCACTTTGGACGGTATTTTGACGGATGCCCAGGCGCAGGTGCGTGCGCAAACGGGGGGCGTTATTCCGGGACTTTTTGCCGCTGGAGAGGTCGTCGGAGGGATTTTTGGTTTTGACCGGCTCGGCGGCGCCGGCATCACGAACTGCCTTGTGATGGGACGCATCGCCGGCCAAAGAGCTGTTGAATGTCAAAGTGGCACTTAAATGCCGGCATGGCTCCTTTCTAAAGGACTTGGGGCGAGCCCTCAATGCGGCAGAGGATTGGGCCAGCCTAGTGTCACTTAAGGGGCGGTTCCAGCTGTCCTCTCCGGCCGAAATGCAGAGCTTCGCTTTATAGATTGCCGGCCTTTGTCGGGCTGCAAAAAAAATGCTCCCGAAGAAACGGCATGCGTTCATCGGGAGCTTAAAGCTGCCATCCGCTCGAAGCGCTGAAGGGAGAAGGCCCTTCAGCGCCTAGGGCGTCATTACATGCGCTTGTGGCAGGTGCGGGAAATCACATCGAGCTGCTGCTCGCGCGTCAAATCGATGAACTTCACGGCATAGCCGGAGACGCGGATGGTGAAGTTCGCGTACTCGGGCTTTTCGGGGTGTTCCATCGCGTCGATGAGCTTCTCCGTACCGAAGACATTGACGTTGAGATGGTGAGCGCCCTGAGCGAAGTAGCCGTCCATCACGTTGACGAGATTGTCCGCGCGTTCGTCAAGCGAGTGGCCGAGCGCGTCGGGGCTGATCGTCTGGGTGTTGGAAATGCCGTCAAGCGCATACTCGTAGGGGAGCTTTGCTACGGAATTGAGCGAGGCGAGCAGACCGCTCTGCTCTGCGCCGTAGCTTGGGTTGGCGCCGGGCGCAAGCGGCGCGCCGGCTTTGCGGCCGTCGGGGAGCGATCCTGTAGCTTTGCCGTACACCACGTTGGACGTGATCGTGAGAATCGAGGTCGTCGCTTCGGAATGACGGTAGGTCGGGTAGCGGCGGATGCAGGTGAGAAACTCCTTGAGGAGCCACACAGCAAGCTTGTCCGCACGATCGTCGTCGTTGCCGTAACGCGGGAAGTCGCCTTCCGTTTCATAGTCCACCACCACACCGGCCTCATTGCGGATCGCTTTCACGCGGGCGTACTTGATCGCACAGAGTGAATCGACCACGTGTGAGAATCCGGCAATGCCGGTTGCGAAGGTGCGGCGCACGTCGGTATCAATGAGCGCCATTTCAGCGGCCTCATAGAAGTACTTGTCGTGCATGTAGTGGATGAGGTTGAGCGTATTGACGTAAATCCCCGCGAGCCAATTCATCATGGGCTTGAAGCGCAGCATCACTTCGTCGTAGTCGAGGTACTCGCTCGTGATCGGGCGGAAGGCCGGCGCCACCTGCGTGCCGGTCTTTTCGTCAACGCCGCCGTTGATGGCGTAGAGCATGCACTTGGCGAGGTTGGCGCGAGCGCCGAAGAACTGCATTTCCTTGCCGGTTTCGGTGGCCGATACGCAGCAGCAGATCGAATAGTCGTCGCCCCAGATCGGACGCATCACATCGTCGTTTTCGTACTGGACGCTCGACGTATTGATGGAGACCTTGGCCGAATATTTGCGGAAAGCCTTCGGCAGGTTCTTCGAATAAAGCACCGTGAGATTGGGTTCCGGAGCCGGCCCCATATTTTCGAGCGTATGGAGGAAGCGGAAGTCGCTCTTCGTTACCATCGAACGGCCGTCCATGCCGAGACCGGCCATCTCCAGCGTGGCCCACACCGGGTCGCCAGAGAAGAGCTGGTTGTAGGCCGGAATACGGGCAAACTTCACCATGCGGAACTTCATGACGAGGTGGTCAATGAGCTCCTGCGCTTCAGTTTCCGTGAGCGTCCCTTCAGCGAGATCACGCTGGATATAAATATCGAGAAAGGTAGAGATACGGCCCACGGACATGGCTGCGCCGTTTTGCGTGCGGATGGCGGCAAGGTAGCCGAAATAAAGCCACTGCACGGCTTCGCGGGCATTCTTCGCCGGGCCGGAAATGTCAAAGCCGTAGCTTTCGGCCATGACTTTCATCTGTCCGAGTGCGCGGATTTGGTCGGAAAGTTCCTCACGCTGACGGATAACGTCGTCAGTCATGATGCCGCAGCCGCAGTTGGCGAGGTCCTTCTTTTTTTCCGCGACCAGTGCGTCAATGCCGTAGAGCGCTACGCGGCGGTAGTCGCCCACGATGCGGCCGCGTCCGTACGTGTCGGGCAGACCCGTAATGATGTGGTTGCGACGGGCCACGCGCATCTCGTCGGTGTACGCATCAAAAACACCCTGATTGTGGGTCTTGTGGTACTCGTTGAAGATCTTGGTGTATTTATCGTTCACATGGAAGCCGTACGTGCTCGCTGCTTCCTGAGCCATGCGGATGCCGCCGTAGGGCATGAACGCACGCTTGAGGGGCTTGTCGGTCTGCATGCCGACCACCTTCTCGTATTCCTTATGTTCAGGGTCGAGGTAGGCGGCAGGGTAGGCCGTAATGGAGCTGACAATTTCGGTTTCACAGTCGAGCACGCCGCCCCTGGCGCGTTCTTCCTTTTGAAGTTCGGCCAGGCGTCCCCAGAGTTTGCGGGTAGCGTCAGTGGGTTCGGCGAGGAACGATTCGTCGCCGTCATAAGGGGTGTAGTTCTGCTGCACGAAGTCGCGCACGTTGACGTCGTCGCGCCAGTGATCGCCTCGGAAGCCTCTCCAAGCGTTGGTCATATAAACCTCCAGAAATAATCAAAGCATTCAAAAGTTTGGGGAAATCGGTCAGTCGCCGAACGCATGCAGAATGCGTTTCGCATTGGCTACGCGTTCAGGTTCGGGGGGCAGAACGTCTCGGATTTTGTTGGGTATTCCGAGTCGGTCCCATTTGGGGATGGCAAACGTGTGGTAAGGAAGCACCTCCACGCGTTTGACCGTTCGAAGCTCGGCAACGAAGGCGGCGAGTTTCACCAGCGCGGCATCTTCATCCGTCCAGCCCGGCACGAGCACATGGCGGATCCACATGGGTTTGCCGTGTTCGGAGAGCCACTGGGCGCAGGCCAGAATGGAGTCGTTCTTCCAGCCGGTCAGCCGCTTATGTGTCGGCGGGTCAATGTGCTTGAGGTCGAGCATCACGAGGTCGGTCGACTTCATGAGACGCTCAAATTTGACGAGCCACGCCGGATCCTTTGTGAAGGGCAGACCGCACGTATCGAGCGTGGTGTTGATGCCTTCGGTTTTGGCCAGTTCGAAGAGTTCAATCAGAAAGTCGATTTGCAGGAGGGGCTCTCCGCCGCTTACCGTGATGCCGCCCTCTTTGCCCCAGTACGGGCGGTAGCGCAGCGCCATGCGAAGCACTTCGGCAGCAGACTTTTCTTCACCGGCATGAATGCGCCAAGTATCAGGATTGTGACAGTAGACGCAGCGCATCCGGCAGCCCTGCATGAAGACCACAAACCTGACGCCGGGGCCGTCAACGGACCCGAAGGTTTCGTAGGAATGTATGCGGCCGAGAGGCATTCGTCGGATCTCCGAGAGGGAATAATGGCGTGAAAAAATAGTCAGGCGAAAGTCTGAAGAAAGCAGATTGTATTGCGAGGCTATCAAGCGTACGGGTTTATGCCAATCCTTCAAAAGAAGCAGGTGACAGCGGCAGACCGCAGCAGAGCAAATGGGCTGAAAGCACAGCTAAAACAAATGCTTTCTCATGCATGAAAGTAAGTTACCGGATAAGTGCTTCCTCGTAGGTACTTCTTTTGATTGATTGTACGGTTCAGCTTGATGATACGCAAAGAATTCGGGTCCGCTTACGTATTCATGATTACATTGATTTGTCTTGTAAATCAATGACATTAAGGATTATCGAGGTACTTTACTTTGAAACGAAAAAAGCCGAAGCGCATGAAGGACGCTTCGGCTTGAGTTTGAACTTTTAAAAAGGCTGAGGCCGTTTCACAACACTCGCGCGAGGAAGGACTTTGTACGCTCTTCTTTGGGCGCGACCAGAATTTCCGATGGTGCGCCTTCTTCAATGATATGGCCGCCGTCCATAAAGACCACGCGGTCGGCGACCTCTTTGGCAAAGCCGATTTCGTGCGTCACGACGATCATCGTCATGCCCGATTCAGCCAGCCGCTTCATGACGGCAAGCACTTCGCCCACGAGTTCTGGGTCAAGCGCAGAGGTCGGTTCGTCAAAGAGCATAACCTTGGGTTCCATGGCAAGTGCGCGGGCAATAGCAACGCGCTGCTGCTGACCGCCCGAAAGGCTTGCCGGATAGGCGTCGGCCTTGTCGCCGAGGCCCATCTTCTCGAGCGTCTTGCGCGCGGACGCCTCGACCTCCGCGCGGTCGCGCTTCTGCACGCAGATGGGCGCGTCCATAACGTTTTTGAGTACAGAGTAGTGCGGGAAGAGATTGAACTGCTGAAAAACGAGGCCAAAATAGTTGCGGATCTGCTTGAGCTCCGCCTTGTCGGCGTAGACGGCGGCGCCGTCGTCGCCCGTGCGCGCGGCGTAGTGCCCGTCAAAGCAGACCTCGCCGGAGTCGATGCGCTCGAGCAGCGTGGCGCAGCGCAGCAGCGTGGATTTGCCGCTGCCGCTCGGGCCGATGATGGCCACGACCTCGCCCTTTTCGACGCTCAGGCTGATGTCCTTGAGGACGTGCAGCGTCCCGTTATTAAACGACTTTTTGACGTGATTGAGTTCCAATACGCTCATGACGGCACCTCCTTATTTGTAGTAGTCCATGCGCTTTTCGATCTTGCCCATGACAAAATCAACGATGGCATTGAACACGAAGTAGAACACGCCCGCCACAAGGAACGGCATGAAGCTGGTCTGGGAGTTTGCGATCTGCTTGCCGATGGTGAACATCTCCTGATAGGAGACGGTGAAGGCCATGGACGTGTCCTTGACGAGCGTGACGACCTCGTTGGTGATGCTGGGCATGATGCGCTTGACGACCTGCGGCAGAATGATGCGCAGGAAGGTCTGCGCCCTGGTGTAGCCCAGGACGTTCGCCGCCTCATACTGCCCCACGGGGATGGACTCGATGCCGCCGCGGTAGATCTCGGCAAAATAGGCCGCGTAGTTGATGGCGAAGGCGATGACGACGGGGATGAGCTTATTCTTGGCGACGGCCGTACCAAAGAGGTAGTACGGGCCATAGGTCACGGCGAGCAGCTGCAGCATCAGCGGCGTGCCGCGCAAAACCGCGATCACAAAACGGGTCACGCTGGAAACGACCTTGTTTTTGCTCATGCGCAGGAGCGTGATGAGCATGCCCAGCGGGAGCGAGAACAGGATCGTCAGAAAGAAAATGGCGCAGGTCTTGCCGAGGCCCTCGCTCATTTTCATGATCATCGTAAGTAAAGTCATAAAGGATCCTCACTGTTACGCACACGCTCCCGGCGGCCGCAAAAGCCTCCGGGAGACGTGATGGAATTTCTGTCGTGCTTACTTGTTCAGGTAGGTCAGGTTGTTGACGATGTCGGGATACTTCGCAGCGATCTTCGCGTAAGTGCCGTTGTCAACCAGCTGCTGCACCGCACCCTCGATGGCGTCGCACAGCTCCTGATCGCCGGAGCGGAAGGCAATGCCGTACTGCTCGGCGCCCAGCTCCTCGTCGAGGATGGTGAAGCCGGCGTTTTCCTGCGCATAAGAAGTCGCCACGGGCTTGTCGACGATCACGGCGTCCACGGCGCCGCCGCCCAGCTCGGTGAAGCACTTGAGGAAGCTGTCACAGGTCGTGAGCTTGCCGAAGGTCTTGGCCAGACTCTCAAGGTCGCCGCCCTCGGACAGGAGGGACTCGCCGGAGGTGCCCAGCTGCACGGCCACGTTCTTGCCGGCCAGATCCGCGGAGGACTTGATGTCGCTGCCTTCCTTGACCATGATGACCTGCGTGTTATCGTAGTAGGGCTTGGAGAGCACATAGCCGGCATCCTTCATGCTGTCGAGGATGGTCATGCCGGCCCAGATGCAGTCGCATTCTTTTGCGTCAAGCTGAGTGAGCTTCTGATCCCAGTTGAGTGCGAAGATCTCCATCTTCCAGCCGAGCAGATCGCATACTGCCTGAGCTACTTCAACGTCGAAGCCGGTGTACTTGCCGTCATCGCCCATGTAAGCGTAGGGGGGATATTCGGGGTCAACACCGACGGTGAGAGTCTTAACGCTGTCGTCGGCCTTCTGCTTGTCGTCGTTGCTGGTGTTGTTTCCGCAGGCGCACAGTGCAAAGACCATCATCAGCGCCAGCATCATAGCGATAATTCGTTTCATTTTCTTTTCCTCCAAAACATCTGTTTGAGTTTTTAGTTTGTTATCACGCTGCTATAATAACACATTAGCGAAATAAAGCAAGACCTTTTTACAAAATTATCTGTGCAGTTTCTGCACAGCGCTTTTGCTACTTATATAAATAAAAACAGCGTACCCGATCGGGTGCGCTGTAATGCTATTGTCTCATGCGTTTGGCATAGCGGCAG
>ERZ779922.1795-NODE-1795-length-14066-cov-3.615160_pt1 | contig 14066 bp, 9 predicted proteins | sample MGYA00511544_ERZ779922 | MGnify/ENA primary metagenome ERZ779922 (study PRJEB29588, sample SAMEA2154516) | human gut metagenome | biome: human gut; feature: human-associated habitat; material: faeces | place: Denmark | collected 2008/2010 ... | reverse complement strand
TTTCAACGCCGGTAGCGGCTTCCAGTGCACGGATATTGCGTCCTTCACGTCCGATGATACGTCCTTTGATTTCGTCCGATTCGATATGGAATACCGTTACGGAGTTTTCGATGGCAGTTTCGGTAGCTACCCGTTGGATAGACTGGATAACGATCCGTTTAGCTTCTTTGCTGGCAGTCAGTTTGGCATCATCCATGATGTCGTTGATAAACGACTGTGCCTGCGTTTTAGCTTCTTCTTTCAGTGATTCGACCAGACGTTCTTTTGCTTCGTCGGCAGACAGACCGGAGATTGCTTCCAGTTTTTCTATTTCCTGATGTTGCAGTTTGTCCAGTTCTTCCTTCTTTTTGTCAACGATAACAAGTTGCGCCTCCAGGTTTTCCTTTACGGCTTCGGCTTCCAGCTTTTTGCGTTGGATTTCTTCCTGACGCTGGCTGAGCACCATTTCACGTTGTTTCAGTTTATTTTCCGCCTGCTGAATCTTTTGATTACGCAGTGCCACTTCCTTCTCCAAATCAGCTTTCTTGTTCAGGAATTTTTCCTTTACTTCCAGCAATTTGTTTTTCTTAATTACTTCAGCTTCTGTCTCCGCATCTTTCAGGACACTGTCGTACTTGGACTTCAACACGTACCGGAACAGTACGTATGAAAGGATTCCTCCTACGACGAAGCAAGCAATTGCTGTTGCTATTATTGCTATCATTCTTACATTAATTTAGTTATATAAATAAAAACGCACCGCCAAATATCAGAGCATACATTTGCTCGGATATTGTGCAGTGCGTGGTGTTTTCTTTATCAGTGAATGGCTCGGTGGCATTATTCTTTCTTAAAATAATCCTCCAGCAATTCCGTTAGTTCTTTTACCTTTTCCGTATACGGAGTGGTATCGTTACGTTGCATTAATTGCAGTTTCTCCAACGAGAACTGATAGGCTACCATGGCAATAATCTTTTCCGGTTCAAGGTTTTTATAGTATTCCCGGTACGCATTAAGCCTGATGTTTACCTGCTTGGCTGCTTCCCGTACCATTTCTTCTTCCTCTCGGTTAATGGTTAACGGGTAGTTTGAATCTGCTATTTGCAGGTTTATCTTTATCTTATCGTTCATACATCTTTCTTCTTTACTCGTTCAATAAAGCGATGCATTTATCGACTTCACGCACTAATTTTGACAATCGCAGCTTCGTCTCTTTTACGTCGCTGCCGTTAAGGCTGATTGCCGTAGCTGTTTTTAGGTTTGTATAGTTGACTTCCAATTCATCATACTGAGCTTGCACCTTCTCGTTCTTCAACTTTTCGTTTTCAAGAAGTTTTCTCAACCCGGCATTTTCACGCTTTAATTCATCGTGCAAATACATTAAATGCCGTAGCTGCGTTTCAAAGGTACTCAATAACTTTTTTTCTTCTTCTGTCATCACTACACCAAAATTGTACACAAAAATACGATTAACTCTGATATTACAAAAACTTTTCGGGAGAAAATGTGCTTTTTAGCCTTAAAATAGCGGAATACGTGGGCAAAGGGGATGAATTATGGAAGAGTATGCGTATAAATCTTTTCTTTATGAACAGCTTGTCGGAGGTGAAAAATGCAAAAATGCAGAAAATGCACTCCACAATTTTTCCACACACAGGCGCGCGTATATAATATAGTTTACGCGTATTTAGTTATGTTCGTGTGTGTATGTGTATGCGCGTGCGCTTACGTGTGTGCGTGTGTTAGGGAGGCCCCCGAAAAAGTGCATTTTTGCATCGGTTAATAACATAGCGCTTTGGGGAGGCTAAAGCTTAGCTTTACGACTCCTAAAGCTAAGCTTTAGCTCACACAAAGCGCCGCTTTGTATTTTCAGCCGGATTGTTTCATTAATCGCATGACTTCATATTCTCTTTTTTCGGCAGATTCTAGCCGGTAAATCTTTCCATCCACACCGGAGGCACCTTCTAAATAAACTCTTCTTTTTAGTGGTTCCGTTCATCTGATTCGTTCATAAAATAATGTGATTTCTATTATTATTGAGTTCTCTGTCGGTGGATAATCAAGAGATGAAATGAATCATTCTGTTGAAGGATTATATCCTTTTTTAATGAAAAAAGGGGCGTTTTTGCGTCATAATGAACAAATTTTGTCCTTTATTGATTTGTCGTTTTCCTTCTTTGCTGAGATTTTCCAGTAAGTTTGCGTACCGAACTAACGGACTCAAATTATAAACATAAACATTTGTATCAGCTAACCATGAAAAAGTATTATTTACTATCTCTGATTTCTGCTTCTTTGATTGGAGCAACTTGTATTCAATGTACTTCTCCCAAACAAAAGAGTGGAGAGAATACTCTTCCGCAAAAGAGTGAACTGTTTGTATCATTGCCGGACTATTGTCCGACACCGGATGGCATGGCCATTGCTCCCAATGGAGATTTGATTCTGGCATGTCCCAATTTTGCAGATATCACACAGCCTGCTTGCCTGATGCGTATTACTAAGGATGGAGCCGTTTCAAAATGGCTGGATGTGCCTGTATTGGAAGAAACCGGATGGGCTTCTCCGATGGGACTTGCCTTCAATGAAGAGGGCGACCTGTTTATCAGTGACAATCAGGGCTGGAGCGGTGCAGAGAAAGCAAAGAACAAAGGACGTGTACTTCGTCTGAAGTTTGAAAATGACCAGTTGAAGGAAACTATTACAGTAGCATCCGGCATGGAGCATCCCAATGGTATCCGTATCCGTAACGGAAAATTATATGTGACTCAAAGCTCTTTGTCACAGATCAAAGACCCTTCCGGTCTGCTTGTCAGCGGTGTATATTGCTTTGATATGAACGACCGTGACATTGCAGTAACCAATACTTCGGCAGATCAGAATCTGTTGACTACGGTAATCACCAAGAACCCGGAAGTACAATACGGACTGGATGGAATCGTGTTTAACGAAGCGGGCGACCTTTTTGTAGGTAACTTCGGTGATGGCGCAATCCATCGTATCAAGATGGACGCGGAAGGAAAAGTTGTCAGCAACGATGTCTGGGCACAGGATACGACTCAGCTTCGTACCACAGACGGTATGTGCATCGATGATAAAGGAAATATTTGGGTAGCAGATTTCTCTGCAAATGCCGTTGCCCGTGTAGATAAGGACGGAAAGATTCAGCGTATCGCCCAAAGCCCCGATTGTGATGGAAGCGATGGCGGACTGGACCAACCGGGCGAACCCATCGTATGGAACGGTCAGGTGATCGTATCCTGTTTCGACCTGGTGACCGGACCGGACAAGGTAAATACCAAGCACGACAAGCCTTTCACACTAGCTAAACTGTCACTGGAATAAGCCTTGATTACCAATCTGAAAACACATTATCAACCCAAGAACACATTATCTATAATATGAAATACTATCTATCGACCTTTGCCGGCTCCGCCATCTGTGGTGGTTTCGCTTTCGGCATCTGGCCGGAACTCTGGAAGACTTACGGTCTGATGGGCGGCTGGCTGGCGGCAACGCTGATTATCGGCATCATGTGGTATATGAATCATTATAACGGAGCGATCTTGAATCCTCCGGGAAAAATATGGCTCGATCAGGGCTGGTGTATCGGTTCTGCCGGTATAGCCTGGGGAATCGTCCGCTTTCAGGGAGACATTACCAATTTCTTTTATGCAGTGCCTACACTGGTCTGTTGTCTGATAGGCGGTGCACTGGCGGGAATTGTAGTTTGGAAAATCCGTTCGTGCGACTGTGCCCGAAAGATAAAATAAGGAGGAGAACACAATGAGCGAATGGTTACAAACCTATAATGAGATGTTCGGTATGTATCATGCCGGAATCATTACCACTATTTTCGGAGCTTTTGCCGTGACATTTACCGTATTGATGAGCTGGCCCAAGCTGGTGAAGGACTTCGGTCCGATAGGCGGATTCATGGCAGCCGCCCTTATCATCGGAACATTCTGGCTGGTCAATCATAAACTGCCCGGATTCGGCTTCTCTACCGGATTGCTGAATGATGCCGACGGCTTGCCGATGCAATTCAGCCTGATCCATCAGGGGAATCGCGGCAGTGCCCCCTGGGTAGACATGGGATGGGCGATTGCGATGGGATTCATCTTTGCAGACGTGCTCTGCGCACCGAAAGGCACACGCGGCGGATTGCTGAAAGAAGCGTTTCCCCGTTGGGTAGTTATTATACTGGGCGGCATCGTCGGAGGAATCTTCGTCGGCCTTACCGGATACACGAATGCGGCACTCTAATTCAATTAACTGAAAAGGAAAATATAAAATGTATATATTAGCACATGACTTGGGTACCAGCGGGAACAAAGCCACTTTGTTCGATGAATCGGGGCTGTTGATAGCTTCGCGTACCGCTGCTTATCCTACCGACTATGCTTCCGGCAACCGGGCGGAACAGAATCCGCACCATTGGTGGAAAGCCATCGTTGACACAACACAGGCACTTCTCGAACTGGTATCACCCAATGATATTGCCGGAGTAGCTCTTAGCGGACAAATGATGGGATGTCTTTGCATAGATAAAGACGGTAATCCGCTTCGTCCGCACATGCTCTATTGCGACCAGCGTTCGCAGGAAGAAGAAGCAAAGTTGACCGAAAAGATAGACCCGCTCCATTTCTACGAAATCACGGGACATCGGATCAGCGCCTCTTACTCTGTGGAGAAACTGATGTGGGTAAAGAAGCACGAACCGGAAATCTTTGCGCAGACTGCCAAAATGCTGAATGCGAAAGATTACATCAACTACCGTTTGTGCGGTACTATCGCCACAGACCCTTCGGATGCATCGGGAACCAATGCCTACGATTTGAACCGTTGGCAATGGAGTGAAGAGATCATAGAAGCCGCAGAGCTCGATCTTTCTTTATTCCCCGAAGTCCGTTCGTCGATTGACGTGATCGGAGAAATCACCAACGAAGCTGCCCGTGAGACAGGACTGCTTGCCGGAACACCCGTCATCTGTGGCGGCGGCGACGGTAGCTGTGCCGGAGTAGGTGTCGGCTGTGTGGCTCCGGGCACTGCGTACAATTATCTGGGCTCTTCTTCCTGGGTAGCACTGACGGTCGAAAAGCCGATTGTAGACGAACAACGCCGTACCATGAACTGGGCGCATGTAGTGCCCGGTATGCTGCATCCGTCGGGAACGATGCAGGCGGCAGGATCATCCTACAACTGGATGATCAACCAGCTTTGCCAGAATGAACAGGCACTGGCAGCTCAATCGGGACGCAGCGTGTTCGAACTGATCGACGAGCAGATCATTGCTTCTCCGATAGGTGCGAATAAACTCCTGTTCCTTCCCTATATGCTGGGTGAACGTACTCCCCGTTGGAACGTTGATGCCAAAGGGGCTTTCATCGGTCTGACGCTGGGACACAAACATGGTGATATGTTGCGTGCCGTAATGGAAGGAGTAACCTTGAATCTCGGATTTATCATCAATATATTCCGCAAGCATGTTCCTATCGACCGCATGACGGTGATCGGCGGCTGTGCTCAGAATCCTGTCTGGCGTCAGATGATGGCGGACATCTATCAGGCGGAAATCCGTGTGCCTAACTATCTCGAAGAGGCAACTTCGATGGGAGCGGCCATCCTTGCGGGTATCGGTGCGGGTGTTTTCCCTGATTTCTCTGTAATCGACCGTTTTGTCCGTATCGAGCAGACGGTGCAGCCTATTCCCGAAAACGTGAAGAAGTACGAAGCGTGGATGCCTGTTTTCGATCAGGCTTATCACGCCTTGTGTGAGATGTACACAGAGATAGCAAAAACTGAACTATAACCTATAAAAATGAATAAGAATACGATGAAATCTGTAATTGTGCCGGCTCCCGGCAAAATAGAAATACGAGAGGTCGAAACTCCTGTCATCAATGCTTATCAGGCGTTGGTGAAAACAGAAATGGTGGCACTGTGCAATGCGACCGACAGCAAACTGATTGCGGGACATTTTCCCGGAGTAGATACTTATCCTCTGGCTTTGGGACACGAGAATGCAGGAATTGTAGTGGCTGTAGGCGAGAAGGTACGCAACTTTAAAGTAGGCGACCGTGCTATCGGCGGTCTGATCTCCGACTTTGGCGCGCAGGGTATTAACAGCGGCTGGGGCGGTTTCAGCGAATATGTAGTGGTGAACGATTTCGAGGTACTGAAAGAAGAAGGACTGGCTACCCCCGAACAGGGATGCTGGGACAGCTTTGAAATTCAGAACTCGGTTCCTGCTCATGTGCAGCCGGAAGAAGCGGTGATCTCTTGCACCTGGCGTGAAGTGCTGGGCGCTTTCAAGGATTTCAACCTGACTCCGGGAAAGAAAGTGATAGTGGTAGGCTCCGGTCCTGTAGGACTGAGCTTCGTCAAGTTGGGCAAGCTGTTCGGCTTGGGTCAGATTGATATCGTCGATATGCTTCCTGCCAAACTGGAAGTAGCCCGCCGGATGGGAGCAGACAACGGATATACACCTGCTGAAATCAGCACGCCGGAGTTTATAGCTGCTGCCGGTCGTTCATACGATGCCGTGATTGATGCCGTAGGGCTCGATGTAGTAGTCAATTCCGTATTGCCGTTGGTAAAAATGGGCGGTGATGTCTGTGTATATGGTGTCATGACGAAGAATCCGACATTCGATTTGTCGAAAGCGCCTTACAACTTCGACCTGCATATGCACCAGTGGCCTACCCGTTCGGAAGAGAAAGCGGCTATGACCACGCTGGCACAATGGATTGAAGAAGGCACACTTTCCGCTTCCGACTTCATCACACACCGTTTCAAAATCGAAGAAATAGAAGAAGCCTTCGCTGCCGTGAAGCGGGGTGAAGTATTGAAATGTGTATTGACTTTTTAAGAACTAACAATTAACTAACATATTAAACGACTCAAAACAATGGAAAAGAAAAATATAAACGAAGTGATTGCAAATTTATCAGTAGAACAACTGGCAGGAATGATTGACCATACCTTTCTGAAACCTTTCGGAACGGCGGAGAACATCGAAAAACTCTGTGCAGAAGCCCGTCAGTATCAGTTTGCGATGGTAGCCATCAATCCTGCGGAAGTAGAAACTTTTGTGAAGTTGCTTGAAGGATCGGGAGTGCGTGTAGGAGCCGCTATCGGTTTTCCATTGGGACAGAACACAGTAGAGTGCAAAGCATTTGAAACCCGTGATGCCATTGCTAAAGGTGCTACTGAAATAGATACAGTCATTAATGTTCGTGCTTTACAGAAAGGACAGACTGAAATCGTAAAGAAAGAAATTGAAGACATGGTTTCTATCTGCAAACCTGCCGGTGTGATCTGTAAGGTCATTCTTGAAACTTGCTATCTGACGGATGAAGAGAAAGAAACCGTATGTCGTATAGCTAAAGAAGCCGAAGTGGATTTTGTGAAAACCTCTACCGGATTCGGTACAGCAGGAGCAACAGTGCATGATGTAGCATTGATGCGTCGTGTGGTAGGACCTACTATCGGAGTGAAAGCAGCTGGTGGTATTCGTGATCTGGATTCTGCGTTGGCATTGATTCAGGCGGGTGCTACCCGTATTGGTACATCAAGCGGCATTCAGATTGTAGAATCCTATAAGGAGCTGAAGAAAGGTTTGTAATCGTTCTTTTTTCAGGAAGGTAAATTTAAGGTAAATAAGAAGATAAAATGATAAGATCGAAATTAATGAAGCTGTTGAAGTGTGGGATGGCATGCTGTGTGTTCCTCTCCGTCGTAGCATGGCAGACGAAAGACACTTCCCTTCAGCCTACCGACGCGAAAGGTTTTATCGTCGAGATTCAGAAGAAATACGCGGAAATTCAGGCGATAAGACAGAAAGGTAATCAGGAAGAAACAGAAAACAAGATAAAAGCCGTGCACCGGAGATTGATACGTGTCTATCCGGTTTATTACGACTGGTGGTTACAGGATGGAACAATGGGTGATGTAGACTGGTTTGGCAAGAGTTTCAATGAGGAACTTTCCGTGCGTTTACAGAAACTGAACATCAAAGTTCCTGTGACTAATACTCTGGAAAGCATCGAATCGGCTTTCCTGTCTTATCTGAAAGCGTGCGAACAAAGACGTATCAAGCGTTTGGAAGCCTTCACAGCAGATAAACCGGAGATTGTTTTTACAAAGTACAGAACGTTGCGTCCCTCTTTCTTTGCTTATACCGAAGGGGTGTCGGATGCCCGTGCCGAATGCAACTACATTGCGGGCGGTGCGTTGGCGAAATTGAAGATGAATGGAATTTGGGCGGAAGTAGAGACGCTGTTGACAGATGAAGAAGGAGTGGTTCGTGATCCGAATCTCCACTTCGACGGTCAACACTTGCTTTTCTCCTGGAAGAAGTCCCGTAAGGAGGATGACTTTCATCTGTATGAAATGGATTTGAAGACACGTGAAATCAAACAGTTGACTTTTGGAAAAGGACATGCCGATATTGAAGGTATTTACTTGCCGGATGATAATATCCTTTTCAATTCTACCCGTTGTGGAAGTACGGTAGACTGTTGGTTTACGGAAGTCAGCAATATGTATCTCTGCGATAGGGAAGGACGTTATATGCGTCAGGTCGGTTTCGATCAGGTGCACACTGTCACTCCGACTCTGTTGGATGACGGCCGTGTGGTTTATACTCGTTGGGATTACAATGACCGCGGGCAGGTTTGGGCGCAACCTCTTTTCCAGATGAATCCCGATGGAACAGGGCAGGCGGAATATTACGGAATGAACAGCTGGTTCCCGACAACGGTGGCACAGATTCGCCAAATCCCCGGCACTCGTAAGTTGATGGGAGTTTTTATGGGGCATCATACTCCTCAACATGGCAAATTGGGTATTATAGATCCCGAAGCCGGACGCGATGAGAATGAAGGTGTCATGTTCGTAGCTCCGGTTCACAAACCGGAACCGGAGCGTATTGACGGCTATGGGAAGTTTACCGATCAGTTTCAGCACCCTTTCCCGTTGAGTGAGACGGATTTTTTAATTTCCTATACTCCGTTGGGCTATTACGTCGGACATCCGATGGAATTTGGCGTTTACTGGATGAATGCGGACGGAGAACGTGAGTTGTTGGTTTCTGATACGCGTATATCCTGCAATCAACCTGTATTGGTTGCTCCTCGCAAACGTCCGTTCCGCCGTTCATCTTCGGTAGATTATACAAAGAATGAAGGTGTATATTATATGCAGAATATTTACGAAGGTAACGGATTGAAAGGGGTGAAGCCGGGTACAATCAAACAGTTGCGTGTGGTAGAAATCCAGTTCCGTGCAGCGGGTGTAGGCGAAGTGAATGGTAATGATAAAGGGGGAGGAGCTATCATGAGCTCTCCTGTAGGAGTAGGTAATGCAGCTTGGGACGTGAAGAGAGTGTTGGGTGTGACGGAAGTACAGCCCGATGGTTCTGCTTTCTTTAAAGTGCCTGCACGCAAACCTCTATATTTTCAGGCATTGGATGAAAACGGACGTGTCGTTCAGACGATGCGTAGCTGGTCTACTTTGCAACCGAACGAGGTGCAGAGTTGCGTAGGATGTCACGAGCATAAGAATACGGTTCCCGTAGCAGGGCATCCGGTATCTATGGCCATGAACAAAGGTATCAAGGCATTGGCTCCGGAAGATGAGATGGGTGAACGCAATTTCAGTTACCTGAAAGAAATCCAGCCTATCTGGGATAGACATTGTATCTCTTGTCACGATGGAGTGAAGCAGCCAATGAGCTTGAAAGGTGAATTGAAAGTAATGGATAAACCAAGCAAAAGAAAATATACGGATTCGTATTTGAGTTTGACCCATGCTACCCAGAATAAAGATGGAGGAGCATGGCGAGGTAATGCACACCATCCGGAAGTAAACTGGATCAGTGCTTTGTCCGAACCTACATTGCTGCCCCCTTATTTTGCAGGTTCTAACACGAGTAATCTGATTAAACGTCTGGAAAGCGGACATGGAGGTACTAAGTTGACTCCGCAGGAAATACGAAAAGTGGCTCTTTGGATTGACTTGCTTGTTCCTTTTATCGGAGACTACCGCGAAGCGAACAACTGGTCGCAAAAGGATCTCGACTTCTACAACTATTATGATAAGAAGCGGGAAGCAGCCCGTGCGGAAGATCAGGAGAATATTCGTCAATACATTCAATCCCTTCAAACTAAACAAGAGAAAAAATGAAAAAGAAGATATTGATACCTGTTGGTATGGCTGCTCTGTTTCTTTGTGCGTCTTGGCAAGCAGCGGAAACGACGGTTTCGCCGGACCGTTTGTTTTTGGCAGACAACGGGAAATCCTTGTTTGTAACAAACAGGGCAGGTTGTGAACTCATCAAGATGTCGTCCGACGGGCAGAAAATGGAAAAGAAAGTCTCTTTCTCGTCTCCTGTCAATGCCATGACGCAGGATGCGAATGGAAAACTTTGGGTGGTATGCGACGGAAACTACGGTACGATGTACGAATTGGACGGCAAGAAACTTTCGGTGCAATCTAAAACAAAAAGCGGAGCTACTCCTTCGGACATTCTGTATAATCCATTGTCAAAGTCTCTTTGGGTGACGCAACGATTCAATAACGAACTTTGGGAGATTGACCCGGCAACCCGTAAGGTGAAAACTAAAATCGCTGTCGGCCGTGAACCTGTGTCGATGGCTGCCTTTGCGAGTGATTCTTGCCTGTTGATTGCTAATAATCTGCCGGAAATGCCTTCTACGGCTTATCCGATTGCTGTACAGCTCGATATGGTCGATGTACTTTCGATTGCATCCGCAGTACTTCTAAACTTTCTGAACCCATATGAGTTCGCATCCGCTTCACTTTCAGTTATAAGTTCTAAAGCCATAAGATATATCCTGCACGGCTCTGTCCTTCATGGTTGGTATTCCCAAAGATCTTGTCTTGCCATTTGCTTTGGCTATGTTGACCTTCCTCAGCGGGAAGGCCTTATATCCTCTCCTTTTCAATAAACATATAGCTTCTATTTTCTTGGCATCAGTGTCCCACTTCATATGGTCAACCCCTGCCGTACGTTTACCTTTATTGGAAGTTACTTTCCTTATCGCCAATGCCTTGGCTTCGTAGGAAGTGGCAAGTAGGTACCGTAAGGCCTTTACCTTGTTGTACCTCTTTTCTTTGTGGGCCTTTGCTATTCGGACCTGCAGTTTTCTCACCTTACGCTCATATTTGGAAGAATCGATATCTTTTCATGTCGTGTTTCGTACGGTTAAAGATGCACACTCGGCTTTTGCCTTGCTCATTTGCAGTTTCTTCATTTTATTAAAGTTCTACAATCGTTTCACAAAGAATTACCCTGCGGAAGTCTGCCTGATTTCGCATGGGGTGATGTTTAAACCTCTATCCTCCGCATTACACAGAATCATTCACTTTCTCCGCAATCCTTTACCCGCACCACATTCGGCTTTTCTTGCAATTGGCTTACCTGCCTGACATAGACAGGAGAAATACGGGTTTACCAAGTTCCGTACAAGTAACTGACGCCCGACTTAGAGCCCGCCCCTCCACCGCCAGTATGATGTCCGTGTAGCCTTACATTCCCAAAAGACTATCCTGACTACCCACCTTTTGGCTATAGCTTATAAATATCCGTAAGCTATTTCTTTATTACGATGGTGTAGCGATTCACATATGTTACTCATATCAGTCAGCCTAACAGCCTATACATTGGATATTTCTGTAAAGGACTGCATTGTCAAGAGGGCTTCGCACTAAACCATGACTGGTAAAGCACGCCTCTTTAGACTACTATTGACAGAACAATAGGTTCAGGCACAGTGCTGAACAATTACTTGTACGACTTCTTGTCGCACGGAATACCTAAAGATACAAAAAGGCCAACTAATTCGCAATAATTTGGCTATGAATTAGTTGGCTAATTTTATATTATTTAATAAATACCCCTATTCAGTTCGATTAATGGAGCTGAACTATAAATTTGGACGTTTGCCTTCTTATACAAGATTGACATTCATTGTTTCCGCTATTGTTTTGTTTTCAATCAGCATTCAACTGTATCAACATGAACAGTCGTTTGAAAACTTGAAACTCATTTTCCAAAAACATAAATAATCAACAGATTATTAAAGGTAATCAGTTGGACTATACATTATCTCAGAAAATATATCTATTTGACCTTCATTATATCTTTCAACAGTCCCAACGGCTCATCTGTAGTGATAAAGTCGACTTTATCCCAAAAGTATTGCATGTCCTCTTTTTTATTAACCGTCCATACATTCACTTTTAGCCCCAAGGCATGGCAACTTTCAATCCAATCGGTATAACGGTAAAATTCAGAGAAGTGATAATCCGGTCCGGCACTACCCAATTCTTTCAGTTGTTGTGGAGATAAGTCCCCTTTCAGATAATATACAGGAGTGCTTGTGGGAGCCTGACGGATCAGTTCCTTTAATGCGTGAGACGAAAAGGTGATATATATCATCCGGGGTTCGAGTCCCATCTTCTTTATCATCGAAACGATCTCTTCAACAGCTTTTATCTCCCGTTCGGGTTTACTATGAGCTTTCAACTCCAGCACCAGCTTCAAAGATGTTTTCCGCTTAGCTGTTTCCAGAAGCTCTTTTAAGGAGGGTACGCATTCTCCATTCGCTAACCATAACCCGGTTAATTCCTTCAGAGTGGACTCTTCAACCTTATGCCCTTGAATAATCCCATCATGGCTAACCACCAAACCATTATCTTTTGTCAGCCAGACATCAAACTCCGAACCATAACATCCTATAGAATCCGCTTTCAACAAAGATGTAATGCTATTCTGTGCTGATCCTTGGGTTTTCCAGAAACCACGATGGGCAATCACCCGTGTTTGTGCCGAAGTATTGGCAATCATAAACATAATTGCCAATAAACACATTACCTTTTTCATTTTGTCCTTTCCTCTAATTGTTAGTTATATAAGAGCTGATTCTCTAGTATCCCGGATTCTGCACTAGATTGGGATTTACTTCTATCTGATCTTGTGGAATAGCAAGCCAATAGTTCTTGGGAGCGGTAAAATTACGAACGCCGGTTTCTTTCATGTCCGTAAGTTTATAAAAACTATCAGCGGTTTTTCCGGATAATGTCCAGGATTTCTGATAACGCATCATTTCAGTATGGGCAATTTTCCAACGGCGCATATCATGGAAACGTCTGCCTTCCATAGCCAATTCAATGGAGCGTTCATCATGTAATATTTCGCGCAACTTCTCTCCTGAAGGAATACCACCGGCTTTTGCCCATGAATCTGCAAAGGTAGGTAATCCGCAACGTTCACGTACTTTATTCAAATAGGACAGACTGGCAGTACTCAGTGTGCCGCTATATTCGAAATCCGCTTCTGCATAACTCAGATAGAGTTCGGCCAGACGCATATAAGGAAAGCACCAACGGTTGTAGGTTATTTGATCGGTAGTCCTATTATAGGTATCATATTTAGACACCCATTTCTGACAATAATAACCGTTGTCCGTTTGATACTCATCCTTGGCATTGCCATTATTCTGCTGCATTTCACCACGTCTGCATTTGAGCACTATTGTCTTTCCCTGCACGTCATAATTTCCACGATCAAAGCCAATAGAGGCATAAAAGCGCGGATCACGATTCCTGTGAAAACGTACCGTACTATCACCTGGTGCAATGGAATACGGATCAAGCTTCTTAGTCTCGGGGTCATCTGCCCAAGGTAGACCGTTCTTGGTATAATACCTACTCACACAATCCCACGTCGGGAATAAGGACCCTCTAAAACCTTTGGTCGAATAACTTGTAAATTCAACACGAGGAGCCATATTCTTGATACAGTAGGAAATAGTTCCCTGTTCAGCAAAGCCAAACAGGACTTCATTCCAGTTAAATCCGCTACCACTGATCCCATCACCGACAAAGGCTTCATGATAGTTTTTCTTCCCTTGCTCCAAGTCATTGGTCGAATTTCCATAAAGTTTGTAACCGTTCTCTTCGCAAAGGTCTATGGCCTCTTTGGCAGCATCCATCGCTCTCTTCCACTTTTCCCGGTCATAAGTCTGGTTAATCAGAAAAGTGCCGTCGGGGTTTTTAAA
>ERZ779922.1789-NODE-1789-length-14086-cov-3.459768_pt1 | contig 14086 bp, 10 predicted proteins | sample MGYA00511544_ERZ779922 | MGnify/ENA primary metagenome ERZ779922 (study PRJEB29588, sample SAMEA2154516) | human gut metagenome | biome: human gut; feature: human-associated habitat; material: faeces | place: Denmark | collected 2008/2010 ... | reverse complement strand
CTCTTTCTTTTCTTTCTTTTTTGCCATATTATATGGAATTTATTAGTAGTTCAATCATTGATAGGATACAAAGTAAACAAATTTTTGGTTAGTTTGTTGTCAAGGTCTGTTTATTTTTTGATTTGCTTTTCTGTGAAGTATTAAGTCGATAGAGAAATATTGCTTGATTATTTATAAACAGAAAAAGAGGCATGTCATCCCGACACACCTCTATGTATACTTAAGAGAGATTTATATTATTAAATTAGTCTTTTATACAGCGTATAGGAAAACCACGTTTGGGGGTTATTCCATATTTAGAATAAGTTATTCCATAGCTATTATTACTAAAAGTAATATTTCCTGCTCCTTGGCTTTGCATTTCTGTGGTCCAGAAATCAGCACCACTTTCTGACCAGCCAAAGCTTCCTGTTTGATAGCATTGTCCGGAAGGAATAATTGTAAGTCCGTAAGTATTACGAGGTCCATTTGCCAAGTCAGGGTTCATGTCGGAGTTTCCGGAAGCACTCCATCCTTCAAGACCTGCTAATGCTGACCAAACATTCTTGCAATTTGGATCAGAGTGTTTGTCTCCAAAATCATCTTCCCATACATCTCCTTCAACAGGGGGTAATTGTTCAGCTACAAAATTTTCTAATATTTTCCACTCTGCTTTACTAGGTAGGTGCCATCCACTTGGACAGATTCCTTGTACTCCACTTGGTACAGCATCTGCGTCCTTCCCTTCTTCATTTTCTTTATTCATTGCAGCATACCAATTATATAGAACTCCATATGTTTTGTATGTTTCAGTATTTTTTGCGGCATTTACATCTTCACCATCGTAGTCATAAACGAAATAAAGAGGTTCTCCTTCGCAAGCAGCAGGTTTATTTACTTTAGGTAAATAAGCTAGATTTTCAGCCATCCATGTCTGCTCACCGATTTCTACGGTTTTGTATACATGGTTGTCACGTGAATCAACCATTTCTCCTTCGCCTGGTTCAGGAGTGGGTTCCGGCTTTGTCAGAGTGATGTTAACTTCGCTTGTAGCCATTGTTCCTTGATCACCTTTGACAGTTAATTCAATTTTTAATGCTCCTTCGGTTTGGTTAGCTTCAAATGTATAATCATAGCTAAAAGGCACTGCGGTAACTTCTGATATAGCTTTGCCTCCTACTTTTAATGTGACGTTTGAGATTTCACCAAAGTCAATCGTAGCTTCTCCTTTGATTGTCATTTTTTCTGCAATGTTTACCGTAGCTCCTTCAGCAGGTGCAGATATGGAGCATGTAACGTGTTGCTCGGGAGTAGGATCGTTGTTGTCGTCACCACAAGCAATTAGTCCTAAGACTGCGAATAAAAAGAATCCAAATTTTTTCATAAATGTATTTATATTTAGTGAGTAATAATATAATCGTTAGTCTTTGATGCAACGGACAGGAAGACCTACTCCCGGATTGAATTCTGCATTGGTTACAAATGTGTGGAGGTCTGACCATAAACGTACGGTGATACCGAATTCAGGTCCCATTTGTACTCCAGCTGTCGAACTCCACCAGCCGGCACTGTAGCAGGAATGCATCCAGTCTTCGTCACCTGCACATGCACGGAATCCGATGGGTAGACCGTTGAATAAGGTTGCATTATTCTTTTCCATTTCTACGCCAACCCAAGTTGGTTGAGGTTCTATTTCTGTATATTCCGGCAGCATCCACATTGTTGTTGAAGCTAAAGCTTTTGCTATTGCTGTTTCGTCTACCTGACCATCATTCATGATAGCGGCCATGCCGGAGTCTAAAACATATTTAGATAATGTCTGCCATTCTTTTTGTGAAGGAATATGCCATCCGTCAGGACAAACACCTTTTATATTCCGTGTTTCATCTTCTCCTAATGCTGTTTCACCTTGAAGTGCTGCAGGTAAGTTATAGTAGGCTCCATAAGCTTTTAAATAAGCTTTTCCCAAGTCTGTTTTGATATCACTGTCGAACATAACATAATATTTGGGCGCTGTTGAAGATATATCAAAATTCTGTTCCGGTAAATAACGTAAATTCTCTGCCATCCAGATTTGTTCTGCAAGTTGTATCGTCTTGTATACATTTCCATCACGTGTATCTGTGAGGTCTTCTCCATATTGAGGGGGAGCAGGCCTGTTTCCTTGTTCTGTTGTCACTGTAATAGTTGCCAAAGCACTGCCTTCATGATCTCCTTTGACTGCTAATTCAATTTTCAACTCTCCTGGTTCAGCTTCCTTGGGGAAAGTATATTCATAATAGAATGGAACCGAACTTATGTCGGTAATAACTTCTCCTCCTACTTTAAGTTCAGCGGAGATAATTTTACCATAGTTAGTCGTTCCTTCTCCTCTGATAATCAGTTTGTCTGATATTATAACGGTTTCTCCGTTAGTCGGCATAAATATCTCACAGCTTACCTGTTGGTCTGGAAGTATTTCTCCTCCTCCGCCTGCGGTGCTGTTGTCATCTTTACAGCTTGCACCAAGTAATCCTAATGCCACGATAAAGCTAGTTAATAGTATCTTTTTCATATGTTATTGGATTATGTCTTCTTTAAATAGAATACAATTAATAAAAATAGACAGATTGTCTATAACTTTCTGTAGTTTTGCATCTTCATATACCCGGAAAACAAAACCGAAAGGATCATTTTCTTTTATTCCGGAAAAAGCGAAAACGAATGTTCCGTCTGTTAACATTACGGGGCCTAATGAGATTGTTACAGAAGGATCTTTTACATAATATAGATCAGAGCTAAGAATTTCGAATGAGAGATATAAATTGTCCTCGAAGACTCCTAGGTTTTGACCGGCCCCAAAAGCCAGGCAATTATCTATGGCTTTTGCTTTCAGTTTGTAAGGCAATCCGGTTAGAATGTTTGAAAGCAGGTATGTTCCGTCTTCCTGTTTCTCAATGGTGACATCTTTCAAACCGTAATTCATTTGCCCGTCTGAAAACATGCCTTGCCATGTTCCGGTAAGTTCGTCAACATCATATTGTATTACCTGATAAGAAGCCGATCTGTCTTTTGCTGCCACATTGACAATAGCTCCTCTCATTTTTCCGGAGGTATTTTCTTTTACCTTGAAATTTATTCCCTTCGCATTCTGTTCAAATGACAACCATTCTTGAGCTTCTGCGGGTATGTCTATTGTATAATCGAAAGAACTTTGTAGTTTTATTGGCAGAGTAGCTGCTTTATTGTCGGTACGGAGCATCCATTCGTCTTTGCCGAAGATGAAAACAGCTCCGGATTGATTGATGTTGAATGTTTCTGTCTCTACTCCGTTACTGATTGTCAATAAAGCATTTCTACCGGAGTACCCGGTATTTTCTTTTACTTCGAATACCACTTCATTAGGATTTACTTCTTTCAGCACACACCAATCGACGTCAACATCTGCTGTTATATTTCCTGTTGACTGAAGTTGTATGTATCCTTTTCCGCCGGTAGCTTGGAAATTAGTATTTACAGCTTTGATTTCTAACTTGGATTCGCTGCTTTCCGTATCATTGCATCCTGCTATTGCTACGCTGCAAAGTACAAATAAGAATATATTAAAAAGCTTTCTCATAATTGTATTAATTACCTTCGTTTTCTTTTTCCATTAAGATTGAGTTATACCAGCTCCAGTAACCCATTAGTCCGGAGGTTGAATATTCATCAGATGAATAAGCCCAGATTATCAATGATGTATTTTCCTGGCTTGCTTTATCCGCAAAGTAAAAAGTGAAAGGGTTGCTGTTTGTCGTCACATTTACCAATCCGTTGCGTAGGCGTGATGGCAAACTTAATTCTGTGTGAGCATATCCTTCTACACCTGCCGCACACGCAAAGTAGTAAGACGATGAAGAAACCGGACTTATACTTTGTGAATCTAAGATCAGTTTTCCGCTGGCTTTGTCATACAGAAGAGTGAAGTTGAATCCGCCAATACTTTTCAGAGTATAACTTTCTCCTCTGACTTTAGGAGTGATGGTTACAGATTGTGAAGTTGGACCTTCATCGTAATCGTCAACCGTTGCAGTGTAGGTACCGATATAGTCTTCATATTGCAGATAGTTTTCGGGATAATACTCTTTTAATACAATATCCGTTGCATCTACATCGGTACAAACAAATAGCCTGAACTTTTTATCCCATTTGAAGTGCTGGACTTCAACTCCGTTGACATTATATGGAGACTGTAACTTCAGCCCTTTTTCTGTATAAATATATGGTAAACTTTCTGCACTGCTATAATCGGTACTGTAAACGGAGAATGTAGACATTGTGCCATTGTCACGTATAAAGTAGTTCAGTACTTGGCCCCCTTTCTCCATGCGATATGTATTCAGAAAAGCATCTTTCTCGATGTTAATGATATCCTCAAGCTGGATACGCCATGGTATATCTTTGGGCATAGGCGTCATTTCCATTATATTTTTATATTTTTTTCCTTGTAGAATAACCTTGTCGGGAGTTGCGCTCATGATAATAAACTCATAATCTCCTCCCACGTTCATGTTCAGGCCTAAAGGACCTGAAAACATGTGGATTAGCTGGTTGTATGAGTCGAAAGTGAGCATAGTGCTTTGTTCCGATTTAACTTGATACAGGGAGGTTATTATGGTACCCGGCTTGTAACCTTCTGCTCCTGCTTCCGACGCCATTTCTACCTGTTTTCCATCAAATTTCATTAGTAGGGTGACTGCACCTGCAGAATAGTTGCTTCCTATGTAATATTCCAGTTTCCATCCGTTCGGAACATCTTTAAGAATCTCCTGACATTTTATTACATCGGCTGTAGCTCTGTTGGCGGATGATTCGTCGAATATTTCTTCTTCAGAGAAAAGACAAGATTGTAATACAATGCAAGTCAATGCCAGAAGTGTGTATATTGATAGATATTTCTTCATAATTTTCATAGTTTATTCAATAATACTTAAGTCTACATTGCCGTTTGCTATATCATCTTGGCGGCGTAGAACGATGTCGCGTAATTCGTCCAGATTGATTCCCCAGGTTTGTTCCATGTAACTATAGACTATTTCGAATTTCTGTTTGATAAGTGCACGACCGCTTTCACCGGCATTTTGTAGCATATTATTCCAGTAGTCTTCTGTATTTGTGACGTACACCGCAATGTTTTCAACAAAATCTTCACGTGATTCACTCATTGCGTAGGAAGTGACAAATCCTTGTTGCCATGCATTGCGGTTAGCTCCCACCATATACCAGTCGCTGCCGATATAGGCATTTTCTGTGATACGATCAAATGCCGGATCATAGTTTTTGGTTTGATGCAGGATGTGGGCGAACTCATGATGCATTGTTTGGAAATAGTATTCGTTTAGCAGATTGATATCTATTTTATCAGGATTGATGTCATTTACATTGTATAATGTAATTTTCATACCACCTTCTGCCGTTCCCAATACCATGGTGCCATTGTCTTCATAGGCAGGAGAGCCGATAAAGTGAATGGTCTTGGGGATGTATTGACGTAAGAAGTCCGGATTACCGGTCGCTTCATCGTATGCTTCCAGCCATACATGTTTGATAATTTTAGCCAGTACTACGGATTTTTTATAGTCGGCAGGAGCTAATACATGTGTCATATCGCTCTCGTTATCTTCCATGCGATATTTCAATGCAATGTTGTACGGATGGGTGTAATTACCCAATATCCAGTTGTCGAATGGGCTGCGTTCTACTTCTTCTGTAGAGAAGATGCTGTTTGCTTTGTCCACGCCCTCGTTGTTGTTGCAAGCTCCCAGTCCGCAGGTTAGTGTTATGATTAAACTATATATGATGTATTTCTTCATATTTTTCCCTCCTTAAGTTAGTTAGTCATTTCTTGGATTTGGTTGCATACCTGCCGTAATGACACTGGCCGGTAGTTGAATTGCACGTCTGGGGTCATTCGTGTCCATCTTGTCGGTGATATTCACCAAGGTATAACCTTCATAATAGCGGCGGTAGATTACAATGCCATAGCGCTTTATATCTTGCCATCTAAGTCCCTCTTCTAAAGTTAACAGGCGTCTCGCATGTAGAATACAGTGTATCAGATTCTCTTGCATTCCTTTTTCTATTACAAAATCCGGATGCAATTCCTTTTTTACCGTCGGGGCTTCCGGTGTGTAATATTTTAATTGAGCATAAAAATCATTGATTGTCTCTTTGGACAAGGTTTGTGTATTTTTCGTAAAGGCTTTCTGCCAGGCGTCTATATCGGCTGCAGCTTCGTCGTAACGTTTTAGTAATGTGTAAGCTTCAGCCCGGCAAAGTAATGCTTCATCGGTAGTGAAAGCAGGATACAGCATATAACCGACCCAGCTGTTGCCTGATGTGAACTGCTGATAGATGACTAAACGGCGGAATCCGTTCTTGATAGAGCCACCAGGCGCAAATGGGATTTGGTGGTAGCTTGACTGGTCTCCCCATGGACCTTCGGATTTACAACTTTCCGAGGCAGTAATATTATTCATGCAGTATCTTTCACAGTTGGCATAACCCGGATCGGAAACCAATGGCCAATATGAAACTGCTGATATTACCAGTAGATTTGCCCGATTATCTGCATCTACATAAGCGTTCGGCTGTATGTTCTTGTTGGGAGATAAAGCTCCTAATGCAGCCCAGTCACGTAAATATTGGGAAGCATTCGTGCCGAGTACTATATTGGCATAATTGATAACCTTCTGGCAGTTAGAAAAATCCGGCTGTGTGTAATATAGATAAAAGCGGGCAGCAAATGCATAGGCAGCCTTTTTATTAAAATGATATTTCACTCGTGAGTAAATATTGTCGTCGATTAGAGGCAATCCTTCTTCTAAATCGGCTGCGATATTTTGATAGACTTCAGCAACAGTTCCGCGTGAGTATTGTGGATTTACAGATGTTTCCGGTTCCTTTATGTAAGGTATACCTAGGTCTTTATCTGCATTTGTACCATACGCTTTGCAGAATGTGGTAGCTAGTACGAAATGATTATATGCGCGACATATTAGAGCTTCACCTCTTTGTGCTGACAATGATTGAGGGTTTCCCATTTGCTTGATGGCTGCCAGGGCTTGGTTGGCCGATGCAATCGAGTTATAACAATCATTCCATAAGGCATGAGGTGAGTCTTGATTCTCTTCAGTGGTTTGCTGCCAGCGATACAAGTGCTCGTTTAACCGGAAAAGATAGCTGTATGCTTTACTATTTTCATCAATGTTGTCACTGTAGAATTCGCCTATATGACAGTTGGTGGTCATTGGGTATGCAGATACCAATACTTTGGTAATGCTCTCTTCGGTAGTTAGTTCAGTTCGGTTGTCCGGCATTTCATCCAAAAAATCACTACAGGAGGTTATTCCCAGGCATAAGGTTGAAATGACTGCTGTATATAATACGTTTTTATATTTCATCATTTTTATAATTATCTGAATGGTTAAAATCCTAATCTAAGAGTTAATGTGAACTGACGGGGTACAGGGGAGGCAACTCCACCGGTATTGAAGAATTCCGGGTCCTGTCCGTTTAGCTTTTTATCTGCGTAGATTAGGAATAAATTGGTAGCCTGAAGTTTCAAAGATAAATTGGATATCTTTGCTGATGTAATCCATGATTTTGGAAAATCATAGGACAAGGAAATTTCTTTCATACGAATAAAGTCTCCTTTGGCAATTCGTTCTGTAGAGTAATTATAGGCATTATATGCATACATCAAATCTTTATTATCTTCATATTGACGTTTGGAAATGATGGCAGGGATATTGGTATGCTTCTCATCACCCGGAACTGTCCAGCGATTTTTGAATTCACGGGGCATAGAGGATAAGTCACTGTATTGATAATTGAAGCACGGATTTAAACGTACTACATTACCAAATGAATAGGTGATAAATACATTTAGTTTGAATGCTTTATAGGTGAAGATATTACCAAAGCTACCTGTTATAGTAGGATCAGTGGGACCTTCATATTTTAGATAGTCTATATTGTCACGTGTTTGGAAATCAATATCAGTACTGGTTATTTTTCCATTGATATTATACATTGGGATACCATTTGAACTTAGGCCGACAAATGGGATAGAGAACAAACCACGCACCGGGTAGCCCTGACGCGCAAAACCGTAGCCTGAAACCAGATCCATCACGCTGGAACGGGCGTTAAGCTCGGTCACTTCATTTTTTGCTTTGGAAAAGATGAAATCTGTATTCCATGAGAAGTCTTTCGATTGGATATTCTTGCTTGAGATGGTGAATTCAATACCATGTGACTTCATGGAGGCTATATTGGCATATTTATAAATAGAACCACCTACTCCTTGTGTCGGAGTTATACCAATCAGGTCATAGTTGTTGCGTTTATACCAGTCGATTGAGAAATTGATCCGGTTGTCTAAGAATCCCATATCAGCACCGATGTTTAATTCATGCTTCTTTTCGTAAGTCAATTCGCTATTTTCGGGGTCGGATACATAAAGTCCGGTTTCCTGTCCGCTGGTGAAAGGGCGAAATGGTGAATAGCTGGTGATTATGGCATGTGAATTTGTTACATATTCCGGACCTCTGTCGGCAGTTAAAGAGTAGGATGCTTTGAATGTCAAATGTGACAGCACGGAGCTGAGTGTTTCGAAGAAATTTTCTTCATGTACATTCCATGCTCCTGAAATATTCCATGTAGGTAACCAGCGGGAAGAACGGCTTTTTCCCATGCGGTTGGTGCCTTCATAGCGGAATGTTCCGTTTACTGTATAACGGCCATCATACGAATAGGTTGCATTGGCAAAACCTGCTACACTCCTTGTTGTGGTATGGTTTAATCCATAATAATTTTCACCGGACTCAATACCTTTCTTGAAAAATTCATATACGTACGATGGAATTTCGCCCATTGTATATTGCATTCCCCATCCTTGAAAATAATTCTGCATGCGTTTTAAATCATTCACCTCCATACCAGCGAAAAGATTGGTTATATGCTTTTCTGCAAATAAATGATTCCAGGATGCTGTGGCACGAAAGTCTACTCCCAGCATGCGATAGTCCTTACGCTGGTAAATACCGCCTTCCGGCAGTATGCTGATGGGTAAAGCATAAGGATTGTCGGGGTTGGTGTAGAGTAAATTATTGTTGTCACGAATAGTGGCGTCATCCATTCCTGTGCGATATGCTGTTGCCTGATTCGAGTGGTCTTTAATATTATGTTCTTGCGAAGAAGCTTGATATCTGACTGCTCCTAATGCGCTAAGCTCTAATTCTGGAAGTGCTTTCCATTTTACTTCTCCTTGGAATTTAACGTCAACTACGTTTAAGTCCATATAATTGTTATCCAATTCATGGAGGATATTGAATGGTGCGTAGTTAGCTGTATAGTTGACTGCCGGATCCAATGCGCGTGATGTGTTTAGTGCATACGAATATGGATTGATGTCAAATTGACGGGTGACTTCTCCACTAGCTGCATTCACTTCAGAACTTAGTGTTCCGGGCGCTTTCTGCTTACGGTAGGAAGCACTGGATATTAAATTTATAGATAAATTCTTATATATATTATATGTTGTATTTAAATTAGCTGTATAGCGTTTTACTTCACTTTGCTTGTACCACCCCGGGTCTGACATGGCACTTAATGAAGCATAGAATGAAGATTTTTCTGTTCCGGAAGTGATACTGACAGAATGATTTTGTGTGATATTGTTGGAAAATAAAGTATCAAACCAGTCGGTATTTCTCATTTCCGCTTCACGCAGGTAAGCGTTACGTGCTTCCGGAGTGTTGGCAAGTCCGAATTGTCCTGTAACCGGATTGTATTGATTGATTAACTGATACATACGTCCATACACTCCGCTATCTTTTGCACGGTAAGTATCGCTATTGTTGAGCCATCCTTTTTGTTCCATTTCTTTATAGATTCCCATTTGTTCCTGTGAATTCATGATATTGAATTCTTTATAACTGGGAATCATACGAGTTGTAAATTCACCGGTATAGCTGATTTTGCTGACACCGGCTTTTCCCTTTTTGGTGGTTACTACAATAACCCCTGCCATGGCTCGCGCACCGTAGATAGAGGTTGCTGATCCGTCTTTCAATATTTGAAAGCTTTCAATATCATCTGAATTCAATCCGGCAATAGCTGAACTAATCAATGTTTCGGCATCTCCTGAGGATAAGTCATCCGGACCTACGTCGATAGCATCTTCCATGATGACTCCATCTACCACCCATAGTGGCTTTGAACTACCGAAAATAGATGTAGCACCACGTACCCGGATTTTTGGGGCGGTACCAAATGTGCCGGAAACATTTTGTACAGATACGCCTGCAGCACGTCCTTCAAGTCCCCGGCTGATATCAGGCAAACCATCTAGTTTGACCTCATCTGCGGACAATTGTTTGGTTGCTCCTGTAAACAGACGTTTGTCCATTTTCTGCATACCTGTTACTACTACTTCAGATAATGTTTGTACATCAGGCATTAATGTAACATTCATATTTGGAGCAGGAGTCAGGTCCTGCGGTTTCATTCCTATATAGGAAAATTGTAACAGGGATTTATTGGATACATTTTCTATCGAGAATTTTCCATCTATATCCGTTAATACACCGGACTTACTTCCTTTGATGACAACGGTTGCACCAATGAGCGGCTGTCCGTCATCACCGGAAATAACCACTCCTTTCACATTGAATACTTTCGCCTGTTTGGAAGGACCTTTGATAGTAATTGTGATAAATTGGTCTTCAATATGATATTCCAGTGGCTTATTGGCTAAGATTATATCGAGAGTCTGCTCTATACTCTTATCCTTGACGGAGCCAGAAACGGTGAATTTCTTGACATCGTCATACGTAAACAGGATCTTATATCCGGATAGTTTTTCTAAACGTTTTAGTACGGACGGCAACCGTTCGTTGCTAATTTCAATCGTGATTTTCTTTTGCGATTGCACCTGAGCATTTACTTGGTAGGGTCGGAAACATAATACGCATAGAAAACACACAATAAGTAGGTTCCAATTATTTCTCATACGTTTGTCTTTAATAACACTATTTGAACATGTTTATATAACTAGTGCGTATGAGAAGAAAAAATGGATACCCCTTTTGCGATTTATTTTTTAATAAAAGTGATATTTTGTTGTATTTTGCATAGATTAGTTATACTTATGCAATAAAAATCTAGTCTACAGTAAGCGTATTGCCTTGCAAGGTGACTGTCACTTTTTTCATTCTATTAAGTAATGAGATCGTATGTTCCAGGTCTTTGGTACGATCGGATATAAAGTGCATTTTATACTCCATCGCTTCTTTGTTTCTGAACTCTATGTTTACATTGTACCAACGTCCCAAATTTTGCATAATATCTTTCAATGTGACATTGTCAAAGTAGAAATAGCCGTCTTTCCAATAAACATAGGAGTCTAGATCTACTTCTGCCAGGATAAAGTTGCCATCAGATTGCAGATGTGCATCTTCTCCCGGATATAGTCTGGTATATGATCCTCCTTTGGTATTGCTGACTTCTACTTTTCCATTAATAAGCACTACATGAGTATCTTCAGGAGTATAGCTGCGTATATTAAATTCAGTACCGAGAACGCGGGTTTGTACAGTTTTGGTTTTTACGATAAAAGGTCGCTCCGGATCTTTGGCCACTTTAAAATAAGCCTCACCTTCTAAAGTGACGATACGTTCGTCGCCAATAAAGGCCGTTGGATAGACAAAGTTACTATTGGCATTGAGCCAGACCTCCGTGCCGTCACATAACACTACCTTGAAACTTTCACCGCGTGGAACAGTGAGTACATGTGTTTGAGTGGTCGTTGAAATGACTTGCCTGTAATCCAATTCTTTCTTTTCGGACTTTGAGATCATTTTCTGTGGTAAGGTTTGATTGTTTGATTGCGGTTCGTCTAATACAATCTTTTCTCCGTTATCTTTTTGCAGAGTGATATGTTGAGGGGCAGCATCAGCAGTAAATACTGTGATTGGTTCCAGGGCAGGGGTCGTCAGGGTATTGATAAGATAGTAAGTTCCAAATAGAACGGCAATCATGGCGGCTATTCCCATACTTACTTTCCAGAAGTTGGAACGCATTCTTGCCGTGTATTGTTTTTTCTTGAATCGTTCTAGCTCCATCTCTATATTGGGTAGTTCCATTCCACTTTTTTGTTGTAGGAAGAGGCTGCTATCCATGATGTCGCGACAAGCCTGCAGGGTTTCTTCATCTTTAAGCATTTCCTGCAGTTGTTCGACGTTTATTTCTGAAGAGCTCTCCATAATGTCGAGTGCCTTCTCTACAGATTTATCTGTACTATCTATATTGTCAATATCTTTATTCATCACTGTTCGACTGTATCATACTTATTTATATTACGTTTAATCATAAAATAAAGACACCTGCTTTATGATTTTTTTGCACATTCTTCACGTATCACCTGTAATGCTTTCACAATATGCTTCCTGACTGCACTGACACTAATATTTAATTCCTCTGCCACTTCCTGATATTTTTTGCGTTGAATATAACATTCTTCTAAAATATGCCTGGTATGTGGAGTCAGTTTTTCCATCGCCTTACTGATATGCATCATTCTTTCATCCTGCTCCTGATACTCCGTCTCAACATAACTTTTGGTCAGTTCGGAATAGATTTGTACGTATTGTTCGTGTGTATTCTGATGCCGCAGGAAATCAATGCTTTTGTTGCGAACGTAGACATATAGATAAGATTTAGCTGTGGCTTTATCTATTTTAGCATAATTGGCCCAAATAAATTCGAAGGCGTCGCTGACAATATCCTTACTAGCCTCCATATTATTAATCAAATGAAATGCGTAATAATAAAGTTGAGGATAGTACTCTTTAAAAAGAAAATCAAAATCGGCCTTATCTTCCACGTGCTTTAAAAGTGTTGAATAGTAAATAAATCGCATTGCAAATAAACAAATAATAATTGAGAAAAGCAAAATGGCTTTTATTTTATATTTATCGTATCTTTGTGGCATCATATTTTTTGAATCAATATTCATGTAGAACCAGGGAAGTAATAATGGAGAGTGTTTTAATTACAGGTGCAAGTGGTTTTATAGGAAGTTTCATCGTGGAGGAAGCGTTGAAACGAAAGTTTGGTGTGTGGGCCGGAATTCGCCCCACGAGTAGCAAGCGGTATTTAAAGAACCGGAAAATTCACTTTCTGGAACTGGACTTTGCACATCCCAATGAGCTTCGCGCCCAACTCTCCGGGCATAAAGGTACTTACAGCAAATTTGATTATATCATCCATTGCGCCGGTGTGACAAAGTGTTCTGATAAAAAGACCTTTGATTATGTGAATTATCTTCAGACTAAATATTTTATAGACACGCTGAAGGAATTGAATATGGTTCCGAAGCAGTTTATATATATTAGCACGTTGAGTGTATTCGGACCTGTACGTGAGAAGGATTATACTCCGATAAGCGGAGAAGATACTCCGATGCCTAATACGGCTTATGGATTGAGTAAATTGAAAGCGGAATTATATATTCAGAGTATTCCCGGTTTTCCTTATGTCATTTATCGTCCTACGGGAGTCTATGGTCCCCGTGAGTCAGACTATTTCCTGATGGCCAAGTCCATTCAGAAGCATGTAGACTTTTCGGTCGGTTTTCGACGCCAGGACTTGACTTTTGTTTATGTGAAGGACATTGTGCAGGCGATTTTTCAGGGAATGGAGAAAAAAGTGGTTCAAAAGGCGTATTTCCTGACAGATGGGAAAATCTATAAAAGTCGTGCCTTTTCGGATCTGATACAAAAAGAATTGGGCAATCCGTTTGTTCTTCACTTGAAATGTCCATTAATTGTGCTAAAAGTTATATCTTTGTTCGCTGAATTCATTGCTACACGTTCCGGGAGGAGCAGTACCCTGAATTCGGATAAATATAAGATAATGAAACAACGCAACTGGCAATGCGACATATCCCCGGTAATGAAAGAACTTGGGTATGTACCCGAATATGATTTGGAAAAGGGAGTTCGTGAAACCATTGCCTGGTATAAAAATGAAGGATGGCTTTAGACTTATTTAAGCGAGTGGAAACCCGGAAGGGGTTGTTTGC
>ERZ779922.1788-NODE-1788-length-14108-cov-4.282360_pt1 | contig 14108 bp, 10 predicted proteins | sample MGYA00511544_ERZ779922 | MGnify/ENA primary metagenome ERZ779922 (study PRJEB29588, sample SAMEA2154516) | human gut metagenome | biome: human gut; feature: human-associated habitat; material: faeces | place: Denmark | collected 2008/2010 ... | reverse complement strand
GGGTAAAGAGATCTCGGATTTTCTTCGGGATCTCTTTTGTTTTCCAAGCGTTGCGGTCTGTCAGTTTATTGACCTTCAGAAAGCAGCGGCCAGCGGCCGCATGAAGGTCTTCGTCAAAGAATTGTTGGGCAAACGGTTTGTCACCTTATCGCTGCGCCGACATACCACATGCATCATCAGGCGCAGTGACTGCGGCTAATACCTGCAAAAACAGCTTGCTCATACAGCGGCCCGCATCCGCAATCCGCAGCGGCATTGCGCATCCAATGCTGCGGCTCCTTTTTAATCAGGTACCGATGTAATTCTCTCAACTGCTCCGAATCCACTTTTTCCCTTGGCTGAGACTATCAATCGCTTTGCTTTGTTTTGCCGTGGGGCAAAATTCGCTTGACCATTGCGCCAGCGGCATACGACAGCGCCCTTAAGGTCGTATGATCAATATCGTATTTCTAAATGGATACGCACTCACCCTCGGAGCTATTTCAATGAGCACCTTCAGCATCATGGGGCCGCACAATACGGATCTGCCGGATCCCTTTGATATTTTTCCAATTGACGATACGGCCGTCTGTTTTATCAAGAATGTTGTTACAACGCCCAACGTTGAAGTGGGCGAATACACCTATTACGAAGACGACGAGAATCCCACGGAGTTTGACCGTAAAAACGTTCTCTACAACCGTCCGGAATTCGGCGACAAGCTCATCATCGGCAAGTTCTGCGCGATCGGTGCGAACACCAAGTTCATCATGGGCGCAGCGAATCACAGCGTATCGACGGTGTCGACCTATCCCTTTAGTCTCTTTGGCGGCAAATGGGCAAAAGCGGCCCGGTCCACTTACGACCTGACGCCGCATAAAGGCAACACCATCATCGGCAATGACGTCTGGATCGGCCGCCGCTCAGTCATTATGCCGGGCGTGAAGATCGGCGACGGCGCCATCATTGCCGCATCTGCGGTGGTGACGAAAGACGTTCCGCCCTACACGGTCGTAGGAGGCAATCCGGCTGAATTTATCCGCCGCCGCTTCAACGACCGCCTGACGGCAATGCTCCTTGAGCTCAAATGGTGGGATTTCAAGCCCGACGATCTCATCAAGGTGCTTCCGGTCCTTACAGATCCTGATCTGGAAAAAGTAGAACGGGAAGTTGAGGCGCTCCTCAAGAGCCGCCGCTGATTTTCGGACCGCTCTCAATGACCGGCGCTTCGTATATGCAATCGAAGCGCCGGTCAACATTTATAAACAGCCTGATAACCTTCCCGATGACGGCATCAATTGTCCGTCGCTTGCGCCCGATTGACTGAAATACGCCTTTTCTCCCATTTGTCGTATTTTGGCCGCAGGTTTTTCTTGTTAACTTGTAAAACATCGAACGATAGAGGCGCGGACGCGAGGAGCCTCGGGCGAGCCGGCAGGCCGGCAGCGACCCCGAGGGGAGGCAGATCCGCCGAATTCGCCGGCATCCTCAGCCTGGGGGACGGCGGATGGGCCTGCGGGAGATACCCGCTGGACTGTCTGCCTGCAAAATGCACGAAATTGATTGGTTTTCGTGAATTTGTGAGCAGTTGCGCTATCTTGACCGGTCAAAGCAGCGTGCACTCTGCCGGCACGTTGTTTTTTGCGCCAGCAGAGATAACGCTCTTTGCTGGCGCTTCTTTTATGTATTTGAGGCTGTCGGCGAGGAGCGCTGAACGTGCAGCAGGATGGTTTCCCTGCTCTTGAGATCGATACTGCGATTTTTCAATCCGTTTCAAGCACCCGCGGATCTCAGGAGTGACCGCACCGCTTCGCCCCTACAATTCCACCCTGCAACCCCAACTACGCACGGTATTCAGCATGTCTCATCCGACAATTCGCGGCTCACTGGTCGCACTTATCACACCTTTCAATGAAGACGGTTCCGTCAATTTCGACAAGCTCGGCGAACTCATTGACTTTCATTTGGCCAACAGCACCGATGCTCTGGTGATCCTCGGCACAACCGGCGAATCTTCAACGATGTCTCACGAAGAAGACAACGCTGTCTGCGAATACACCGTCAAGCGCGTTGCGGGCCGCATCCCCGTTATTGCCGGATCGGGCTCCAACTCTACGCAGACGATGCTCGAAAAGTCGCTCTCCTATGAACGTCTGGGCGCTGACGGTCTGCTCCTCATTACCCCCTATTACAACAAGACCAACGAAGAAGGGATGTACCTTCACTTCAAGACCGTTGCCGACGCCGTGAAGATTCCCTGCATTCTTTACAACGTGCCCGGCCGCACGGGCTGCTCCATATCAGTGGCCAATGTCGCACGCCTCTCGCAGCACCCCAACATTGTGGGCATCAAGGAAGCGAGCGGCAATATGTCTTATGCCGCCAAGGTCGCAAAGTACCTCTCGGACGATTTCGCCATGTATTCGGGCAACGACGACATGATTGTGCCGCTCCTTTCCATCGGTGCTTCGGGCGTCATTTCGGTGCTGGCCAACATCGCTCCGAAGGAGACGCATCAGATGGTTTTCGATTATCTTGAAGGCCGCACGGACGACGCACGACGCGCGCAGATTGAACTTCTCGATGTGATCAACGATCTCTTCATTGAAGTGAATCCGGTTCCTGTCAAAGAGGCTATGAATCTCCTCGGCATGGATGTCGGCGGCTACCGTCTCCCGCTCACGCATATGACTGAAGCCCACCGCGAAACGCTGCGTTCGTCACTCGCTGCCGCGGGCTTTCTGAAGTAAGGAACTCTTCGCTATGAGAATCGCTCTCATCGGTATGGGCCGCATGGGCCGCATGATCCGAGACTGCGCCGCAGACCGCGGCATCGAAGTTGCGGCCGAATTCAATACGGCGACGATCGCTCAGCTCGCCCAGTGCGACCGTATGGATGCCGTCATTGATTTTTCCGCTCCGGCGTCGCTGCCGGCACTCGCGGCCTATGTGCAGCGCACCGGAACGCCGCTCGTTTCCGGCACCACCGGCTATTGCGACGAAGAAGCTGCCCGCGTCAATGCGTTGGGCAGCTACGCGCCCGTAGCGTTGAGCGCCAACTTCTCCATCGGCGTTGCGGTCTTAAAGCACCTCGCCGCAGAGGCTGCCGCCCTGCTGCCGGACTTTGACATTGAGATCATCGAAACGCACCACCGCATGAAAAAAGATGCGCCGAGCGGCACGGCGAAGCTCCTTCTTTCAGCCGTCAACCCCGACGGCACCCATCCGACGGTCTTCGGCCGCGAAGGATTCACGCCCCGCACAGCCGGTGAAATCGGTGTCCACGCTGTCCGCGGCGGCACCGTGGCGGGCGTGCATACCGTGTCCTTCTTCGGCGACGAAGAAGAGCTCTCACTCACCCACCGCGCGGAATCCCGCCGGATCTTTGCAATTGGCGCGCTTAAAACCGCCGAAAAGCTCAAGGACGCCCCCGTGGGTCTGCACACCCTTGACGAACTGCTTTTCGCTCGCCGCTGAGTGCTGCACTTCAACTTTCTAACACTGGGGATTGAATCACCATGATGAACGCACAGGAAATCATTCACTACATCGCCACGGCTGAAAAGAAGACGCCCGTGAAGATCACGCTTCGCGAGAAAGCCGGCGAAGCCCCGATCAGCTTCGGTTCGGCAAAGGTCTTCGGCGTCGGCGACAAAGTGATTTTCGGCGACTGGAAGGAACTCGGTCCGATTCTTGAAGCCAACCGCAGCAAGATCGACGATATGGTCATCGAAAACGACTGCCGCAACTCCGCCATTCCGCTTCTTGACCTCAAAGGCATCAACGCCCGCATTGAACCCGGCGCGGTGATTCGCGATCAGGTGACGATCGGCGACGGCGCAGTGGTCATGATGGGCGCCATTATCAACATCGGCGCGGTGATCGGCGAAGGCACCATGATCGATATGGGCGTTGTGATGGGCGGACGCGCCACTGTCGGACGCCGCTGCCACATTGGAGCTGGCACTGTGCTCGCCGGCGTCGTTGAACCCGCTTCCGCGCAGCCCGTCATCATCGATGACAATGTCTTTATCGGCGCCAATGCCGTCGTGATTGAAGGCATCCATGTGGGCGAAGGCGCCGTCGTCGCCGCAGGCAGCGTCGTCATTGAAGATGTTCCGGCCGGTGCCGTTGTGGCAGGCGTGCCTGCGCGCATCATTAAGGCGCATAAGGACGCCGGCACATCAACTAAGACAGCCTTGGAAAGTGCGCTGCGGCAGCTTTAACTGCACTGCCGACTGCTTTGGGTATCCGGTTTGAGCGGTGTGCCCCAAACAATTCATCGACGGCCGCATGCAGTGCGGCCGTTTCTTCATAAACGACAGCGAAAAGTTTTCTGACTTCCAGGCCGGAAAAGAGCGGCCTTGAAGCGCTCACACACGACTAGTAACTTCCCCTCAATCCTTTCAATCTGCATCTTAAGACGCCGTTGTTGACAGTGCTTCTTAGGCCGAGACGTTAAGCCTGTTGATAGGATGAGACCACTATTGACCGCCGAGCCTGCTCACAGTACCGCATCAACAGCGGTTTAAGCTCTTCTGTCATCTGTCTTTGACCGTCGGCAGCAGTGCTTCGCCCACTCGATTTTTGTTAAGGACATTGCTCTCATGTTCGAGCGCATTCTTAAATACCGCCGCGATCTCCACCAGATCCCGGAACTTGACTTTGATCTTCCCAAGACCACCGCTTATGTGCGCAACGTGCTTGAGAAACTGCCCTGCGAGGTCTTTTCCCCCGACGGTCACGCTGTCTGCGCTTGGTTTGATGCCGGCGCTCATGAAGCCGTTGCCTTCCGCTCCGACATGGATGCGCTCCCCATCTGTGAAGTCTCCGGCGTGCCTTTTTCGTCCAGACATCAAGGGCACATGCACGCCTGCGGACATGACGGCCACATGGCCATGGTGCTTGAGCTTGCGCAGTATGTTGCGTCGGTCAAAGACCGCTTAAAGCAGAATGTTCTGCTGGTTTTCCAGCCTGCTGAAGAGACGACGGGCGGCGCTCAGTTCATCTGCCAGTCCGGCATTTTTGCGCAAAAGAACGTGAAGGCCATTTACGGCTTTCACCTTTGGCCGGATCTGCCGCTCGGACAGCCTGCAACCCGTCCGGGGCCGCTCCTTGCCGCATCGTGCGAAGTCACGGTTGACATTGAAGGCAAAAGCACTCACATCGCCAAAAGCGAAGACGGTGCGGATGCCCTGCTTGCCGCATCCCGCTTTGTCGTGGGTGCAGAAAAGATTCTTGACGATCTTCACGCCGCCGAGGGCCCCTGGTGCACGCTGAAGTTTGGTCTGCTGCAGGCCGGCACGGTGCGCAACGCCATTGCTGCGCATGCTCACCTTGAAGGGTCGCTGCGCGTTTTCAGCGAGTCGGTCTTCAAGATGGGGCGCGATCGCCTTTATGCGCTGGGCGAACAGATCTCTAAGGATCTCGGCGTTAAAGTTCATGTAGATGCCCCTGAAGGCTATCCGCCGGTCGTCAACGATGAAAAACTCTTTGAAGATGCCCAAAAGCGTCTGCCGAACCTCGAAATGCTGCCTAAGCCCCTCTTGATTGCCGAAGACTTTGCCTACTACCAGCGGACGCTGCCCGGGCTCTTCATTCTTCTGGGCACCGGCACCGGGATTCCGCTCCATTCCGACCGTTTCAATTTCGATGAAAAAGTGCTTGAAAAAGGCGTTGAAATCTATAAGCACTTCATTGATTTGAAGGACTAAGCCGCACTTCATTGCTTCTCATTGATCCCGCAGATCCGCAGACCGTCAGCATGGCGTCTCACTCATGCTGACGGTCTTTTTTATGCCGCGTCGCGCTGCTCGAGAGCACCGTTCATGGTCAAACTCCTCGGTCAACGTCATCGATAGGCTGCCGCTCTGACACGCTCGGTGCGGCGCTTTTGCCCTTAAACCCATCTCTTCGCAGAACGAGCAGTGCACCAATATGGTGCAGACATTTCTAAATCAGCGCATTTAAAAGGGCAATGTCGTCAATAAAGCGTTACTACCTATTGACTTTATCTTAAGAAAAAATCACCAGTTTTGAATTAAACGCCGACAGGCATCCCTTCCCCGGGGATCCTTATTCATGCATGTCGATCACCGATTCCGATCGTTTACATCTATTTCTGGGGAGTCATTCAAAAAAATAAAAGTCTTTCTGCTTTTGGCACGGCTTTGGCTTAGGAATAACGGAACGGCACCGCGAATCCCTGAACAAGCGGTCCGACCTCGCCAAAGAAAAGAAAGAGAGGACTCCCCATGAACACAACCCACTCCGTTGCCCTTGTCGATTCGGCGTCCAATATGACGTCAAGGGGCTCTGCGTCTGCAGGCTCCAATGGGAAATCGACTGTGACCGCTGACACTCAGCCCTCGCCCGGCTTCTTTAAGCGATACGGCCTTGTCTTTGCCGTCGCTGCTCTCGGCATCATCTGTCTGATGCCGCAGCTCGCGGACCTCTCCATTGCCGGTCAGCGCATGATCGGCATCATGGCCTTCGCCGTCATTACCTGGGCGACGGGCGCCGTGTCGTTTCCGGTTTCCGCCGGCGTCATCATGGCGCTCATTGCGGTCCTTGTGGGACTTTCTCCGCAGCCCGACGGCCAGGGGCTCATCGGCACGAGCAAAGCGCTTCGCATGGCACTCACGGGCTTCTCTTCCCCCGCCTTCTGCCTTGTCGGCGCGGCGCTCTTCCTTGCGGCAGCCATGATGCAGACGGGGCTTGACCGGCGAATTGCCCTCGTTACGCTCTCCAAAATCGGCACGTCGCCTTCGCGTGTTGTGCTCGGCATCATTCTCTGCGGCTTCATTCTCTCTTTCTTTGTGCCGTCGACCACTGCGCGCGTTGCCTGCCTCGTGCCGATCGTCACCGGCATGGTGCGCGCCTTCGGACTTCCGCTGAAGAGTGCTTTCGGCGCCATGCTCCTCATCACGGTTGCACAGGTCGACAGCGTGTGGAATGTCGGCATCAAGACTGCCGCTGCCCAGAATATGGTGGCCGTGGGGTTCATTCAGGAACTGACCGGTCATGATATTTCCTGGCTTGACTGGTTTGTCGCTGCCGCACCGTTCGCCGCTTTGATGAGCGTCGTGCTCTATGTGGTCGTCACCCGTCTCTTTAAGGGTTCGCTCGAAGATATTTCGGGCGGCGACGATGCCGTTCGCCGTGAACTCGCAAAGCTCGGCCCTATGTCCGCTGCTGAATGGAAGCTCACGGTCGTCTCCCTCGTACTCCTCTTTATGTGGGTGACGGAAAAGAAGCTCCACCCCTTTGATACGACGACTACGACAGTGTGCGCCATTGCGCTCCTTATGCTGCCAAGCATGGGCGTGATGGACTGGAAGAGCGTCGTCAACCGCATCAACTGGGGCACGCTGCTCGTCTTCGGCGTCGGCATCTCGCTCGGCTCCACGCTTTTGTCCACCCACGCCGCACAGTGGCTCGCCGAAGGCATTGGTTCCTCCTTCGGGCTCGCAGATCAGACCACTTTTGTCGTCGTTGCGGTTCTCGCCCTCTTTCTCATCATCATTCACCTCGGCTTTGCATCCGCCGCTGCGCTCTCAAGCGCACTCATTCCAATCATCATCGCTCTCGTGAACGGACTTGATGCGCCGAACGTCAATGTGCTGGGCATTACGATGATTCTGCAGTACGTCATCAGCTTTGGCTTCATTCTTCCGGTCAATGCCCCGCAGAATCTGATTGCCTACTCAACCGGTGCGTTTGACGTGAAGACTTTTGCCTTCACCGGCATCATTCTGACAATTGCGGCCTATCTGCTCATTCTTCTGATGTCTGCTACGTATTGGAGCTGGATGGGCCTAGTGTGATACACCGAAGAGCGGCCGCCCTCGCAGCCGCTCCGCAGGAAAAAATCCTGACTTCACCATACCTTGTGACTTAGCCTCAGAAAGCGAACCTGCTTTCTGAGGTTTTTTTCTGCTCCTAAGGCACTAAGCGGGAGAGGAAAGCCTGCCCTTAAACCGCCGCAGAGGATCCCTTCGGCTGAACGTCGGCGGGCGCATCGTCATCAGCATGCGGATCGAGCATCACAACTTCAAGACGGTTGTACGGAATGCGGATGCCTTCCTCGCGGAAACGACGGACAATATCGAGCGTAATGGCTGTTTTGATCCCGACGGAACCATTGACCGGGTCGGCCAGCCAAAAAGCCGCCTTCAAATTAATGCCGCTGTCTCCGAAACTGTCCACATAGGCCCAGGGCTTGCGGCCCTTGACGATGCGCGGACGATCGCGCGAAACCTCTTCGAGCATGACGGCAAGCGCCCGATCCACATCCGCATTGAAGTCAATCGTCACAGCGACATACTGCGTATTGGCTTCATCCGTATACGAATGATTCAGCACAGCTGACGTCACGAACGCTTCATTCGGGACAATATTCTCAATACCGTCGAGACTGCGCACCACCGTAAAGCGCGTATTGATTTCCACCACCTTTCCGCGGAAGCCGCCCACCGTAACCAGATCTCCGATTTTGATGGATTTGTCCAAGAGGATGATGAATCCGGAAACATAGTTGGAAGCGATCTTTTGCAGTCCAAAGCCCAACCCGACGCCTAAAGCGCCGCCGAAAACCGAAAGAATCGTCAAGTCGATGCCGACGGTTCCAAGACCGATGATGACCGCCAGAATCAGAAAAAGAACGGTGACAATGCGCGAAAGCACTACCTTCAGGTTGGGGGTCAGATTCTGCGCCCCCTGAATGAACTGATTGATGATGGCCGAAATCCAATTGGCAACGGCCAGCGTGAGCAGCACCGAAATCACCGCCATGAAGGCCTTCCAAACCGTCATGTCCCCCTTGCCGATGGGGATTCTCAGCGCATCAAGATAGTCCACCAAATCCGACAGCACGCCGAAGAACTGCAGCACTGCAAAGCACCAAAAGATGACGGTGACTGCACGCTGCACACCTCGGGTGATGATGCTTCGTCCGATGCTGGCCTGCACAAAGGCCATCACAACGGAGAGCACCGAAAATGCATAGAAGATCGAGTAGAAGATCCTGCAGATAACGAGCGACCGAGAAGGCTCATCACCCAGCGTTACGATCAGCCAGGCCGCAAGCGCGAGGGACGATCCTGCGATGAGGCCGAAAGACACATTCTCAAGAAGCCCGTAAGCCAGATGCTTGATGTGATTGACTACACCGAGATCATCTGCACTGGGGCGCCTCTTTTCGAGCCACTCCGTAAAGGCGCGAGACCCCCACCAGCCGAGAATGAAGGCACAGATCACTGCAAAAATCTGCAGCAGCAGGCTCGACCAGGTCATTCCCGCCGTAAGCGTTTCAAAAAAACGCGTGAACCAATGCGTCGTATCAATCACTGCATCTGCAGCTGCGGAAAGGCCTTCATCAGGGCTTGGAGCATTGGCCGCTGCCTGAAGGTGATCCGCCGCTTCTTCAGCCATCGCCTCGGCGGCCTCGGTATGTGTCGTCATAATGAAAATCTCTGCGGGCCTCCTGAGCCCGAAGCAGGGTTAGGGAAATTTAGAAACGAGCTTGAGCTGAGTGCTTGCGCCCTCGTTCCTCGGCATGCAGTCTATGCCGTTGTCGGCTGTTTGGCCGGTCGCTGCTGATCATATGATGGCTGCCGTGCGGCCATCAGTCGGTTGTCTCGCCGCGGCTGTCAGCTTCAATAGGAGCGGCAAACAAAGATAGTTGCTGTGCGGATTTCATGGTTAACAGCCTTGAAATGCTGACTAATTCAGTGCGCCAGCTTGCAATTTTCAGTTATAAAGTTGCTTGTATTCATAAAAGAGCTAATGATTAGCGGGACATATTGCTATGGACGCAACGGCAACTGTCAGCTTCCGCATGGACGCGAAGCTCAAAAAAAAATTTGAGTCCATCATCCAAATGATGGGGCTCAACATGACAACAGCATTCACCGTTTTTGCTATCCCAGTCGTCAATGAAGGGCGGATTCCCTTTGCAATTAAGGCCGATCCGTTTTGGTGTGCCGAGAATCAGGCGCGATTGCGTGAAAGCATTGCTCAATTGGAATTAGGCAAGGTCAATGAGCACGATCTGATTGAGGGCGGCAGCAGGACAATCGCAAGAAACTGACCAAAGTAAATGCTTTAATCAAGGACATCAAGCACAACGGCAATAGCGGGCTAGGGCTGCCGGAACCCTTGACTGGCAATTTATCCGGCTTTTGGTCTCGCAGGATCGATGCCAAAAACCGTTTGATTTACCGCATTTCCGAAGAAGACGGTAACCGGACATTAGAAATTGTGCAATGCCGCACTCATTACAACGAAAAATAGTTCAAAAGCCGCCCTGCTTGCGTGAGGCGGCTTTTTTGTAGGTCTGGGATCATCCAAGTATGTCGGCGGCAGGGGCGGAGAGGTGTGCGCCGTTGCTGCGGCGAACACGATCAGAACGTGTCCCAAATGCGAAGATGTGTCGCCTCTGAATCCTTCAGGTTCTGCTGTCGAAAGTGCGGTTATGAAGGCGACGCCGACGTCGCGGACGCCAACAACATACTCAGGCGCGGGCAGCGCCTAAGAGCCCGTGGGGAGCGGCTGTGCACTGCTCGAGCTCAAGTTAAGCGGCCTTCTCGCAAGAGTCGTGCCGGTCAGCAGCAGAAACCCATCCGAAGAGATCCCTATGCGCCTAAAAACGCATAAGGACTCCGCAGGGAATCTCCGTCCTTCAGGGCGAAGAGGATGTCAATTCGCATCAGCGAGCACTGAGCCGAAGGTCATTTTCCTCCCGCTTCAGAACAAACGGACTTGCATAGCCGAATCCCCGATGCTCGAATGCTCTTCGACGCATTCACTTCGCGGCTGCGCGCCGCAGTGCGGATACGTCCAAATGCAGGTGCTGCAGAACTTCGCCTGACCATGCTCGTTAAGCGAGAGATCATTTTTCAGTTTAATTGCTCAATAATTTCGCTCAGCTTAACGATTTTCGCAGCAACAAAAGTCGTACTCCATAAGAATCAGTCGGCGTAATTTATATCAATGTAATCAATCGTATGCAGTTGATTGCATCTAATTTTTACCAATTAACACGTAATTGAAAGTTCCTGAACCACAATTAGTCGTGCTGCTGTATTCTACGAATATTATACGGAAGAAAAATTTAAAGCCTTTCTCATAGTATGAATCAAGTTTCTTACATTTTTTTCCTTTAGCAAATGAATACATTTAAACAGGTTTTCATCGACTTATATTGCGACCCATTAACGAGGAAGCAATTTATTATAAGATTCGTTTTAACCTTTATTTTGTCATTACTACTTAATGTAGTAATTGATACATTGGATAAAATAGCATATAGACTTTCGGGTCAGTTAGACCTTTATTTTATATCCTTAATATTGGCTGCAAGTTTAGTGCTTCTTATCTATACGATTGGAATATTTTCGAGGAGACTTGCAGATTTAAACGAGAGTAAATGGCATTGTTTATGGTGCCTCATTCCATTAGTCAATATATTTTTTCTTATATACCTCTTCAGCGTTCCGGGAGCACTCTCGAAGGCGGAAAAATAAATGGAAAAGTTAAAGGAATTATTTACAGCTTTTAGCGGCGGCTTAGTTGCTGTAGTGTATCTCGTGTATGCGCTTGCTATGTATTGCATAGCTGGCATAGCAGTGTCTGACATCACGGGTTGGGATTGGCTTGGATATATTGCAGCGCCTATATTTATTTTTCTGCGCATGACCTTTTTGCCTGCCGGTTTAGCAGCATGGGCCCTATATGATGTCTATCACTTCAATCCCTTCCTTGCAATACTTATTGCACTGCCCGGACTTGCATGGATGCTGATTGGAGGGGCAGGATTAGCCATCGCAGGTTTATTAGAGCGACTCAAGAAAAATAACAGAATCGATCATCATAACCAAATATATGTTGATACAAGTTCTGAAAAAGAAGCATTTAATGATAACTGCTCCAAAGCAGAAATGAAAAGTAACGATGAGGTTCCGGACAGTTCAGACAAAAGCACCTTAGAACAGTCTGAGATACATCCGGACATAGTTACCTGCCCCTTAGAAAACATCGAAAATAATGTTGATACAGGTGAGGCCATTCCTACAGATGAATCACGATCGATTTACCGCGATATTAAATCAACAGGAGTAGAAAGGGCCCTGACACTTATTCTTTTAATGTGCGTTCTTTCATTTGTAATATTTTGCGGGTTTAATTTAATCCGTTATTTATAACACACCATTCCTCCAAAACCTACCTGCAATTATTAATATTCTTCTAATGAAGAAAAAAGCAATTGAGTAAAGATGCGGTGCTCTGTTCGTCAAATCAATTGACGCGGAAACCGATGAGAATGTCAATACGTTCGGAGACCTCTTCCTTATGGTCCAAATAGATAAGGTTCGAGCCTTGCGGCTAACCGTCTTCTTAGACCAGAACTCGTTTCCTTCGTTGATTCGCAGCCTTCTCAATTCCGTCGAGTCGTGATCTTAGGTCACGACTCGGCGAAGTGCAAACTGCCGCCACACCATCACACCTGTGCGCTATCGGGTGCAAAAATAAATTAAATATCAAAGGATTGTCTTAAAGCCAAACCACAAGCACAGTCATGAATGTGACGCTGCAGACAATCGAGAGCGAGTTCAGCGTGCACGAAAGCGCCACTCTGCCCGGATCATTCAGGCAGAGCGCCGTATAGATCGTGCAGACGGCCGAGAGCGGCGCAAAGGCAAGAATGGCGAGAACCTTGCGTACTTCCTGATCAAAAGGCAGATAGTTGTAGAAAAGAAAAGCGAGCGCCGCAGCAATCAGATAACGGCAGAAAAGCGTCTTGGCAATATGCAGTCCCGAACCCGGCGCGAGCTTCAATTCAAAGCCGATGCCGATCATCAGCATGGCAAGGAACGGATTTGCTGCGCCCACCATGTCGGTAAACCCCAGCACCTGCGGCGGAAGCTTCCAGCCGAGGAAAGCCAGAATCGTCATGGCGACATAAACATCCATCGGAACAGAAGAAAACATCCGCCTGAAGAAAAGCCGGGCGCCGCCGCCTTCGTTTTTCCCGGCCACCGCCGCTGCGATGGAATAGGTCGCCCCCGTGCACATGATCGAATTGCCGGTATCCCAAATGCAGGCCGCGACGACACCCATGGGGCTCACGAAGCTCTGCAGAAAAGGAAGAGCGAAGCAGCCGACGTTGTAGCCCGAAAAATTAATGATATTGAAGGCCTGTTCGGCAGAATCGCCGCGCTTTGATGCGAGCCAGCCCGCGGCAACGGTGACCAGATTGCATCCGAGCCCGAGCAGCACGAGCACAAAGAGCGCCGCATCGACATCGATTCTGGTGAAGTTCGAAATGATGGCGCAGGGAAGCGTTACCTTGAGGACCAGTCCGGCGATGAGCCGAAAGTCTTCCGCACGAAAGAAGCCGACGCGCTTGAGCAGATAGCCCACGACGATCACAGCGATGAAGGAGACAACCTTGACGAGAACGGATTCCATGGGAAATCCTTGGGGAAAAAGGGATGCATGCCGGCTGAGCGCCGGTATTTTTGAAGTGATCGGAAAGTATAAGTGCAGACCTGAAGCGCAGAACTGCGCTGGGTATTTAACCGCTCCCCCTCTTGATCCAAGCACGCTCAGCTGAGAGAAAGTCTGGATTCATCTTTCGATTCATATGCTTACGGGTTACTACCCCCAGCGGAGTAGTTATTATCACTAATAATTAGCACCTAAGTACTTGGGTAGTTGATTCCGAAAACTATGCTTAGAGTGACGTCAACACCCAGGAAACAGCGGCAGAGTCTAATGACCCGGGAGAGCGCTTCAGCCTGTCCCGAGACCGCCCTGCTGCTGCCGGGCAACCATTTCTGTCTTCAAAGGAGAAATAAAGATGACTGATATTTCCCGCCGCAAGCTCTTCGGCGCTGCCGGTGCCGCCTCTCTCGGCCTTGCCGGCATGGTTCCCGTGGCCTCCGCTTCCGAATGCGGCAAGCCCGTCAAGTGGAATGAAACCAAGGAATTCGTGATCATCGGCACGGGCTTTGCCGGCCTCGCTGCTGCGCTCGAAGCGCATCAGGGCGGCATGAAGTCTGATCAGATCCTCATTCTCGAAAAGATGTCCTTCCCCGGCGGCAACTCCGTCATCAACGGCGGCGCGG